>Ga0066836_10001831_pt1 | contig 11265 bp, 10 predicted proteins | sample ETNtaG_18_FD_71568 | JGI IMG/M metagenome (GOLD analysis project Ga0066836, IMG submission 71568) | Marine microbial and viral communities from oxygen minimum zone, Eastern Pacific Ocean - ETNP201302SV91 | ecosystem: Environmental > Aquatic > Marine > Oceanic | place: Pacific Ocean: Eastern...
GAAATTTATGATAATAGAATTAATAGGCTACAAAATAATACTGAATTATTTGGTAGTTATCAGTCTGTAAAGTATTTTGAGGAGAATAGAGAATCTGTAATAGATTGGTTTTCTATTAAAAAAAAATATCAATCACAAATACAAGCAATAGAAAATAATATTAATTCTCCATTAGATCAACGATGCTGTGTTCATGTAAGGCGAGGCGATCAACTATACCAAGGAAAGGGTCTTGCATGGGAAAATAAGGGTTGGTCATTACCTATAGAATATTATAAAAGTGCTATATCTAATTTACCAAAAAATCTTTTTTATGTTATATCTACAGATTCACCAGAATATGTAGAAGATAACTTCAAATTTTTAAAAAATAAATATATTAGTAGAAATAATCCCGAGGTTGTCGATATGGGATTATTTGGGGTATGTAAGTACAATATAATTGCAAATAGTAGTTTTTCATGGTGGGGCGCATGGTTAAATAAAATTAAGGACAAATTCGTAATATCGCCAATGTATTATATGGGCTGGGCCATAAATACATGGGTACCCATATCTTTTGAGTATCATCCTAAAGATTGGTTCTATATTAATGTTCTAGAGCTTATTTCTAAAAAAAATAACACCCGTCAATTTTCATGATTCTAAATAGAATAAAAAAAATATTTAATTTCATATTTTTTAAAACTATAAATTTGCTTAAATGTTATGGAATAAATTTAGGATTAACAAAAAAAGCACTTACCAATACATTTAGATTTATTGACGAATATCTAAGTTATAAAAAACAACTAAAAACATCATCAAATGTATCAAGAAATAGTTTCAAACCAAGAAAGAGAGATATTACACCATATTTATTCGATTATGATACTGAAGCAGGTTCACTAGGTTCTTATTTTCATCAAGATTTATGGGCCGCTCGAAAAATTTATGAGTATAGACCAAATAAGCATTATGATTTTGGTTCAAGAATTGATGGTTTTATAGCGCATCTACTTGTATTTATGGATGTATCAGTAGTTGATATTCGGGAAATAAATTCAACCGTAAAGGGTCTGAATTTTATAAAGTCAGACGCAACAAATTTAGATAGTTTTTCTGAAAGTAGTATCGAATCTATATCATCATTACATGCGGTTGAACATTTTGGATTAGGCAGATATGGCGATCCAATAAATCCAGATGGATGTTTTGAATTTATGCAGAATTTACAGGACATCTTATCAGTTGGAGGTAAACTAATATTTTCTGTTCCTGTTGGAAAGGAAGCTATTATTTTCAATGCGCAGCGTATTTTCTCGCCAAAAACAATTATCGAGTCATTCAATAAATTGAGTTTAGTTTCTTATTCAGCAATAACAAGAAATAAAGAACTTATTGAAAACACTAAACATAAAAAATATTTAGAAGATAATCATGTAGTCGGCCTATTTGTATTTACAAAAGAGCAGTAATAAATATAAATTTATTTTTGTATGAAATTATTTAGATTATTCTAAATGAAAACTATAGTGATAATTCAAGCGAGAATGGGATCATCAAGACTCCCTGGAAAGATGTTAATGGAGTTAGGAGGCAAAACTGTAATATCCCATGTGATAGAGAGATGCAACCTTATTCCTGAAGTAAACCATGTTTGTGTTGCTTTACCCAGAGATAAAAGTAATGACATTTTGCACGATAGGATAAAGAATGAATCTTGTAGCGTATATCGTGGAGATGAGACTGATGTACTTACAAGATATGTTGATGCAGCAAGATCTATGAAAGCAGATAATATAATACGAATAACAGCTGATAAACCATTAATTGATCCACAAATATGCGGGCAAGTATTAAATCTTTTGTTAAGTAATAAAGCTGACTTTTCATGTAATAATATGCCAGCTAGTTGGCCTCATGGGCTTGACTGTGAAGCTTTTACGTCTGATATATTGTTTTTAGCTGATAAGTCTGCAGCTGATAAGTCTGATAGAGAGCATGTGACGCCATGGATGAGACGTTCTAGTAAAGTACATTGCCTAAATTTACCAGGACCAGGAAGGGAAGTTGTAAACCTGAGGTGGACTTTAGATTACCAAGAGGACCTTGATTTTTTACGTGAGGTTTTTAAAAGGATGGCCAAAAAAAAAGAAATACCACTCTATGAAGACGTAATGGAGTTATTAAAATCTAATCCTGAGCTTTTAAAAATTAATGACTGTTGGAGTCATTTATCTAGGTATGCGGAAGATAAGTCTCAATTATTATAGCCAACAAAAATTAGCGTCATATTTTAATTTAATAATAAATATTGGAAGCTCATTCAATTAAAAGAGCATTATTTTATGCAAATGCATCTACTAGAATTGGAGTAGGGCATTTAGTCAGGTGTATGACATTAGCTTCTTCATTAGTCAAGTTAGGATGGAAATGTGAATTTATATGTAAATCAGATGTTATGACATTTGAAATTGCAAGAAATAAACCATCATTCGATTTTCATTTTTTGAATAATGATTATGATAGATTGGAGCAAATAAAAAAAATATGTGCTAAAGATACAGATTTATTTGTTATAGATGACTACGAGGTTGATATAAAATACGAAAATTATTGCCGTGATTTGGTTAAGCGCTTATTAGTTATAGAAGATTCACCTTTACGAAAACATAACACTGATTATTTGTTAGACCAAACTTATGATCGTAAACCAAATGACTATAAAAATATCGTATCATCAGATTGTTGCTTATTACTCGGGTCAAAATATATATTACTGCGCGACGAATTTAGATTAGCACGTTCAAAAAATAGCAATAAAAGCAAAATAAAAAGTAAAATAAATAATATTTTAGTAGCAATTAGCTCTACAGATCCATTAAATTTTACTTCAACTGTAATACACGCAATTGCTGAGTCAGGATTAGATGTAACGACAAATATAATCATAGCAAATAATGCAATTCATTTATCTAAAATAAAAGAAGAGATTAGAAACTTACCATGCGTTATAAATTTATATGTAGATATAGATGCTAACAGGGTATCAGAATTAATTATGGAGGCAGATATTGGTGTCGGTTCTGGAGGCATTTCAATATGGGAACGTTGTTGTTTGGGTTTACCAATGATTGTTGTGTTAACCGCAGATAATCAAAGACACGTAATTGATAATCTTGCTAAAAATAACGTTATAAAATATTTAGGATATGCAAAGGATGTGAATATCGAAAAAATTAAGAAATCAATAGTTATGTTAAATAATGACTTCAATCAAAGGTTAAAAATAAGTAAAAATTCATTTGATATATGTGATGGCAAAGGAAGTGAAAGAGTTGCAGGAATACTCAATCAAGATTTTATTTAAGAAAATAAAGGAAAAATTTTGTCTAAACCAAAAATATTAATTACTGGCATTAATGGTTTATTAGGGCCATATCTTAAAAAAGCAGCATCAAAATATGGTCAAGTAGCTGGTCTCTCAAGAAGTTCCAAAGAATATCCATGTGATCTTAAAAATAAAATTGAGGTACAGAGGGTTATTAGGGACTTTAGGCCTGATATTGTTTTACATGCTGCGGCTATGACTGATGTTGATGAATGTGAAAAAAATCCGGATGAGGCAGAATTAGTTAACCATGAAGCCACAAGAACATTATCTGAATTACTTTTTCCAGATACATATATAGTATTTTTTTCAACAATAGCCGTTTATCCTAATTCAGTAGGTCCTCATACTGAAGGGACAGAGAATCCTGTTAATGTTTATGGTAGAACAAAACTTAGTGCAGAGAAAGTTGCACTTAAAAGAAAAAAATCATTAATCTTGCGCACAACCTTAATAGGAAAATCACTTGTATCACCAAGGATTAGTTTAACTGACTTTATAATAAATAATTTAAAAGATAAAAAGCCTATTACTTTATTTTCAGATGTATTATTTTCACCATTACATACATCAACATTAGCAGAATTAACAATGCAAGCAATAGATAAAGGTTTAAGCGGAGTTTATAATGCTTCAACCATTGATGGTGTTTCAAAATCAGAGTTCGGTTATATGGTTGCGAAAAAATATGGCCTAGATACAGATAAAAAAATAGTTAATAGTTCAAAAAATATATTAGATCGTGCGCCTAGATCTTTAGATTCTAGACTCGATCCTTCTTTACTAGAAGATAAGCTTTTAAAAAAAATGCCACTAGTGCTTGATGAAATAAATAAGTTATGAGTACCGAATTTAATATTGGAAAAAAACTTGTTGGATTAAATCATCCTACTTTTTTTGTTGCTGATATTGCAGCGAATCATGATGGTGATATTGAGCGTGCGAAAGAATTAATTCATTTATGTGCTGAAAGCGGAGTTGATGCTGCAAAATTTCAGAATTTTACAGCTAAGACACTGGTGTCATCAGTGGGATTCGATAATCTTGGAGAGCAAAGAACACATCAGGCAACTTGGAAAAAAAGCGTTTATGAGGTTTATGATGATGCATCTATACCGCTGGATTGGACGAAGATTCTTAAAGAAACTTGCGATACTGTTGGTATAGAATATTTTACATCCCCATATGATCTAGAATTAGTTGATTATTTATTACCATATGTTTGTGCGTGGAAATTAGGTTCAGGTGATATAACGTGGCATGAAGAGATTGAAAGATTATCAAGTGATAATATCCCCTTACTTATTGCAACGGGTGCTTCAGATATTGATGAAGTTAAATTAGCTGTTAATATTGCTAAAAAAAACACATCCCAGATAGTGCTTATGCAATGCAATACAAATTACACTGGATCAACTGATAATTTTAAATATATTTCCTTAAATGTTTTAAAGACTTATAAAAAAATGTTTCCAGATGTTATCTTGGGATTGTCTGACCATACACTAGGGAATGTAACAGTTTTAGGATCTGTTGCTTTAGGAGCACGAGTTATTGAAAAACATTTTACAGATGATACAAATCGTTCTGGTTCAGATCATCCATTTTCAATGGATCCAAACTCTTGGCGTGAAATGGTTGATAGAACGCGAGAACTTGAAGATTCTTTAGGAGTTAAGGATAAAAATGTTATGGACAATGAGAAAGAAACAATCATTGTTCAAAGGCGCTCGATTTGCGCCAAAGACGATATTTCAAAGGGTAAAATATTAACAAAAGACGATCTAACATACTTGAGACCTTGTCCTCGTAACGCATTACCCCCGTATCGTTACAATGAATTATTAGGTAAAAAAATATTAAGAAATGTTAAATCCGGAGAACATATCCTAATTTCTGATATAGAATAGTTTTATTAGAATTATCTTTTGATATCTAAAAATTTCCAAAGTAAAAAAACAAGATTCCAAATAATCTACCGTTATGCAAGTTAAAAAATCATCATATTTAGATTCAGCAATAAAAATGATCTACTCGGATTATATGGAGAAGATCCGTTCTAACGCCACCAACAATAAAAAAGAAGAATGCCTATCAATCATTTTCGAATTATGGATGTTTATGAATAGATTCAGAAATTGCGACTTGGGAAAATATTTTGATGAAGAGATACATGATATAATAAAAGACTTAAATCCACGTCAATTCACTGATCCTGAAAGACTAAAATCTAAGTCTGAGTATAACATTGCATTTATTATTACTAATCTCGTTGATACCGGTGGCGCGTCTGTACCGCATCGATTTATTCTGGAAAATCCTTCAACGGAAAACAAGTTTAATCAATTTTTATTAGTTTCGAATTTAAGAAATACATCTAATTATGAAGAGACGGAAGGTTATAAATACATAAAAAATGAAGTCCAACATGAATTATTTACTCATATTCCAGCAGGATTATCCTGGCTTGAGAAGGGCGAATACATAGAAAACTGGTTAAGGGAAAACAACATCGATTTTGTTTTAGCAGCACCATGTCCTGCAACATTATATGCATTAGCATCTCAGCCAGCTTTAGTCCAAGGTATTTTATCACAAGATTGTTATTGCTTTACTCTCGGTCCTGGCAGTGCCGACATTACTTTTTTAGTAACAACAGACCAGGTTTTTAAATATAAATTTAGCTCTAAAAACAAAGAAGAAGACATGAAAGTTATGATGCTTCCACTACATCAAGGGAGCTATATTGATGATGCTACTCCATTCACACATCGCGAACTTAATATTCCTGAGAATGCGATAGTCTCGGGATCAACTAATATGTGGAAAACTTGTTTTGGCGATGGGGAAGTGTTGTTGGAGGGAATTGCTAGGTTAATACGCTTGCACCCTGAGTATCATCATATTTTTGCAGGAACATCTAGGTGCTTAGATAATGTAGAATTTTTTCTAAATAAAAATAAAGATATAAAAAATAATATTCATTATTTAGGCCCTGTTAGAAATATATATAGATTATTAAAGACCGTTGATTTTTGGATTAATTCATTTCCAACATCAGGTGGTTCAGATATTGAGAGTGCTATTGTTGGCAAACCAACAATAGAATTATTAGCAAATCGTAATTTAAATCTTCATGGAGCAGAATTTCTACGTAGCAGAGAATGCGACACAATATCATTGGAAGAATTCGTTTCTTTAGGCACTCGATTTATTACAGACCAAGAATATCGTCACGATCTCGGTCTCTATCTAAAACAAAAAATAAAAAGAGAATTTGATAAAGAGAAAATAATTAGTGAAAAAATTTATAACACATTTATTAATGCTTATAACAAAAAACTAAAAAAATTAGAAGATTTTAATGCTTTAGATCTTGATGAGACAGTTGAATATGAAAAAATGATTGGACTTTATAATGGGTATATAAATGATAACTGGGACTGTAAAAAGAAATGGTCTTTTTTAGAGAAATATCGGAAAGAATTTCCATTGAAACCATTTGCCTGGATAAAATCCATAGAGGAATGTATCTTAACTAATTCAGAAGAAAAATTAGCAGAGCTTGAAAAAAATATCGCTAAAGATCTTTTTCTAGATTATCGTATTCACGTTATGCTCTCTCTTGCTTATGATCATTTTGGTTATAATGAAAAGTCTATTGAGTATGCAAAAAAAGCATATGATTTTGATTCGATCGATAATACTCCCTATAGCTTATTATTTAATTTACTTTTAAAAAGTAAAAAAGATAATGAGGCATTAAATATTTGCAAAGATAAAAATATAACAATTAATGATCTAGAAAATTATTCAAAAGAATTGTTAGTGAAAGATTTACCTATTTATTATAATTATTAATTATAATAAGAATTATATGAGGATAGAGACAATGAGCATAGAAGACGAACAGAAATATTGGCCAAAAAAGGTTGTTGTTGATTTGGAGGAAGCGTTTTTAGATAGTCGAGGTGGAATACAACCTCTTGTAGATCTTCCAATGAAAAGTTGTGTTTTAATAACGTCTAAGAAGGGAACTGTAAGAGCAAACCACTATCACAAAACAGATTGGCATTTTTGTTACGTTTTAGAAGGAGCGATCGAATATCATTACAGAGACCATGGTGAGAATAAAGAAGCAAATATTGTAGTTATCAAAAAAGGCCAGTTATTTTTTACTCCTCCATTAGTAGATCATGCAATGAAATTTATTGAAGATACTACTTTTTTAACACTCGGCAGAAATTCGAGAGAACAGAAATCATATGAAGCTGATGTGGAGCGTATAGATTTATTAGCAGAAGACTAAGTTTGAGCAATATAATTTATAGACGAGACACATGCAGATTATGCGGGAGTAAGACTCTATCCTTAGCATTCTCGCTTACTCCAACACCTCCGGCAAATGCATTTATTAAGAAAGAACTTTTAGATAAAACCCAAGAAACCTATCCTTTAGAGTTATGCCAATGCAAGAACTGCGGACACATTCAACTTTTAGATGTTGTAAATCCAGAAGTATTGTTTAAAAATTATTTATATGTTTCTGGAACTTCTGATGTTTTTGTCCAGCATTTTAAGAATTATGCATATGAGACTATTTCTGAATATGAAATTAAAGAAAATAGCCTTGTGATAGATATAGGAAGCAATGACGGAACATTATTAAAAATTTTTAAAGAAAAAGGAATGAAAGTATTGGGCATAGAACCAGCAATTAATCTAGCAAATTTATCGAAAAGAAATGGAATAGAAACTATAAATGAATTTATCAATATAGAAGTCGCAGATCAAATCTTAAAACAGTATGGAACAGCAAATGTTGTAACCGCTAATAATGTGTTTGCACATATTGATGATCTTTCATCAGCCATGAAAGGGATAAAAAATATATTAAGTGAAGATGGTGTTTTTATTTTTGAAGTATCTTATTTTATTGATGTATTGGAAAATAATTTATTTGATACAATATATCATGAACATCTCGATTATCATACATTAAAACCACTGACTAAATTTTTTGAATTGTTTGAGATGAAAATTATCAAAGCTACTCGCGTAAAAACACATGGCGGCAGTATAAGAGTAGCTGTTAAAAATAATCACGAATCATTCGATATCAATTCATCTGTTTACGATCTAATTAGACTTGAAGAATCGAAGGAAATTTATAAAATTGAAACATTAAAAGATTATTCAAAATCTATAGACAATATTAGACTATCATTAGTAGATCTTCTCAAAAAAATAAAAAAAGACGATAAAACTATTGCAGGTTATGGTGCACCAGCTAAAGCAACAACATTAATGTATCATTTTGATATAAATCAAAATATTATTGATTTTATTGTTGATGATAGCGAGCATAAACAGAATTTATATACTCCAGGCATGCATATTCCAATTTTAAGTTGTGAAGAAATATACAAATTACATCCTGATTATCTCATTATTTTAGCTTGGAATTTTGCGGAACCTATTATAAAGAAACATAGTGAGTATATTAGTATGGGTGGTAAATTTATAATTCCCTTTCCATGTCCTGCAATAATTGATAGAAATTAAAAGTATATTATTTAAATTTTTAAAATAGGCGGTTGAATATAAAATGAGTGATTTTATCGAACATAATGATGTAAATGAGATTGTTGACAGAATTTCAGAAAACGCTAAATTATTTTCTGGAAAAGAACTTTTAATAACTGGCGGACGCGGTTTTCTTGGCCGATATTTTATTGAGATATTCAACCAATTAAATGAGCGTATTCTCGACAAACCAATGAAAGTGGTAGTAATTGATAATTTAATTTCAGCTGGAAAATATGGTGCGGAAATACCTACTCATAAAAATATTACCTTCATTCAGCATGATGTAATTGAAGATTTTGATTATAGAGGAGATTTTGATTACATCGTTCATGCAGCTGGTATTGCAAGTCCGTATTACTACAGAGCAAAACCACTTGAAACATTAGAAGTTGCAATTACTGGAACTAAAAAATTGCTTGAATTAGCAAATAAAAATAATTCACAGTTTGTATTTTTCAGTTCTAGTGAGATATATGGAGATCCTGATCCTAAACACGTTCCAATGTTAGAAAGCTATCGTGGCAATGTAAGTTGTCAGGGGCCGCGTGCATGTTACGATGAGAGTAAACGCGTCGGAGAAACATTATGCTATATATTTCATGAATATAATGGCGTGCATACTAATACAATACGCCCATTTAATGTGTATGGACCTAGTATGCAAGAGAACGACTATCGTGTATTACCGAATTTTGCAAGTCGGATTAAATCAGGATTACCATTAAATGTTTATGGGACGGGCAATCAAACTAGAACATTTTGTTATTTAACAGATGCAATGGTTGGTTTTTTATTAGTTATTCTCAAAGGAGTACCAGGAGAAGCATATAATATTGGTAATCCAATACCTGAGATATCAGTGTCAGATTTAATTGATATAACAGAAAAAGTGATCGGTGATTCATTAGAAAGAAATGTGATTGAATACCCAGATAGTTACCCGGCCGATGAACCAATGAGACGGTGTCCTGACATTACAAAGGCAAGTTTGCAACTTGAATACGAACCTAAAGTTACATTAGAAGAGGGCCTTGCACGCTTTTATGCTTGGACTGATAAAAATTATAAAGGGCATAAGTGAAAGAAAAAGAAATAACTAAGTTAGGGTTAATTGGAGTTGGTAGTTGGGGAAAAAATTATATAAAAACGATCTCAGCATTAAAAGGGGTAACGCTTTCTAAAGTCGGATGCAGAGATGAAAGAAAAATAGATTTTATAGATAAAGAATGTCAAATTTATACTTCGTGGAAGGAATTAATAGATAGTGGCGGTATTGATGGATTAATAGTTGCTGTCCCACCTGATGTTCAATACCAAATAGCAAGATATGCAATTAAAAAGAAACTCCCGTTATTGCTAGAAAAACCTCTTACAACTGATTTAAATAAAGCGCGTCATTTATGCGAACTTGCAAATAATACAATGACACCTGTACTTGTAGATCATATATATCTATTTCACCCTGCATATAAATTTATAAAATCAATTCTCACTAACTCAAATAATATTAATAAAATAGTTTGTAGAAGAGGAAAGTGGGGACCATTTCGTAATAATGTGAGTACATTATGGGATTGGGCACCACATGATATTGCTATGTGCATTGATCTTGTAGGCGAATATCCATCTAATATTGAATCATCGATTTATGATAGAGAAAAGGTGGGAAATAATATCGGTGAAATTATAAAACTAAAACTATTTTTTGCAGATAAAACAGAGGCATTAATCACAATAGGAAATATTTTCCGTGAGCAAGAAAGACTATTCTATGTAGAACACGATAATGAAGAATTAATTTTTGATGATCTTGCCAAACAAAAATTAGTAAACCGCAAAAGAGATTGCGAGAAACCAATTTCTATTCCAGACGAGATGCCACTTTCAGTTCTAGTAAATACATTTATCAATGGCATAAAAGGAGGGGATAAATCAATGTTTGGTCTCGAACAATCAATGAAAATTGTCGAGATAATAGCGGATGCGGAAGGAAAGCTTTTAGAATCAATATCAGGATAATTTTACTAATTTAAGTAAAAAATGAAATTTTTTGTAAAAAAAATTAACACTATTCTTAATCATATTGATTATTATAGATGCAGTCTAACCAGACCAGCTGCAAATTCTTCATTTAGTAAAATTTTAAATACAAAAATAGGTAATTGTGATGGGAAAATTCTATGCGAAGCATTATGGGATCATCCGCATCATTGGCTTAGGTTAGCAATTTTTAGGAGTGCATTATCTACTGTTTATGGTAAAAATTTAATTGGTATTTATGAGGAAGATACACCAAAGCCCGT
>Ga0066836_10001834_pt1 | contig 11252 bp, 11 predicted proteins | sample ETNtaG_18_FD_71568 | JGI IMG/M metagenome (GOLD analysis project Ga0066836, IMG submission 71568) | Marine microbial and viral communities from oxygen minimum zone, Eastern Pacific Ocean - ETNP201302SV91 | ecosystem: Environmental > Aquatic > Marine > Oceanic | place: Pacific Ocean: Eastern...
AAATACTGAAACCATTATAAGTATTATCAGGAAGTCTAGTAGGTAATTTATATTTAGAATTATTTAATATATTAAATACATCAGGGTCACCTTTTTTAATTTTTTCTAATGAATTTAATTTCCATTCATATTTTATTTCTTCAAATCTTCCCGGATATGCTTGTGCTCCTAAAATACTAGTTAAAGCCCAATATGTATACTCAGTGACCATACATCCATAATCACAGGTTTTATCATCATAAGAATACCATGCGTCTTCAGAATATTTTGATGGTGGAGTTTTAAACACCCCCCCTCTAGCTTTATTCATAGCAATTCCAAGTTCTGAGTCTTTATTTTCTCCAAACACATTTGGATATACTTTTGCATACCCCTCATGAGTAATCAAGTGAAGCACCTCTTCTAATGATGCATCAAATCGAACATTATTAGTATTTTTATTAAATGATGGTATTGTTTCATCATCCCATAGGGCTTGGATATGATCATGATCTGGAATTTTATAATTTGAAGTCTCAGCTTCCAATTCAGTTTCAAACATAATTAATGTTGCATTAACAGAAGTCATTTGATTTACGATAGCTTGATTATCAATTTTCCCATCTTCATCATTATCCAAATACTGAGCCATAATCTTTGCTGCATGAATTATTTTATCATCTTTTACCTTTTCGGATGCTAAAATAGTAATTCCAAAAACATCAATTTTCTTTGGAAATTCTCTAAAATCGTTTGAACTTTCCTTTTCTTTACAGCCAGATAGTATAAAGGGAAAAAATATAAAAAGAATAACTCGTTTATATATATATATACTCAAAACTTAAATCACATAAATAATTAATTATTTTAAAATAAAATTTCAAATATTTTTATCCAAAACAAATTAAAATTTTATATAAAAAAAAACCCGCTATTAAAAATAGCGGGTTTTTTATAAGATAATTCGTCAAGAATTACATCATTCCACCCATGCCACCCATTCCTGGATCCATTGGAGGCATTGGAGGTCCTTCCTTTTCAGGAATCTCCGTAACAGCTGCTTCTGTAGTTAAAACCATACCAGCAATTGAAGTAGCGTTTTGAACAGCAACACGAGCAACTTTAGTCGGATCAATAATACCTGCTTTAAACATACTGACATATTCACCAGTACGTGCATCATACCCGTAATCTCCTTTACCATCTCTGATTGCTTGAGCAACAATTGATGACTCAACCCCAGCGTTATCACAGATTTGTCTTAATGGAGATTCTAAAGCACGACGCATGATATCAACGCCGACTGCTTCTTCATCATCAACTTTTACTTTATCTAGCGCAGACACTGATCGAAGTAGAGCAACACCACCACCAGGAATAATTCCTTCTTCTACTGCAGCTCTTGTCGCATGTAAAGCATCTTCAACGCGCGCCTTCTTCTCTTTCATTTCAACTTCAGTAGCTGCACCAACATTAATAACAGCAACACCGCCGGAAAGCTTTGCTAATCGTTCTTGTAGTTTTTCCTTATCATAATCAGATGATGTTTTTTCAATCTGAACTTTAATCTCATTAATGCGTGCTTTAATACTATCCTTTGTTCCGCTTCCACCAACAATAGTTGAGTTATCTTTATCTGAAACCACACGTTTAGAAGTACCTAGATATTCTAAAGTTGCATTTTCTAATTTATATCCTGCGTCTTCAGAAATAACTGTCGCACCAGTTAAAACTGCAATATCCTCAAGCATTGCTTTTCTACGATCACCAAAACCAGGTGCCTTCACAGCTAACACTTTAAATGTTCCACGAAGTTTATTAACAACTAGCGTTGCTAAAGCTTCACCTTCAACATCTTCAGCAATGATCATTACAGGCTTACCTGTTTGAACAACTTTTTCTAGGAGAGGAAGTAAATCTTTCATATTTGAGATCTTTTTATCATAAATCAATAGATATGGATCTTCTAATTCTGCTTCCATATTATCAGAATTGGTAACAAAATAAGGCGATAGATATCCTCTATCAAATTGCATACCCTCAACAGTTTCTAAAAATGTTTCAGCCGTTTTTGATTCTTCAACAGTAATAACGCCATCTTTTCCTACTTTATCCATAGCTTCAGAGATTTTTTCTCCAATTTCACGGTCATTATTAGCTGAAATAGAACCAACGTTAGCAATCTGTTCAGCATCAGGAAGGTCTTTACTCTGCGATTGGAGTGCATCAACCACAGCAGTAGCTGCAGCATCAATACCACGCTTAATTGACATTGGGTTAGCGCCTGCAGTCACATTTTTTAATCCTTCAGCTACTAGAGCCTGAGCTAAAACTGTTGCAGTAGTTGTACCATCACCAGCAACATCTGATGTTTTAGAAGCTACTTCTTTAACCATTTGAGCTCCAACATCTTCTAATTTATCTTCTAATTCGATTTCTTTGGCAACAGTAACACCATCTTTTGTAACTGTCGGTGCGCCAAATTTCTTTTCTATAACAACATTACGACCTTTTGGACCAAGCGTAACTTTTACTGCATCTGCAAGTTTATCTACGCCTGCCTTAAGGGCATTACGTGCTTCGATATCATATGAAATTTCTTTAGCCATTATATTTTACTCCTTAAAGCACAGCGAGAATATCACTCTCGCGCATAATTAAATAATCAGTACCTTCAAATGAGAATTCGGTACCACTATATTTTCCATAAAGTATCCTATCTCCTTTTTTAACTTCCATTGCCACAGTTTTTCCAGAATCTGATACTTTACCTGGACCAGCAGCAACAATTGTACCTTGTTGTGGTTTTTCCTGAGCAGTATCTGGTAAAATGATACCTCCTGAGGACACATCTTCAGCTGGGGCAGGCTCTACAACAACACGATCTGACAAAGGTTTTACTTTGAGTGCCATTTTTGTATTCTCCTGTTCTAATTTATCTTAGTTTTTGTATTTAAATTTTAATGCGTTATACGCAGCGCGGAATCTATAAGTAAAGATATACAAATTCAATAATTATTAGCAGTCTTTTGTTTTGAGTGCTAATTTATTTTTATATTAGTTAGAATTTTTTATTCCCCAGTACTTCCAAATCCACCTTCACCTCGTGTACTTTCAGTAAGTTTGTCAACTAAAGTAAAATGTATAGGGGAACCATCCATTGCTACTAATTGAAAAAGTCTCTGGCCTGGCTTAACAGTGTAAGGTTCTTTTTTGATATTATCGACAACGGCCATAATCTCCCCCCTATAACCACCATCTATAAGTCCTATAGAATTACATAACCTTAACGGTGTCTTAGCAATACTAGATCTTGGCATGAGAAGATAAGGACGTCCATCCGAGGTTTCGCAGGCAATCTGAAGATGAATCAATGATGTTTCATCGGGATCAATAGTTTGTTCATTAATAACATATACGTCTAGTCCTGCATCGCCATCATGGAAATGACCATGATTATCGTATAACTGCTTTACCTCAGCATTAAATGGTCTAATATTTAAATCCATTTACAAACCTCATTTATTTAAAAGAATTCATAATTATTTAACTAGATAACTATGCAGCCCGAATCTTCATTATTAAGATTATCCATCCAGCAATAAATGATACCCCCCCTATAGGGGTTAATGCACCAAACAAGCGAATATCTGTTAATACTAATAAATAAAGACTCCCTGAAAAAATAATAATTCCAAAAGTTAATAAGACTGCAGGCAAATGAATTACATTTTCATCATAATGAAAACCTAATATACCCAAAGAAATAATACCTAAGGCATGATACATTTGATAACGCACACCTGTTTCAAAAATAGTAAGATCTTCTGTAGGCAATCTACTTTTTAATAAATGTGCACCAAAAGCACCAAAGAGTACAGCAACTGCCGCTAAAAAGGCTCCAATTATAATCCAATTCTTCATAATCACTCATTCTTATTTATTATTGTACGAATTGGAAATGGGATTTCAATTTTTTCTAATCTATAACGCTTATGCAATCTTTGGACAAATTCATCAATAATAGGATGTTGATCTCCATATTTTTCACCACTAAAATATACTTTTAAATCTATACTTGATGGCCCAAACTGAAAACAACGAACAACTGGAGAAGAGTCTTTTTTAGCACCTTCAACATCTTTAATAACACTGTTTGCGACTTCTTCAGTAACTCTGACTACATGATCTAAGTCACTATCGTATGATACACCTACTGGCACTCGAATTGAAAAACTTGGATCACCTTTATCGTAATTTTTTACTATTGCGGCAGAAATTTTTGCATTTGGAACCGTTACCACATTATTTGTTCGCTCCATAAGTGTAGTATGTCTCCATGTAATATTTTGAATGTATCCCATATATCCCGTATCTAATTCAACAAAATCACCAGGTTTTACTTTTTGAGAAAGCAAAATATGTAACCCAGCAAAAAAATCAGATAAGGTATCCTTCAAGGCAAGTGAAACAGCTAATCCACCAACACCTAAAGCAGTAAGTAAAGGAGTAATGGAAATACCTAAAGATTGCAATATTACCAAAACACCTATCGAAACAATAACTATTCTAGCAAGATTAACAAAAATTGTTGTTGAAGGAAGGTTTGTACCTTGTTTTTCTGCCCAAAAGTTTAGTAACCCGACACCAACCTTTGAAGCAACTAAAGTGATGGATAAAATTAAAATAGAAACAATAATTTTACTTATATATTCATGATAAGATGCATTTATAAAAGCTATATCACTGGAAGCTATATTTAAAGATACTAAAAAGAACCATAGAACAATATGAGACTCAATTGCTTCAAAAATTACATCGTCACCTTTCCAATGAGTGCTTTCTGTAAATTTTTTTAATCTATGATGGATAAATCGTTTAAATACCCAACCTAAAACTATACCTATTGCTATTGCAGAAAGAGGTATTAAATATGCATCAAAGTAATCTAAAATTAAATTTTTCATGTATAAAAACTACATCGTTTATTAATTGTTATTCATTTGTTTCATATGCTATTTCATGCGAAACAATCATTCGTCCATTATCATACAAATTTATTTTAGTTGGATTTCTCTGATCATCAAACCACCATTCAGTGCCATGTTTTTTAGATCCCTTATAAATACACTCATATTTGATATTACCTGATATAAAATAGTCACTATCTATTCGAGTTCCAGTAATAAATAATTCATTAGTTTCTTCAACTCCATTATAATTCCACTTACGCTCATAAAGAGCCATACCATCGTCAACGGTCATTATCCGTTTAAACCGACCATTGTCATGATATTCAAATCTCGCTATTTCACTTCCTTTTCTATAATAGGATTCGCGTTTTAAAACATTTGATAATGAATAAACTTGCATTAATCCATTTAATAGGCCGTCTTTATATGTAAATAAAGAAGCCGGAGATCCATTTGAATACCATCTTTTAATTTGGCCATGCAACTGATTTGATAAGTATGAACCCATTTCTTCGATATTACCGTTAGGTGCCCAACTCTCATAATCACCCATTTTTTCACCTGAACTATAAGTAGTTTTTTCTTTTAGCTGTCCGGAAACATAGTATACTGACTCCAAACCATCTAATTTATCTAGTCTAAAGTTTGCAGATCGTGATAAAACTCCATTATTATGATAAATCATCAAGGAACCATTTAGCGAACCATTGGAAAATGTTTTAACTGAATCTATACTTTCATCTTCAGACCACCACTCCCATTTACCTTCACGATAGTCATTAAGATATTCTCCAACAATGGCTTGCTTACTATTTTGATGCCACACTTTATATAAACCATTATAATTCCCCTTAGAAAAAGTAATTAAAGAATCTAGTTTTTTACCTGACCGAAACCATTTCCACTCACCACTCTGAAGATCATTATCAAAAACTCCAGATAAAGTCAATTCTCCATTACTCCAAACCTTAAAATCACCAGATTTTATACCTTTATTATAACTAATCAATCTTGATTTTGATTTATTTTCTAATCGCCATGTCCATTTATCATGAGGTATATCATCTAAATATTTACCATTAACTTTAATACCTCCTCCAGGAAAATATTCAGTAAACTTTCCATTAAGTTTTCCATTAAAATATTTTTGGCGAATAACTAATTCTCCATCATTGAAAATTTTACTTGAACCATTTAATAGTCCACGATCATAAGAATAAATTGAATCTATAATACCAAGATCATCTCGCCATGTCCATTTTCCCATTTTTTCTCCATAATTATACTTTCCCTTAACACTGACTCTTCCATTGCGATGGTATTCAAAAAAATTTCCATGCATTTTTTGATTAGTAAAAGGCACTTCAGAAAGAACATTGCCATCATCATAGTAATTAATTTTTTTAATGAGCTTGTAGGAAGAACCTTCTTCTTTCATCACGTCAACAGTCTTTTTTTGATTATTTGGATAACGATCACTAACTCTAAGAGTTGGGGCGCATGAAGAAAATAATAAGCTTAAACAAATTATATAATGTCTATACATCATCTAAAATTACTTATGATATAGTTAGGAAAAATCTTGAAATGAAATCAAGACTTATTGCGGTATAATGTCCTAAATTTACTAGCTGTATTAAACCTATTATATTTGGATTATTAAATGATTGCGGCCATTTTAAAAGAAACTATCGTAGGAGAAACTCGTGTTGCAGCGACTCCTAAAACCGTTTTGGAATTAATTAATAGCGGTTTATCAGTCCAGGTGGAGTCTGGTGCAGGACATGAATCTTTTTTTTCAGATAAGGATTATTCTGATGCAGGTGCGCATATAAAACCTGATCCACAATCTACCTTGGTAGGTGCTAATTTAATTTTAAAAGTTGTTTCTCCTACATTTGATGAAATAGAATTATTCCCTGAGAATTCTATTTTTATTTCACTTTTTCAAACAACAAATGAATTTGAAAAAGTTGTAAAACTAAAAAATAAGAATATAACAGGGTTCTCAATGCATTTAATCCCAAGAACAACCTTAGCTCAAGCTATGGATGCACTAAGTTCTCAAGCTAATATTGCAGGATATAAAGCTGTTCTTGTAGGTGCTTCTCATTTAGCAGTATATATGCCTCTTCTTATGACAGCTGCAGGCACGATTGCTCCCGCTAAAGTTCTTATAATTGGTGCAGGTGTAGCAGGTCTTCAAGCAATTGCTACTGCAAATCGATTGGGTGCTCAAGTAGAAGCTTTCGATGTGCGACCAGAGGTCAAAGAACAGGTAGAATCTTTAGGTGCAAAATTTATTGAGGTTGAATCAAAAAAAATAGAGGGTGTTGGTGAAGGTGGATATGCTAAAGAGACATCTGACGATTACAAGAAACAACAAGAATTAAAAATTAAAGAAAGAACATCAAAAGCTGATCTGGTGATTACAACAGCATTAATTCCTGGTAAACCTGCACCCATTTTAATAAATGAAAATATGGTTGAGAATATGAGAAGAGGTTCTGTAATTGTAGACTTAGCTTCTGAAAATGGTGGTAATTGCGAATTAACTCAAAAAGATGAAATTATAAACCATAATGGTGTAATTATTGATGGAACATCTAATTTTCCTGCTACAATGCAAGCTCATGCATCTCAGCTTTATGCAAAAAATATCTCTTCATTTATCATACACATGATGAATGAAGGAGAAATAAACTTAGACCTTGATGATGAGATTATTTCTGGAGCAATGTTTACTCATAAAGGTAAAATCACTCATCAACCAACTAATGAATTAGTATCTAACTCTTAAGGTATCATTATGGATATGATTAATATTCTTACTGTATTTATTCTCGCTATTTTTGTTGGCAATGAAATAATTACTAAAGTACCACCAACATTACATACACCACTTATGTCAGGCTCAAATGCAATTTCTGGGATTGCAATTGTTGGTGCAATTATTGCAACTAAAGTAGGTGGAGAACTAGGTACATGGCTAGGTTTAGTCGCAGTAATATTTGCGACGATCAATTGTGTTGGTGGTTTTATGGTTACTAATCGAATGTTAAAAATGTTCAAAAGGAAGTAGATCTTGGAATATACAAACCTTGCCTACGTTCTTGCTGCAATCTTATTTATTATGGGGATTAAACGTCTTAGCTCCCCTAAAACTGCACAAAGTGGAAATACAATCGCATCATTAGGTATGCTTGTTGCTATTATTGCAACTATCATTTCATTTGAACTATTAGACTTTAAATTGATTGCAATTGGAATGATCATTGGTACAATCATTGGTGCAACTTTTGCAATTAGAGTTCAAATGACCCAGATGCCTCAAATGGTTGCTATCTTCAATGGTTTTGGTGGTGGTGCTTCTGCTCTTGTGGCCGCTGCAGAATATTTTACTAAATATGGTACTGTCGAATTAAACACATTTATTATAGCCACAATTATATTGTCAGTTTTCATTGGAACACTAACTTTCTCAGGAAGTTTTATCGCTTTTGGTAAGCTTCAAGGATTTGTTAGTGGCAAACCAATTGTTTTTAGAGGACAACAAATTCTTAATGCGATAATTGCAATTAATTTAATAGTAATTGGCAGTCTGATTACTACTGGAATTAACCAAGAATTAAGTTTTTTCTATCTGATTATTATTTTAGCCCTTTTGTTAGGCATAACACTTACAATTCCAATTGGTGGCGCGGACATGCCGGTAGTGATATCATTACTAAACTCCTACTCAGGTATTGCAGCGTCTGCAACAGGGTTTGTATTAATGAATAATGGCCTTATTATTTCTGGCGCACTAGTGGGCGCATCAGGCCTCATCTTAACTAGTATCATGTGCAAAGGAATGAATAGGTCTCTATCTAATGTGATTTTTGGCGCAGTTGGTCTTGAAGAAGAAACTTCAAATGATACTGAGGAGCAGATAAGTGTAAAATCATCAACCACAGATGAAGCAGCTATGATCCTAGATGCAGCAGACAAAGTAATAATTGTACCAGGATATGGATTAGCTGTTGCACAAGCCCAACATGCCGCTCGTGAAGTTGCAGAACAATTGGAAGATATGGGTAAAACTGTTTTATATGCTATTCATCCAGTTGCTGGGCGGATGCCTGGGCATATGAATGTTTTACTTGCCGAAGCAAATGTTCCATATGATAAGTTAAAAGACCTAGGTGATATTAATCCTGAGTTTGAAGATTGTGATGTAGCAATTGTACTCGGTGCTAATGATGTTGTAAATCCAGCAGCTCGCCACGATACGTCAAGCCCTATATACGGAATGCCAATATTAGACGTAGATAAATCTAGAACTGTAATCGTAAATAAAAGGACCATGAATCCAGGTTTTGCAGGAATTCAAAACGAACTCTTTGGCTTTGAGAATACAGTTATGGTATTTGGTGATGCAAAAGAGATGCTCACTAATCTTTTTAAAGATTTAAAAGAGCTGTAATGCCAAACCACAACCATTCAATAAAAATAATAACTATTTTTCTGCTATTGTTTACAGCAGTTATATGTCAGCAAAAAAGGACTACAATTATGTCAAAAGAAGAATCTCAAGTTGCAATCTTAGCTGGTGGTTGTTTCTGGTGTGTAGAAGCTGTTTTTGAGCGAGTAGATGGAGTGATTGATGTTGTTTCAGGATATGCTGGTGGGCATACTAAAAACCCTACTTATAAAGATGTGACAAGTGGCAATACAGGTCATGCTGAAGTATGTGAAATAACCTTTGATACAAAAATGATTTCTTACGATGAGATATTAGATGTTTTCTGGCAAGCGCATGATCCTACGACTTTAAATCGACAAGGAAATGATTATGGGACTCAATATAGATCAGCTATTTACTATAAAAATGATTCGCAAAAAAAATCGGTTGAAAAATCAATTTTAAAAGCAAAAAAAATATTTGATGATCCAATAACTACGGAGATTAAGAAATTAGATAAATTTTATAAGGCTGAGGTTTATCATCAGGATTATTTTGAAAATAATCCTAACGTTCCTTATTGTACATTTGTTATTGCTCCAAAACTTAATAAACTAAAGAAAAAAGGCACAATCTGGAATCAATAATCATTGAACATTCTTGAAACTGATCGATTAATTTTATCTGAATTAAAAACCAAGGATGCAGAGTTCATCCATAAGTTATATAACGACCAGGACTTTATAAATTATATTGGTGATAAGGGTATAAAATCTGTTCAAGATGCTGTAAATTTTATCAATACTGGTCCAAAACAAAGCTATAAAAATCATAAATATGGTTTATATCTTGTTCAATTAAAAGATGCAACATCCATTGGTATCTGTGGTTTACTTAAACGCGATGATTTAGCTTTTCCAGATATTGGTTTTGCAATACTTCCTGAGTTTAGAAGAATGGGATTTATTTATGAAGCATCTAAAGCAGTAATCGAAGACGCAAAGAATAGACTTCATTTTGATAATCTTCTTGCTATTACTTCCCCAGATAACAATGGATCAATAAATTTGCTTAAAAAGCTTGGTTTTACATTAGAAGATATTATTAAAAGAGATATAAATGATAAACCAGTTCAATTATATATTATTTACCTAGACTCATAATCTTTCATTGCTTGAATTAATGTATCAACCCCAGCCTCAGGCATTGCATTGTATATTGATGCGCGAAAACCACCTACTGAGCGATGACCCTTTAATGTTCTTAGCCCTCGATCATGACAAAAAGATAAAAACTCTTCTTCATCTTCGCCATTAGAAAATATGAAAGAAACATTCATTATTGAACGATCCTCTTTAGCTATTGGGCTCACAAATAAAGGATTTCTTTCTATTTCACTATAAAGCTTTTCAGCTTTTAATTTATTTTTATTCTCAATAGAATCAACACCACCAATATTTTTTAACCATACTAGTGAACGATTAACTGCATATATCGCCATTACTGGTGGCGTATTAAACATTGAGTTCTTTTCAATGTGAGTTTTATAATTCATCATTGCAGGAATTTTTCGATTAATCGCTCCTAGGATATCCTCACGAATAATTACTAACGTCACGCCAGCTGGGCCAATATTTTTTTGAGCACCAGCATAGATCAATCCAAATTGACTCACATCTATTTTCCTGCTAAATATATCGGAAGACATATCTGCAATTAAGCATGTATTAGTGTTAATCAGCGTAGGGAAATCATGCCACTGAGTTCCATATATTGTGTTATTACTTGTGATATGTAAATACCTAGCATTCTCATCTTGATTAAGTTGCTTTGGTATATGATTATATACCGATTCC
>Ga0066836_10001837_pt1 | contig 11245 bp, 8 predicted proteins | sample ETNtaG_18_FD_71568 | JGI IMG/M metagenome (GOLD analysis project Ga0066836, IMG submission 71568) | Marine microbial and viral communities from oxygen minimum zone, Eastern Pacific Ocean - ETNP201302SV91 | ecosystem: Environmental > Aquatic > Marine > Oceanic | place: Pacific Ocean: Eastern...
ACTTGAGTTCGCCGCAATGCTTTCCCATGAGATAGACTGGGCAATGTAACCATTCGTACTAACAATCGCTTACCTAAGCTTCCAATAATCTCTAGTTCTGATGTCTTTCGAACAGCTAAAGGTGTCACCTCTACATTAATAGGTTTAGCTGCTCGCTTAACAGGAATATCCGCCACAAAAGGCAAGTGATCAGGCAACGCATCACGAAAACTAACACCAAGCATTTCCGGTTCATTAACCAACGTCCTTCCAGGCTCATTCCAATCGATTAATTGGTGTTCAACTTTCGGAAACCCACGCCATGCCACTCCGGAAAACCCACGCCTGTTAGGCTTAGCAAGTAATATAGGGTCACTAGAAGCTCCACCAACACCGTAATCTGGCACCAATTGTAACTCGGGCATAAGTTGTAACTCGGGCGATAAGTCGGATCGGATCAAAGGAAGCTTACCTCCACCAAGCCAAGACAGTAAAAAAACTTGACCAAAAAATAATATAATTACCCCCAAAGCTATTATTTGCCCAGAAGGGCCATCAATTGAGGAGTTAGATCTTACCGTATGAGTCATACTTCTTTCATTTTTCCAACTCAGGCGGCCTCGAAAAATCATTTGGACGCGTGGCAAGCATAACCTTACCAAAACCTACTTCACCCGCCATATTGCACAATTTAATTATCATATCATGCCGCACAGCTTGATCGGCTTGAATCAATAGTGAAATACTCTCTGGTTTAAGACTAAGACTTTCGTCTTGCTCTTTAAGCATAAGATCACCTTGTTCTATTGCCTTCTCAATCCGACGACGAAGCAACTCTGTAGCAGGTACATCTAACTCAATCTGTTGCCCTCTCTTCAGTTGCACTTCTGGTTGAGCCAACTTGCCATTCAACAGTACTCGCCTCTCTTCTACTGATCGGAAAACCAAATTTCGATCAAGCTCTTCAACCCTGTTTATCACTAAGTCAACTAGTGGCATCCCCTCTTCTTCTTGTTCAACAGTGAGCGAATAGACCTGTCCTAAAACCTGACGATTACGGAAATAAAGTATATTCTCTGCATCTACTGCAACTGAAAGCGATGGGTCTCCAACTTCGGTTTTTTGATCGGAAACAGGTAAAGATAAGTCGATCTCTACACCGGGCTTAAAAACAATGGATGTGTGAAACAACAACATTGGAACCATCAGGAACAAAACACCAATGAATGGAGCGGCGTTTAGACCACTATGAAGAGGTTTTATTTTACCAGTATACCTCACTGTTCTATCGAACTCTGCCCGTTCACCGTTTCACTCTCTTGATTAACCTTCGAACCAGAATCAATTTTGGATAAAGCTAGCTCAAACGCCAAAATATTAAGCAATTCAGCATTCGACTTTTCAATATCTAAAGCGATGTCATCCTTGCGACCCACAAGATAATTAAATGCTATTGTAGAAGGTATAGCGATCGCCAAACCTAAAGCCATACAGATCAAACCTTGCCATATCCCACCAGCTAAAACATTTGCCAGCACCCAATTACCCTCACGCCAAACCCCTTGGAAAATCTGGATAAACCCTAGAACTGTCCCAAGCAACCCAAGCAAGGGAGCTATTTGGGCAATCGTTCCGAGCATGTTCAACCGCTTTTCTAGCCTAGGCACTTCAGCTCTACTGTTATCGTCCAAAAGCTCTCTTAGACGATCGTGTGATTGTTCACGATTAAGAATTCCTAACTTGGCCATTCGAGCAACCGGACCAGGAGTTGCATCACAAATAGCAACAGCCTCAACCACATTGTCATTCTTTAAGACAGTTCGTACACCCGCCATAAATTCAGAGGCATTGATCTGAGCACGGTGATAATAAAGTAATCGTTCTAAAAAGGCAGTGATACCAAACGCCGAGACAACCAAAAGCACCCAAACCATCGGGCCGCCCTGGCGCAACAATTCCCACGCTGTCTGCGCATCAGTCGATGCCGCAGCAAGAACATAGAAGTCCATGCCCCCTTATAGCCTTTCTAACGACATATTTTCAAGGCTTACGCCTCAAACAACCATAATAAAGAAGCACAACAATTACTCGGCAACACACCAGAGACTTTTGTGCGTACGGATATAAATCGCCCCATCCGAAACCGCCAAAGTCGAATTCGAGTATTCTCCAACTGAATTAGTCGCCAGCAACTCAAACTTCGGCGAAGCCCGGAAAACATTCGTATCGCCAGATTGGTTAGTCACATAAACTCGATCAGCAACAAGAATTGGAGAAGCCCAAGAAGCAGCATTATTACCAGTGGAAGGCAAACGCTCCTCAAAAATAATTTTCCCCGTCTTCATGTCTACGCATTCGGCGAAGCCAGACATATTCACGAAGTATGCATAACCATTACGAATAACCGGGGTGCCTAAACGATTCTTTTTTGACCTAGGATCACGCCAAAGACGCTTGGAGGTAACATCACCCTTGCCTCCCGGTTTAACTGCAATAGAAGCACCAAAATAACCACCCATAGAAAGCACTGCGTTTCCGTCAAAAACTGGCGAAGTATAAACCAAAGGGTTTAATCCAAAACAACGCCACAATTCTTTGCCCTCATCTGGGCTAAAAGCCTGCAAAGAATTTGCCCCGCTGATGATAATCTCAGGACGAGATTCAACCTTAATAACAATAGGAGTAGTGAAAGCGCCTACGACGCCTCCATTACCACCGCGAAAACCATCCTCTCGCTTTAGGTCATCCTTCTCTTCGATCGGACGTTCCCACAAAGTACGCCCACTTAACTTATCAAGTCCGTAAAGCGTCGAACTTGGACCTGGCCCATGATATATGATGCACAGGTCGCCATACAAAACTGGAGAAGTCCCATTTCCCCATACATGAATCTGTGGGCCAAGGTCACGACGCCAAAGCTCCTCTCCTTCAAGATCATAAGCCACCACTCCCGCAGAAGCGTAATTTGCAATTACCACCCGACCATCAGTCACTGGAGACCCCGAACAATAGGGATTGGTTTGATGTGTCTTTTCCTGCTTCTCGTAAATTACTCCCTTTTGCCAGAGCATGGCACCTGTCAACTTATTAAAACACATCACTGAACGACCTTTGTCGCTATCTGTTGCTTGTGTAATGAACACCTTATCACCCCAAATAACAGGCGAACTGTTTCCCCGATCCGGTAACGGCACTCGCCAACGAATGTTCTTTTTACTATCCCATTCTAAAGGAACAGAATTATCACTGACTATACCTGAACCAGCCAAGTCACCTCGCCATGACGGCCAATTAGCCGCAGGCAAAGTAACCGCCAAACCAAAACAAAACGCAAAAAATCCTACTAAACAATATCGATGGCTCATTTGAAAACATTAAGCTCCAACAGTCATCGTTGGCAGCCTTTTTTTAAATCTTTTAAAAATTCACCCACTAATATCAATCAAGAACAAGCTACTTCAAAGCCTCAAGAATTACCTCTGCAACACTCTCTGCCAGCACTTTAGATCCCTCTTCGGTGTAATGGACGTTAGCCGGCCTCATTATTTCCTTCATTCGCTCTCGACTCATAGTAAATAGGTCATGAGTTGGAATACCGTGACGAATCATAACTCGTGACGCGGCACTATTATACCTGATCGAGTCACCAACGTAACGCCCTCTCGACCCAGGCGGAATCGGTGTAGTGTTACGCCATATAAGCTTGGCCCCAGTCTTGTTTAATCGACTCACCAAACGCTCTAGGTTCTTTTCATATTCAAGAAGAGCAACCTGCACTTCGCCTCCTTTTTCTTTTGGGAAAAGGTTTTCACCATTAGGCCCCATATACTTCAGGTCGTGCAGACCCCAGTTGAAGTGTATAACATCCCATTTTTTCTTACCTATCCACGCATCGATTTGCTCTAACCCTTTAATTGTCGGACCTCCATTGGTTGGAATACGATGTAAGTTAACCTTGCCTTTGAGTAATTTACGAACAGGAATAGTGTATCCAATCGAAATAGAATCCCCAATCAATAGTACTCGCGGCAATCCTGGTTGATCGTCAATCTCCGTTAACGGATTTGGTTTTTTGGACTTGGATATTTGCGCCTCAGCAATCAAGGGGAACATCGCCAACACGAAACATATAATTTTCATTATCTTTTAAACTAGTTTTTCAGTAAAAATACGATCTGCCTCCTCAAGAGTTTCTTTGGACCCAATATCATACCAAGCACCAGGCACACTCCATGTATGAACAGGCATTTGTGGATAAAGCCATTGTATCAATCGACCAGGCTGGTCTGGATTATTGCCATTAGCAATATATTGCTCAATCAAAGGAAGTACATTCCTAGGATAATGATAAAGGGCGATACCGATAAGGGTTGACTTGGGCTCGGCAGGTTTCTCCTCGAAAGTCACAATATTTCCTTCTGGGCTTATCTCAACAACACCATACTTTGCAGACTCCTTAAGACTCTCCACGTCATAAACCCCGAGGACTGGGGTATTCGCCTCTTCACAAACCCTGCCATAATCACCCAAGTCATCACTAAATAAATTATCACCTGCGACCACAATCACATCGTCATCAATTTTTTGGCTCTTAATTACTAAAGACAAATCACCAATCGCTCCTAGCTTATTGGAATCATCAGTAGAATGATCATTAACAACATCCACTGGAACATCAAATTCAGATCTATCACGATTCATTGACCATTCCTCAAAATGGACTGAAAACTTTTCATTAGTAACTAAATAAACATGATCTATCGCACTAATTGATGCCAAACTTTTAAGGACATGATCTATCATTGGTTTACCTGCAATTGGCAAAAGTGGTTTTGGCCTATTTAAGGTGAGGGGATAAAGGCGCGTTGCATAACCTGCAGCTAAAATGATTAATTTCATTACTGGTAACGGATAATATTAAGACCTTAGGACCACGTCAACGACGAGATATTATATTATCAATTAAATTGAATTTTTGACCCCACGAAAACGTAATAAATACGACCATCGCGCTTAAGAATAATCGCGTTCTGTTAAGCACGGTGTGTTTTCATCGGGTTGGCCCTTGTTCGACTATACAGTTGGGCAAGGGCTTTTTATTTTAATTCTAAACAGGAATTTAAGTAAATTAATAAAGAAATTCAGTGAATATTCGCCCTTAAGATTATTATTCTTGTAAGTACTCACACTTACTTGATGAAAACTTTTTTATAAAACAAAGTACACTTGCAACAAAACCAAGAGATGGGCAACTTGTTGACGTGATTAAGAAGCTTCCGAATTGGGCATCTCGGGTGAACAGCCAAGTTGCCAAAACAATTATTTTCCTAGCAGCCATAGGAACCTTAGCATCCGTCCTTCAAGCAGATGTTTTACCCAAGCGCACCAAGGAGTTCCCAGGGTTAGTTCAGCAATTGAAGTCCCACATTGAACGAGTAGATCAACAGGCAGAGAAGCTTAAGGCCCCGGATTTCCCAGACGGCAAGGATTGGTTTAATTCTCCTCCGCTTAGTTTAGACAAGCAATTATCCGGAAAAATTGTTGTGTTAGATTTTTGGACATACTGCTGCATCAACTGCATCCATATACTTCCAGATCTAGCAGAACTAGAAGAACGTTATGCCGGATATCCCGTGGCCTTTGTTGGAGTGCACTCAGCAAAGTTCGATAATGAAAAAGTCTCAGCCAATATTCGCGAAGCCGTGCTGAGATATGAAATCAATCATCCCGTAGTGAATGATGATGAAATGCAAATGTGGCGACAAATTGGCGTTCGCAGTTGGCCTTCTCTCGCAGTCATTGGCCCGAAGGGTAACCTTATGCTGCTTGCCTCAGGAGAAGGGAATAAACAACTAATCGATGCCTGCATCACAGCAGCTCTCGAGTTTTATCCCAAGAATTTATTCCGACATGACCCAATCCCTTTGTCGCCTGAAAAAGAGAAAATCACCATCGATTCCCCATTGCGTTACCCTGGCAAACTAGCCATCGACGCCAAGGCAGATCGACTTTACATAAGTGACTCAAATAACCACCGCATTGTTGTTACAGATTTAGATGGAAAATTCGTCGAAGCCATCGGCTCAGGTCGGATCGGACTTATTGATGGCCCTTACAACAAGGCTCAGTTTTTTCGCCTCCAAGGGCTCGCCTTACACAAAGAAAAACTTTATGTAGCAGACGCAGAGAATCATGCCCTTCGGGTAGTCGATCTCAAATCCCAGACCGTTACTACACTTTTAGGCAACGGAACTCAGGGTCGTGATTACGAAGGAGGACGTGGCGGCCAAGAGCAATTAATCAGCACACCATGGGATGTATATGTTGAGTCAGAAAAAGTCTTTATCGCCATGGCTGGAACGCATCAGATTTGGACATATAACTTAAAGAAAAAAAACGCTCAAAACTTTAGCGGAAACGGATCAGAACAAAATCTAAACCATCCAGATCCTCTTCAAGCTGCATGGGCACAACCTTCCGGACTCACCATTGGCATGAACGAACTGTTCATCGCTGATAGTGAGAGCAGTACTGTTCGTTCCATTAATCTTAATTCTGGATCAACTCGAACAATTGCCGGAGGAGAGGATGCCAAACCACGTAATCTATTCGCATTTGGCGATACAGATGGAATCGGTGAAAAAGCAAAAATGCAGCACGTCCTCGGCGTGCAATGGTGGGAAGAAGAAGGGAAAATTATAGTTGCAGATACATACAACCACCGGCTCAAGTTACTCGATCCAAAAACAGGAGAGGTAAAACGATGGATAGGATCCGGAAAATCAGGTCTTAAGGATGGAAAAGGACTGGATTCTCAACTATCTGAGCCATCTGGTTTTGCTCTAAATTCAAAGGCTAATAAACTTTATGTAGCAGATACAAACAATCATGTTATCCGTATAATCAATCTAACTTCACAAGAGATTGAAACACTAAATTTATCGGGAGTACCTAACCCAATGAAACCGATAGCTCCGCGAAGCTTAAGGCTAGCCGAGCTACCTGGGACACCATCTATCAAAACCTCTCCGTTTAATTTAACCCCGGACAAAAAAGGTGAATTAATACTAAATTTAAAACTACCATCAGGATATCATCTAACTGAAGCCACCGGTAGCAGGTGGCAGGTCATAGACGATAAAGACATACCAATTAAAATAGATGAAGACAGAGCCGCTGGCGCAATTAAAGAAAACACGACTATAAATATTCCAATTAAACTAAAAGAGAATGCTAAAGATGGAATCGTTAGAGTCGAAGCCATTGCTTATTTTTGCAAAGACGAAGGAGAATGCCAGATTTCTGGAGTACTGTTTGAGATACCCGTGGTTCTTGGTCAGTCGCCAAACAAAAAAATAGAATTGAATCACACATTCAATAGTCAAGTCGCCAACTTCGGACTCCCATTCGAACAAAACAAGAACTAAGTTTTACATATTCTTTATAAGTTTTTTAATATGGTTTTATTGACATTTACCTTATTATCTATACTGTGTTTAGACAGATACGAAATTTCATTAAAATGAATCCTATTCGAAAAATAACAATACCGTTTTTTGCGTGTTGCATGAGCTTCTTCATAAGTTCGGCTCATAGTTCAGAACCAGCTAAGACTAGTTTTGAAGCCGTTACCGAAAAACTCGATCGGAACGGCCATCTCTTCGCCTATTTTAATACGGCTAAGACCATGAAGCAATTAGACCAAATGATGGATAGCCTTCTCGAACTCGCACAGTCCAATGACTCAGCCAACCCTCTTGCCAATAACCCTTTCATTGGCCCAATGGTTTCCGGCATAACCGACGCCATAAAACCGGCATATGAAGAGAGCGGTATAAGTCAGATAGGAGGCGTGGGCATGAGCAGTCTTGCAGTTAAAAAAGATCAATGGCGTCAGAAAACATTTATTTATCGTGATTCCCAAAAAGGCGACGGCCTGATTTGGGAAATGTTCGGAAGCGAGCCGCATTCTCTTGAAATATTAGAACTAGTCCCGGCCCAAACAGGCCTTTTGGCTCACTCAGACCTTAGAATTAGCGCTCTCATGGATTGGGTCGATCGCATTTCAGAAAAAGCAACTGGCGGCCAATCCGTTACCGCTAGCGCGCCAGCTGAGTTTAAGGACATTCTCAACGCCTTCGATGATGAAGTGGGATTCATGATGACTCTCGACCCCAACAAACAATTGAAAATTCCTGGGTTCATGATTCAAGCCGAAGAGGACTTGGAAATGGACTCTTTTGCATTTGCTTTAATTGCCCGAACAAAAGGAGATAAGATACTGTCGATGATTAACGAGGCGATGGAGAGCGGATTCGCACCTCCTCAAAGAACTAAAATTAAGGGAGTTAATTTAAACTCAATCCCATTACCATTACCTATCCCCATTGAGGGATTGGATATATCACCGTGCTATTTTCAAGTTGATGACTACATGGTTCTCGCATCTTCAACAAGTCTTGGTAAGAGCATTATCGAGGCAAAAAACGGGAAAGGACAAATCACAGAAAATGATGATTTTAAGAGTTTGACTGAAGGGCTAGACCTCAAGAGCAACGGCATTAGTTACATGAGCCCCAATTTTACCAATTGGAGCATAAAACTGAATGAGCTCAGCATGGGGCAAATGCCAGAAGAACTTAAAGACAGCTTCGATATTTACCTAAACTACAACAAACAAATTAAAGGAATGGTGTCCCTTATCAAGTCTGATAAGGACGGTATAATGCTCGAGACTCGTTCATCCGTTAATCTAACTGGGGAATACCTTGCCCACACTGCTGCGAGTATCGCTATTATCCTAGGAAACTCAGTTCAACAATTTAACGAATCTGGTATGTTCGACGATCTAGGTGGCTTTGAATGAGAAATTTAGTCTTAATTAAATGTTTAACAACACGAATAATTAAAACTTTTTAAAAGGAAGAATTTAAAATGAAAAAGGAAACAATTCTAACACTCTTTATAACTGGTATAGCTGTTGCCTTCACCGGTTGTAGTGACTCATCTGAAAAACAGATTGAAAGCACATCCAAAAATAAAAGCCCCCAGTCTGCAGTGCCAAACAGTTTTGCAGAAGTTACCTCCAAGCTTGATACCAATGGCGACGTTTTTGTCTACTACAGTACAGAGGATGTAATTGCTACGATTGAAAAATATGCTGAAACCGCAGGAGCTCAGGCCGTAAAGAGCATAGAGGCAGGCCCCATGGAAGACGCCATGATGGAAAGTGGAATGAATATAGGAAAGGCAATGTACGAGCAAAGCGGCATCAAAGATATAAGCGGTATGGGCATGAGTAGCATCGAGCTTGAATCTGGAATGTTTCGCAACAAGATGGTTATTCACCACGACCCTGAAAAATCCAATGGAAAACTATGGTCCCTCTTGGGCTCAGAACCACATGAAATTGACATGCTCAAATTTCTCCCAGAAGACACAGCCCTTGCCTTCTCACACGAAATAAACTTAAAGGCCCTACTCGACTGGCTTCCAGAATTAATAAAAGCAGCTGGCAATCCAATGCTCAAACAACAATTTGATCAATCCATTGAAATGGCAAACGCGGAGATGGATCTAACTGATCTTGTAACATCGTTTGATAACGAGATTGGTATGTTTGTTACACTTGATGCCTCACAAAAGATGCAGCTGCCACCTCCAGCTGGAGAGATCCCTCTGCTCGGTTTCGCTTTGATGGCAAAAGTGAAAGACGATAAAATCAGTGATCTTCTTTTCAGTATCTTAGAAAATACAACCGGACCGGAAATTGAGAAAAAAACTGTTTCCGGAATTGAAATGCTGGTTGTAAACGAACCAGTACCTATGCCAATTCCATTCGCACCAGCGGTGTTTAGATTGGGCAAATTTCTGGTAGTCGCTAATACAGAAGATTTAGCCAAGCAGATAGTAGCCACACAAAACGGAAGCAAGAAGAACCTTAGTTCTACAGAGGAATTCCAGCGATTGGCCAAAGATCTCGAACTTAAGGCCAATCACTTCTTTTTTGCCAGCGAGCAAGTCGGTTCTACAATGAGCCCAATACTAAAGCAGGCAATGAACGCAGGCGGTCTTCCTGAAGGATTTCTTGGTCTAGATTCAAACGACTCCTACAACTTACAAACTCTGGGTGTTATTCGAATGGACACAGATAGCATAATGGTTGAAAACCACTCTCAGAATGGCCTTTTTAATTCAGTTATGATGCAGGCGGGCGTCATCCCAGCAAGCGTCGGCGCTGGGATGATCCTTCCCGCACTGGCAGATGCTAGGGAGAGGGCACAAAGTATCTCCTCTGAGCAATAGATAGTTTAAAGCAAAAAGGGCGTGCCCAAAAGCTGGACTTTGCCTATGATGCATCTCACGCCGATTACCGAGAGTGCTACAAACACTTCCCGGAATATCTAAAAAAAATACAAACGAAATCATGTCACAAAAAGTAGGATTTGTGGGAGTTGGCCGAATGGGTGCCAACATGGCCCGACGAATGAAAGATTGCGGTTACGAGGTGTCTGCCGTTTACGACATCCGAAGTGAGGCAGCCTCGGAAATAGCCGAAGAACTCGGCACGACAGCCTGTAGTACACTGGCACAAGTTACAGAATTATCCGAAGTGATCATTACTGTAGTAATTGATGATGCTTCAATGCAGAAAATTTTTGCTACTGAAGGCGACAGCCTGCTTACTAGTGCAGAAGGCCGTATTTTTATAAACTGTGCCACGATAAGTCCAGCGGTTCATATTGAGGTTGAAGGTCTTGCTAAAGCTGCAGGTGCAGAGTCACTTGAAGGCTGCATGGCATCTAGTATTACGCAGGCACGTGAAGGAACCCTTTACCTAATGCTAGGCGGTGAGAAATCCACGTATGACAAGGTGGAAGAACTACTCGGGAAACTATCAGTCAACAAACGTTATGTAGGAACCTCCGGTAAAGCGGCCCAAGTGAAAGCTCTGGTTAATATGGTAATGAATATTAACACTGCTGGATTAGCTGAAGGTCTTGGATTAGCCGATGCACTTGGATTGGATATTAATACCGTAATGGAAATTTTCTCACAGACTGGTGCTAACTCCCGAGTACTGGAAACCGATGGCGAAGACATGCGTGATAGAGACCATGAATGTTACTTTTCTGCTGCTCACGCTGCAAAGGATTCTGGCATAGCACTTGCGCTTGGCCAATCAGAAGGACTCAACCTCCCAATGGCTGCAGCCTCAAAGGCACAGTTCGAGAAAATGGTTGAAAAAGGGATTGGCGAACTAGAT
>Ga0066836_10001841_pt1 | contig 11227 bp, 8 predicted proteins | sample ETNtaG_18_FD_71568 | JGI IMG/M metagenome (GOLD analysis project Ga0066836, IMG submission 71568) | Marine microbial and viral communities from oxygen minimum zone, Eastern Pacific Ocean - ETNP201302SV91 | ecosystem: Environmental > Aquatic > Marine > Oceanic | place: Pacific Ocean: Eastern...
CCCAATGTGGCCACTGCTAAGGCGAAACTACGGCCCTGAGAACGTCCGTAGCCCTGATTGGTCATGACTCAGCCGCGGGGTGTGTGTTGAGGCGTGCGACTACCACCATTCGGGTCGATGAAAGATTGGTCTTGAGGCCGGCGTCGAGTGAGTTTCACTCAGATTTGGTAGAGGCATTCGAAGAGACCTGGCCCGAAGTTAGCAGGGCGATGCCATGGATTAACCCAGATCTACCCTTCGACGCCCAGATTGAGGATTTCTTGACCGAGACCGAACGAATGGGCAGGTCCGGACTACTGCATCATTGGGTGATGGTCAGACCGTGGGATGGAGCCCTTCTTGGCTTGATAGGATTTGACCGGGTGACCCGTTCGGGCAAGGCTGTTTGGAATCTCGGATACTGGGTGCGCAGCTCAGAGCAGCAGCACGGTTTCGCGCGCCGGGCTATCGATGCATCTCTGTGCTGGCTCGGAGAAGCCGAGAAATCGTCAGTAGAGCTCAAGGTCGACCCCCATAATCCCGCAGGACGCAGCACTGTGATGCGCACTGTCAGAGAGTGGAGGGGGGAGCGGTGCTTGGACGGAGACTCGGCGATAACTGTCGCCGGAGTCAGAACACCCCACGAATGCCACTTGGTAACCATCGGTCCGGGTCTAGGACCGGAATGAGAGACTAATTGGGTGCGACCCATTGAAAAAACCCCCTCGGCTCCGAATTCTGCCCCAATGGGGCAGGTAGAGTGAGAATGCCCCCCTCCGAACCGCGCCAGCGCCTGCCGGACAGCGATCCGGAGGAGACCATCGAGTGGATGGAGTCCCTACGCTCGGTAGTATCCTCACAAGGCGTCGAAAGAGCCCGCATCCTGCTACACGAACTAATGGCCGAGGCGAACGCCTTGTCCGTCCCAATACGACCGTCTTCGCAGACGCCGTATGTCAATTCAATCTCGCTTGAGCAGCAACCGCCCTATCCGGGCGACCTCACACTCGAGTCTTCTATCCAAAATTCAATCCTTTGGAACGCGGCGGTGACGGTTTCCGACGCCAATCGCCGACTCGATGGAATCGGTGGGCACATTTCCACCTATGCCTCAAGCTCGACGCTCTACGAGGTCGGCTTCAACCATGTATTCAGGGGCAAGCAGCACAATGACATCGGCGATGCCATCTATGTCCAGGGTCACGCCAGTCCGGGAATCTATGCCAGGGCATTTCTTGAGGGCAGGTTGAGCGAGGAGCAGTTGCGCAATTTCAGACAGGAGGCCTACGGGGTCGGCCTGTCTTCATACCCTCACCCTAGGCTGATGCCGGAGTTTTGGGAATACCCAACCGTTTCGATGGGCCTCGGCCCACTCGGTGCGGTCATGCATGCCAGATTCTGGAAGTATCTGCACCAGCGCGGATTAGCCGATACCTCAGAGAGTCGAGTCTTCGCTTTCCTTGGCGACGGTGAGATGGACGAGCCCGAATCTATTGCCTCGATTGCTGTGGCAGGCCGCGAGCAACTTGACAATCTCATCGTCGTGGTGAACTGCAACCTGCAGCGACTCGATGGTCCTGTCAGGGGTAACGCGAAGATTATCCAGGAACTCGAAGGCCTCTACCGAGGTGCTGGATGGACCGTCATCAAGGTGCTGTGGGGTTCCGGTTGGGATCGCGTTCTACAGGGAGACCAGAATGGTGAGTTGTTGGCTAGGTTTGAGGAGATTACAGATGGTGATTGGCAGCGGATGAGCACGCTTACTTCAGCCGAGTTCCGCGCTGAGTTGTTTTCGGGCAGCCCGAGTCTTGAGGCCCTAGGTACTTCACTATCTGACGAGGACATTGAGGGACTTACCCGTGGCGGTCACGACCCACTCAAGGTCTATGCCGCCTATGAGGCGGCTCTGGCAGCCGATGGTCCGGCAGTGATTCTCGCTCACACAGTGAAGGGCTGGGGAATCGACTCTTTCGAAGGAAGGAACACGACTCACCAGAAGAAGAAACTGGAGCTCGATGATCTGATTGCCTACAGGGACGCGCTCGGACTAACGATAGCGGACTCGAATCTCGAGGACAGCCCATTCTACAGCCTCGATGACGAGTCCGATGAGGCGGAATACCTGATGCAGCGGAGGACCGCATTGGGAGGCCCACTGCCATCTCGAAACCCCGCCGAAATTAACCTAGGTCTTCCCGGCCAAGAAGCCTACGCCGCCTTCGACGAAGGCACTCCTGAGGGCCAAGAGGTCTCCACCACCATGGCGTTCGTCAGGCTGCTGCGCAACCTGATGAAGTCGGACATAGGAGAGAGGATCGTACCAATAATTCCTGATGAGGGCAGGACGTTTGGAATGGACCCGCTGTTCAGCGAATTCGGTATCTTCGCATCACAGGGTCAGAAGTACACCCCGGTCGACCACACGATGCTGCTGAATTACAGGGAGTCTGAGTCTGGCCAAGTCCTTCAGGAAGGAATTTCAGAGGCTGGAGCCATCGCATCGTGGATTGCCAGCGCCACCTCGTACTCCAATGCCAACTCGCCAACACTTCCGTTCTACACCTTCTACTCGATGTTCGGCTTCCAGCGTGTCGGTGACCAGATCTGGAGCGCTGCCGACGCGCGTGCGCGTGGTTTCCTGATGGGAGCGACTGCCGGACGCACCACGCTCAACGGCGAGGGTTTGCAGCATCAGGACGGCCACAGCCTACTCATGGCATCAGCGGTGCCGTACTGCAGAGCTTGGGACCCGGCCTACGCCTACGAGGTCGCGACCATCATACGCCACGGAATCGACGAGATGTGGGGTCAGAACCTCGACGTCTTCCACTATGTGATGCTGTACAATGAGAATCAGCAGCAGATGCCCAAGCCGGAGGGCGTCGACGAGGGCATAGTGCGCGGTGCGTACCTGCTAGACGAGGTCAAGGGCAAGGGTGCGAAAGTACGTCTGCTCGGCTCTGGACCAATCCTGCAGCACGTCAGGGAGGCAGCCAGGATTCTGAGCGAAGAGTACGGAGTCTCCCCCGAGGTCTGGTCAGTCACATCCTATGGCGAGATGCGCCGAGACGGCCTGACAGCAGAGCGACACGCCCGTCTGCACCCGCAGGACACCCATACGCCATACGCAGCGCAGTGCTTCGGCGACGACATGCCTACCGTGGCATCCTCTGATCACATAGCAGCAATCCCTGAGATGATCCAGCGCTGGGTAGGTGGTCGCTACGTAGTACTCGGAACCGATGGCTTCGGTCGCTCCGACTCCCGCGAGGCACTGCGATCGTTCTTCGAGATAGACACTAGCAACATCGTGCTTGCAGCGCTCTCAGCCCTCGAGCACGATGGTGCTATGCCAGCTGGTACCGTTGACGATGCAGCAGCCAAGTTAGGTGTCGAGCGCGAGAGATACGACAAGACGAGCGAATAGGTCTCCTCAGAATCCGCCGCCGCCGCCACCGCCGCCGCCGCCGCCACCGCCGCCGAAGCCGCCGCCGCCACCGCCGCTGCTAGAACTGGCAGCTGCTGCTGCTCGTTCTGCACTAGTGGATCCTGCAGTATCCCTGAAACTTACACTACTGCCGGCGTAACTCCAGTGATAGTGCGAATGGTCGTGGCTGTAATCCCCTGAACCCCAGTCCTCAGCGTTCATTGAGAAGAAATCCATCCCTTCAACAAGCTGCATCTGCTCCCCTAGATTCTCTTCGACCTTCGCCATCACTCCACCTCTGTTGATGATAGATGAGCCAATTACAAGCACGAGGGGCAAACCGAAACAACACCCAAAGACATCGAGTCCGGGTTCGGACGAACCCCAGACAACATTCCAGAAAACCGTAATTATTCCGAAAATATTGTAATTCCAGTTATAGTAAAGAGAGATACCAAGGGAATACAGAATTAGGAAAGTAATTACAGAAATTATGAACCCCAATGAATATACTCCCCCCACGGATTCCACAAAGTCTTCCTCAAGTTGTTCCGCGTTTCTGATGTTCTTCATCTCGGCTTCGTACTTCTCCAGGCTCATATCGAAATCACTGCCACCTAGGATTTTGTCTAGCTTCCTGAAGGTCTTGACCATCGGGTCACCCATCTCGTCACCGATCACCCCATTCCATTTATTGAGCCGCTCAACCTGCTTCTCCGTCAATCCATCCTCCTTGGAAACGACGATGTTCGAGATGATGGCGCGATTAATCGCGGCGATGTCTAGAAAAGCACTTGGCGCAGCATCTTCCCACGCTTTCAAGTTAGGTGCGTGAGCCCGCTTAGCTCGGAAAGTAAACACACCCAATACCAAAACCAAGAGAATTGGTAATGCACCCATCCACATCCATGAAATCCAGTTGAAACCCTCTCCTTTCAGTACCGGCTCCATCCCGTTGACCGCTGCAAGCAACCCCTCGTACCAGAGGTCGTCCCCAAGCAGGGGCTTGACGTCGTTGTCGAACACGGACTGAACGTAAGCATCCCTATTCTCTCCGGCATAGCCGCCTCCTAGTTCCGTCCAGAAACGCCGATCACCTTCAGACATGAACACTAGGATAGCTTTGTCTTGGCCCGCATCGTCCATTATTCCGTATTCATCGAACGCGAAATTAGCGTATTCTTCCTCACCCCAACCATATGCTCCCTGACCCCCAAACGACTCTATGGTCAGCACTACAATCGGCCTGCCGGTCTCGAGATACAGGTCGTTACAGACCATATTCAACCAGTCGAACTCAGAGGGGGACAGAACGTTAGCCGCGTCAATGACCCAGACACCGTCCTCAGCGGGTGCTGATGGAACTGTGGCAGCCGCTTGGACCGATAGAGGAGGGAACAGAACTACTAGGAGGACGGCAAGTACAACGCCACGGAATTTCATGTCCGAGGATTAGATGTCCGTCTAATCAATCCTCTCCCGGCATCGTGATATGCGCTAAGAAATAGTTGTGCATCAAGGCATCGCCCAGGCTGATCCAATCGGGAACCTCGCCCCGGAAGTTGTCGTACCTGTGACCGGGAATCAGTCTCCAGTCAGCAGGCAGCCCACTCAATATCTCCTTGGCCCTGACTAGGCTCCTCTGCTGTGCTTGCGGATCTCCTCCCGGCAGGTCGACCCTACCAGCACTCCTGACGAAGAGCAGGTCTCCCGCGTGGTAGACGCCGTGCCCGTGGAAGGTGACGTGACCGGGTGCGTGACCGGGTGAATGGGTCACGACTAGGTTGATTGAGCCGGCTGACCACTCAACTGAATCTCCCGGTTCGCAGTTCCAAGTATTGGTGAAGTCGACCTTCTTGAAAACGACATTACCAAGCAAGCTGGGAACTCTCGCTTCTTCGTGACCCCAGACCTCCAGATCGGGAAATCTCTTCATCATCCCCGGATAGCCAGCGGTGTGATCTCTGTGAGTGTGCGTGTAGAGTAGGTGCGTGGGCTTCAGACCCTCCATCTCTAGAGCATCAGTCCAACGGCGAGCATCGTAAGGGTCGATTATCGCGACTACTCCGTTCTCCCTGTCAATGAATGCAGTATTCATATTCATCAGGGTACCCATCTGGGTGACCCAGACCTCTATCCCGTCATCCCAGACCGATACATGGAACTCCCCGTCCCTGAGCATTGGTGCCCGCACCCTGACCCACCGCATAGGTGTGGCGGCAGCGCTGTCTCGGGGTAGGCTTCAAAGCGTGGCCTCCGAGTCGCGGGGCGTGGCACGAATGCCTGCTTCTAACACCCTGCTAGGCGGGCTCGCGCCCGGTCTACTGCTTCTGCAGGGAGTCTAATGACTCCCTCTGAAGCCCGTTGGGAGTGAAGAAATGGTATACGACGCTCAAGAAGTAGAGACTCGTTGGCAGAAGGCTTGGGCTGAAGCCGGGGCCTTCGAAGTCGAAGTTGACCACTCAAAGCCGAAGTTCTACTGCCTCGAGATGTTTCCATACCCATCTGGCAGCATGCACATGGGACACGTGCGAAACTACTCGATTGGTGATGCCATGGCCCGCTTCCACCGTCTAATGGGCAGCAACGTACTCTACCCGATGGGCTACGACTCGTTCGGGATGCCCGCCGAGAATGCTGCCAAGAAGGAAGGCGGACATCCGCACTCCGTAACTCACCGTAACATCGCTAGCATACGTGCTGATCAAGAGCGAATGGGGTATTCATACGACTGGCGACGTTTCCTTGCGACCTCCGATGTCGATTACTACCACTGGAACCAGGAGATGTTCCTGATGCTGAATGAGCGCGGGCTGGTTGAGCGCAGGATGGCACCGGTCAATTGGTGCGTGGACTGCGATACCGTGCTGGCCAACGAGCAGGTCAAGAACAACCGTTGCTGGCGCTGTGGCCTCGAAGTAATGCAGCGCGATATGGAGCAGTGGTTCGTGCGTATGACAGAGTACTCTGACGAGTTACTTGACGAGATTGACAATATCGCCTTCCCAGAGAACGTCAAGGCGATGCAGCGCAATTGGATTGGACGCTCTCACGGAGCTCACATTGATTTCCCTGTGGCTGACTCCGACGCGGTCATAGGCGCTTTCACCACGAGACCGGACACTATCTTCGGCGTGACCTTCGTCACTCTGTCCCCCGAGCACCCTCTGTGCGAGGAGCTGTGCGCGGGCACCGAGTGGGAGGCCGACTGGCGCGAGCTGCGCGACGAGTGCTCGCGAATGTCCGAGTTCGAGCGAATCAACATGCTGAAGGAGAAGAAAGGCGTTTTCCTCGGGCGCCACGCGATTAATCCTCTGAATGGAGAGGAGGTACCAATCTACGCGGGTAACTTTGTGGTTGCTTCCTACGGTACCGGTGCTGTGATGGCGGTACCTGGCCACGACCAACGCGATTACGACTTCGCAGAGAGATACGGCATAGAGATTCGAAGAGTTCTCATTGAGAGGGAGGGCAACGACCCCGCAGCACCACTGAGTGCAGCTTTCGAGGGCTACGGGCCCATGGTCAACTCGGGCATAGGCGGCTTCGACGGCCTCGCTGGTGAATCCGCCAAGGACGCAGTCACCGCCTCGCTTGAGGCCGCCGGAGCTGGCCACGGAACAGTTGAGTACAGACTGAAGGATTGGTTACTCAGCCGCCAGCGCTTCTGGGGGACACCAATTCCGATGATTCACTGCGAGGCATGTGGCGTCGTCCCCGTTCCATCCTCCGACCTACCTGTCGAACTACCTCTTGACGTCACCTTCAGTGAAGAACAGAGTGGAAACCCACTGTCTGCCCACGACTCCTTCGTCAACACCTCCTGTCCATCCTGCGGAGGGAATGCCAAGCGCGAGACCGACACCATGGACACCTTCTATGATTCATCATGGTACTTCATGCGCTTCTGCGACGCCAACAACAACTCCGCGCCATTCTCTCGCGAAGTGGTCGATTACTGGATGGACGGAGGCGTTGATCTCTACATCGGTGGTATCGAGCACGCCGTCATGCACCTACTGTATGCCCGATTCTTCACCAAAGCTACCCGTGACGCTGAGATGAACAAGGTCGGTGAGCCGTTCGGCACACTGGTTTGCCAAGGCATGCTCAACGCACCCGCTCCATTCTGCTCCGACTGCAACGCAGAGTACCATGTTGACAACTTCGATGCCGACTGCCCGACTTGCGGCAAGCCGCTCGGGACACGTTCGGTCAAGATGGGCAAGTCACTGGGCAACACGGTTAGTCCTGAGGACATGGTCGGGCGATATGGTGCAGACACAGTTCGCCTGTTCATGCTCTTTGGCGCCAACCCAGAGGCGGGTATGGACTGGTCCGACAGCGCTGTCGAAGCCAATCACCGTCAGATGTATTCAATCATCGACGCCGTTGAATCTGCCTTGGCTATGGACGATTCTCCCGGACCTATGGACGAGTGGCTGAACGCAAGACTGCGAGCTAATCAGAGAGCTTGGCACCAAGCAATGTCAAATGTCAGCCTACGCGAGGGTGTGATGATTAGCCACTTTGAGATACTGGCCGACTGGAATTGGTACCGCCGCCGAGGAGGGTGCGACCAATCCACCGCCAAGGCATTCCTCCAGCAGTGGATCCCTATGCTCGCACCTGCGACCCCTCACATCGCCGAGGAGTTCTGGCAGCGCATGGGTGGAGAAGGTCTCCTTGCGACCCACGTCCTGCTCGAGCCTGGCGATTCTTCAGAGGATACGCCTATACTGGCGCGCGAGGCATATCTACGAAACCTCATCGCCAGCGGACGCAATCTGCGTGAGCTCGCCGAGCGTCACATGGAGAGGCCAATCAGTCGAATTGTCATCCAGACGACAGCATCTTGGAAGTCCGAACTTGCCCGTGATGCACTACGACTCCACTCGGAAGGATTTGACTTCAAGACAGGAGGCCAAGCGTACGTCCAATCACTCGAAATATTCGAGAACGAGGCACTAAGGGGAGATATCTTCCAGACCTGGATGGCCTTGACGACTGGTAACAAAAAGAAGCGTGGACGAGTTCATTCGTGGTCAGTCTCTGAGAGGACACTGATATCCGGCGGCTTTGATGAGACTTTAGTAATCGAGGCCAACTCTGCTTTTATCGCCGCAGAACTCGGAGTTTCATCACTTGAAACCTATCCGGCCGGCGAGGGTGATGACGTAGCTGGAAAGGCCGGCTTGGCATTCCCACTAGAGCCGGGCATCGCGTTCCTGTAGGTGAGACGATGACTCAGTCCACCGTACTCTTCGACGACGCATGTGGCAAGTGCAGTCGCTGGGCTGCCTTCATCGACAAGCGTAACCCCGACGATAGACTCCGCACGATGGGCCAAGAGACCGACGAAGGACGCGAACTGCTCGAAGCCAGACCGCTCAGTTTGAGAGATGTGGACTCAGTATTCATCATCACTGAAGACGGACAGTGGTACGCTAGGAGTGCGGCTGTCTGGAGAATCGCATCCAGAATGAGTTTGCCTTGGTCTTTTGGAGCCTTAATTTGGTTTGTTCCTGGGCCCATTAGGAATCTGTTCTACGACCTCTACGCACGCCATCGCTGACCACTCGTACTCGGTGGGTTCATGGGGCCCCTATCATTGGACGGGTCGTTGAGTGAAGAGAAGAGTGGTAATCGACGGCGAGGACGTCGTCAACGCCGCCGGCGCTCTGGGAGAGGTCAAAACACTCCCAAGGAGAAAAGCCCGGTGGCCGAATCAGAAGCCGTCGAGCGAGCGTTGTCTCGATTCTCGGCAAAACCTCGGCCAATGGGTCTTCCTAAGGAGATAGATCCCCCTCCCCGGAGGGTGGAAGTATCTTGGAAGACAAACGCGGTGTCCAAGGACGTGCAGCGCAAAGCTGGAAATATCGCCTGCATACCTGGCGAATTCGGCTTTCTACCAGAGGAGAGAGTGCAGGAGATAGCTACGAAGCTCGGCAACCTCCCAATCACCCTAGAACAAGCTCTCTCACTTCGCAGTGCGTTGAATCAGGAGAAGAGTGTGTACTCCCACTCAAAACTAATGCGTCGAGCGAACGAGCTCAGCCGCCGCTACAATGCAGGTGAGAGCGTACTGGCTTTGTCTAAGAGATTTGACGCACCACCTGTCAACACCTTCCGTGCTATCCTGACCGGCAGAGGGTGGACCAAGACCCGAATCAAGGACACTCTGAACAGGAATCCCTCCAAACTCAATAAGCGCGACCTTGAGCAGTTCAAACTGGCTGAATCAGTGGACAGAGTGAGTTCAGTTGATCAGAGTGATACCCAGAGTGCAGCTGAAGTCTTCGAGGATATTCTGTGCCACTACTTCGACTCTCTCGGAGTGAGGTTCCGCCGTCAGGAGGAACTGCTCGCAGAACAGAAGGTGAGCGAGGGGAGAGCAATCATCACCCCCGACCTACTGATGCTCGACGATGTCAGAATCAACGGAGTGCCATGCGCGTGGATAGACGCCAAGCACTTCTTCGGTGCCGACCTCAAGTTTCCCCGGAAGAAGACCCAGAAGCAGGTTGATCGGTACGTTGCCGAGTATGGGCAAGGAGCCATAGTCTACCGACACGGTTTCTGCGGTGGTCTACAGCTTAAGGGCGCTATACAACTAGACTCTAGTCCGTTGAACTTGACTCCTCTGGTTGAGTTCCACGAGAAGGCTAGGAACGACTCATGAGGTCTCTCCGACCCTAGATATAATCGCCTGCAGACCAGACTTCTCCAACTCTGAGACTAGGGAGCCAGACCAACCTGCTTCGCTCGCTGCATCACTGGGAACAATCGCCACACTCTCTCCCAGCATGCAGAGCAGGGCGACCGATTCTTCGGCGATGCCGCATTTCTGTATCGCATCATCCACCACAGAGAGTAACTCAACTCTCGACGAATCTGCCTGTATCCCACTTTCCTCTGCGAAACACTTCGCTGAATCGAGGAGTTCAGTCCACCTTTCGATATCCCATTTTCCTTCAGACAGCGTCTGCATCTGCTTCGCACCGGCGCGACTAATCGACTCCTTCCAGACAAGGTCGTCGATGTAGATCGAAGTGTGTTTGCCAGCTTCAGGGCGCCATGCCAGAACTACCGGTGTACTACAACTCCATCCTTCTGCATGCCCCGGTCCTGCATGCAACAGTGAACCGTGATACGGCGCCCCTGCTTCGAGTCTACGCTCGCAACCACCAGCGGCCAGCGCAGTCACATCTCCAAGTCCGGTCGAACGCTTACGCTCTACCTGGTGTGATATCAAGTAAGAACGCCTCAAACTCTCCTCTTTTGGAAGCCCCATCGCTCTCTGGAAGGCTAGAGCTGCGGCCACTGCTCCCGAGGCCGACATACCGAAGCCCTGCGAGACTGGTAGAGCCAACCTGACACTGATTTCCCAAGCGATTTCTTTCGCCTCAGGTATCTCTTCAACTAGGAGATTGAGGACACTATCGTACAGTCTCAAATCACCTTCAGTACCTTCGAACGAGACCTTGAGTCCAAACTCACCTCGTTCTCCGTATGCAACGACCTCGACTCCATCATCGACGCACAACCCGGCTCCGAGACTACCCTGTTCGACTGGATTCAGGGCCTCATCACTCACCGTGAACAGCAGGGTGACATGGCCCCCACATTCGCCACGGCCGAGTAACCCGGTCATAGTGACCCATCCGGCCTATCAGCCAAGAATCCTCGGCCGGCTCACACAACTGCCGCAAAGTCTTCCCCAAGTTCTCCAAACCGCCCAGAGAGTTCCTGAACAGCCTTTTGGAAGGCGACCCTAGGTGTCATCGAACCATCGGTCTCGAATGACAGGATGAACTCGCC
>Ga0066836_10001843_pt1 | contig 11224 bp, 8 predicted proteins | sample ETNtaG_18_FD_71568 | JGI IMG/M metagenome (GOLD analysis project Ga0066836, IMG submission 71568) | Marine microbial and viral communities from oxygen minimum zone, Eastern Pacific Ocean - ETNP201302SV91 | ecosystem: Environmental > Aquatic > Marine > Oceanic | place: Pacific Ocean: Eastern...
CCTCGCTGCCGTCCTTGTAGCGAATGTACCGCCATTCCATGTTCATGATGGCGAAGGACTCCGGAAACATGTGCGGCAGGTAGACCTCCCGATCCTTGGCGTTGTGCGGGTCGGCGAGGGTGGCTGCTATCGATGTGCCCTCGAGGGTGTGCGGCGTCTTTGGTAGATCGCATAGTTCGACGAAGGTGGGGTACATGTCGATGAGGCTGACGGTGACGTCGGAGGTGGCACCCTTGGCCACTCCCGGCCCGGCCCAGACGAAGGGGACGTTTGAGGTTCGTTCCCAGAGAGTGTGCTTGCCCCAGTCACCTTTCTCTCCGTGGTGGTAGCCGTGGTCGGACCAGAGGACGATGATGGTGTTGTCAGCATAAGGGCCGGCGTCGAGAGCATCCAAGACGCGTCCGATTTGGGCATCGGCGTAGCTCATGCAGGCCAGATAACCGTGAAGAGCTTCTTGCACGGCTCCGAGTTTGACCAGGCGTTGGTGGATTCTCGATCGGTTGATCTTTTGGCGCCTGATGTTCTCGGGCAGGTCGTCGAGGTCGTCCGCCTTATAGGGTGGCAGCTTGATCTCGTTTCGCTTGTAGAGGTCAAAATATTTTTGTGGGCAGTAGTTGGGGAAGTGCGGGGCATAGAGCCCCATTGCCAAGAAGAAAGGTTCGTCGTATTTTTCTCCCAACCGCTCGACCGCCCACTTGGCCCGCATGCTGTCGGCAAGATCTTTTTCACGGTTATTCGGGACGGGGCCGAACTCCATGAATCCACCGTTGCTTTTCGGTGCTCCCGGGGTGCGGCGGTAAGTGCCATAGGGTCTTGGATTGGGGAAGGGAACCTCCTCCGACCAGGAATCCATCGGAAATCCTGTTTCCCTTTGACGCTTGGTGCGAACGTAAAACTCGTCCCAACCGCGCAGGTCGACGTTTCCGGCGGGGTGGTGGAAGAGCTTGCCCGCCCCCATGGTACGGTAACCGGCTTTCTTGAAGCTGCTCTGGAGAGAACGAATCTTCGGATGATCGACGAAGTAGAGGGCAGTATCATAGCAACCTGTGGTGGAAGCGAATTGGCCCGAGAAGACGGTAGCTCTTGAAGGGGCGCAGAATACGCCGGCAGTATGGGCGTTGGTGAAGTTGACGCCGCGCTTGGCCAAGCGATCGATGTTTGGGGTGATGGCGGCGGGTGTTGTGTTGTGGCACCCGATCCAGTCGTTCATGTCATCGACCGCAAGGAACAAGACATTGGGCCTCTTGGCAGCTTCAACGGGGCAAACCGCCTCAACCAGCACCACGGCTACGATTGTTGTGAGTAGGAGGTGTTTCATTTGCCTCCGGCTTCCAGTTCCTTCTTGGTCTTGGCGCCGTGTTTGCGGAGGATGTTGGCTGTTTCGGTGTGACCTTCTTCAATCGCAATATACAAAGGCGTCGTCTCATCCTCGTCCTTCGCATTCACATCCGCTCCTTTTGAAATTAGTAGTTCAACAATATCCTTGTGACCTGTGTCTGCCGCTAGATGGAGAGGAGTTGCCCCATCCTCATCTTTCGCATTTGCATTTGCACCGTTGGCGATAAGTAGTTCGGCGATTTCCTTGTGGCCATCGTAGACAGCACCATCCAAAGGAGTAGATCCCAACTCATCCTTTGCATTCACATCCGAGCCATTAGCAATAGCTAGTTTAACGCCTTCAATATTTCCGTTTTTTATATCTTCAAACATAAATCTTATAATATCTGCCAACACATACCCACAATACCACCAAATATCAATTAACGACTTTAGTAGTCTAAAGAATGCCGATGTCCAGAGAATTACTTCCCTTCAGCTTTCAGCTCTGCACCCGTCTTGCCGCCGTGTTTGCGAAGGAGATCGGCGATTTCTTTTTTGGCGGCTTTGACTTGGGAGGAGTCTCGCCTTGACTCCCTTTCGGCCAAATCTAACGGTGTATCGCCATCCTCCATCTTCGCATTCACATCCGCGTCTGCGGTGATTAATAATTCAGAGGCTTCAAAGTGACCCTTCCAAGCCGAAAGATGCAAAGGAGTCGATCCATCACCATCAAACTTCGCATTCACATTCGCGCCTTTAGAGATTAGGAGTTCAACGATATCCTTGCGACCCCAACCAGCCGCCTCATCCAAAGGTGTCCCACCCGTCTTATCCTTCGCATTCACATCCGTGCCAGAATCCAGGAACTGTTTGACCACTTCGATATTTCCTAACGCAGCAGCCTCGTGAATTGAGATGTCTGGCGCTTTGGCTATCGTCGGTTCTGGTGACTGTGACTCCCCACACCCCACCAGAAGCACGGCTGCGATTGTTGTTAGTAGTATGTGTTTCATTTCAGCATGACCTAGAAAGTTGAGAAGAGAATATTGTAATTGGCATCAGTTGAAAAGCTCTTCCCCCTCTCCTACCCCCCGGGTGCGTTGCCTTGGGCGAGGAGTTCCAGTCGCCGTTGTTTCTCCTGCTCGGCTTCCTTCCTGCTTGTATAACTCCTTGTCCGTTCCCTGCCCTGCTCCACCCAGCATAACTGGTAGACGCTGCGTTCCTTCCTGTGCCTTATAAAGAGTGCCTGTGCCACTGATGTACCGTGAATGTACCGTAGATCTGGTCCCAAAAAACGGTTTTAGGCTGCCAGGAGCAACGGTGGTTAACGGCGGAAAACAGGCAGGGGTGAGTAAGAAAAACCCCCAGTAACATTAGTTTACCGAGGGTTAAAAATTGGTTGCGAGGGCCAGATTTGAACTGGCGACCTTCAGGTTATGAGCCAAAAGTATATTTCGCCATAACCGTTTGTTTTTCAAAGACCTACAAATTCTTCATTTTTGCTGTTGCCCCAATGTTGCCTCCGTTTTGAAGAACCACTGCCTTTAGTGCCGCTCACACCTTTAAGGCATCCAAATTGCCACGATATTTAGCCAACGAATCATTGTTAATATTCGTGCAAATCTATCATCTCTTTTCCCTAAACAAATCAACATCGATCAGCTTGGCTTTACGGAAACCAGCATGACCGTCGATGAACAGTATATTCGATCCATCGTTATGCCGCTTAGCAGCGATACGCCTGTCATTACTAAGACGCTTACCACCCGAACCATATGGTAAATGATTAGGAAGCCACACATCGTTCAGATCCGTTCGCTGGAAACTGGTAATGATCGGCCGGTTGATTCCCTGATTGTCAGTGCCACTCTCACCGTCCAATAGATAAGCTGAGTCAGATGGTAAATTGAAATTAGTAATCTTGCTCAAGCCTATGTACTCATTGGCACTTGATGTACAGGAGACGGCCGTTCTTGAGTCCCATGTATTCACTACATATGTGACCACCTGGCCTTTGTTCGGTATATTATTTGGGATGGGATAGCTTGGACACATGAAAATCTTGATGTTGCGGGCATAAGATTCCCAAGAGGATGCCTTCTCGGTGCCTCCCTTCGACACGTATGACATTAAATCCGGCCACCCACGTGTCGAGTTGCCCACACTGCCGCGTGGGATCATGTCGTCATTCTCATCGGCAAACATCAGCATGGCCAACCCGGTCTGTTTCAGGTCGTTTAGGCAAATCGTTGCTTGCCCCTTCTGCTTTGCCTTGGCCAAGGCAGGCAGCAATAACCCTGCTAGGATGGCAATGATGGCAATCACCACCAGCAATTCAATCAACGTGAAGCCTCGCTTAAAGTCACTAACGCTTGAGGGTGATATTTTCATAACTTTTTCATTGGTTTGACGCTACTCTAAATCAACTCCAGATTATTAAAATAATAATCAGGGGAATGGGCCAAGTGGCAAGTAACAAGAATGATACCCAATCAGGGAACCATCTCGTATTATTTTTAGTTAAATCGCTAGAATCCGCCATGCCAGTCTTATCGATCAATTGTGATCGTTTTTCAAGCGTTTTCGTTAGAAAAACCCGTCAAGCGCATTGTTACGCACAAAATAGCACTGGCGCAGTTTTGGGCCGATTGAGGGGGAAGTTAGAGAAGAGGGTCGGCACCAAAAAACCCGCGAGAACATTATAGAAATCGAGGGTTAAAAATTGGTTGCGGGGGCCAGATTTGAACTGACGACCTTCAGGTTATGAGCCTGACGAGCTACCGGGCTGCTCCACCCCGCGTTCCGAAGGGCAGGCCAACCTGCCACTTAACCGCTAACTGTTCAAGCTCATTCCGAAAACATTTAAAATTGTGCCAAACCAAACGAGTTCTATTTGCGCTGCCAAAGTGGCTCAACCATCTCGGCATTCAATTCCCGCCAAGCGGAAAGGAGTTCTTCACTCTTGCCCTTATTTTCTGTAGCCAAGTTGTTTTGTTCAGCGATGTCGTTGGCCAGGTTGTAAAGTTGCCATTCATCGGATTGGCCACGGCGCGGGTTTCTCAACAGCTTCCAGTTGCCCATTCGCAGAGCCGCCCGGCGGTCCTGACGCCAGAACAATTTTCCATGCGGTGCTGCTTTGGTTTTGCGTGTCAAAAAAGGGATGAGGTTGACACCATCGAGTTTACGTTGGGGCTTGTCGATCGAGTCCCCTCCAGCGACAACGGATGCTGTGGCAAAGATGTCCAATGAGATGACAGGTTGTTCGTAAACCTTGCCCTTGGCCAAGCGGCCCGGCCACTGTGCCATGAACGGCACCCGCAAGCCTCCCTCGTAAACACTCCCCTTGCCGTCACGCAACGGTTTGTTACTGGAGGTGAGTTCCCTGGTTGGGCCGCCATTGTCGCTGAGGAAAAAGATGAGTGTGTTTTCCTCGAGTTGCTCCCTGCGCAACTTGGCCAGAACGGCACCTACACCGTTGTCCATGTTGGACAACATTGCAGCGAAGATGCGCCGATGAATGTCCTGGATGTGCGCAAACTTTTCCATGTAGGCATCGGTACCCTGCATCGGGCTGTGCACGGCGTTGTAGGCGAGCATCAGAAAAAACGGCTTGTCCTTATTGCGACCGATAAAGTCCACCGCCTCCCGGGTGAAGGCATCGGTGAGGTAGGCTTCCTCCACCACCGGCTGGCCGCCACGAACGATCGGGTTGTTGGCGTCATAAGCCGGCTCAGTCCCATTCATGTGGGTGGAGTAGATGACTCTGCCGTCGGCACTCGTGAATCGCCCCTTGCCGCCCCCTGGCAACACATTGCGACGCAGCCAGGTTGTCACGCCGTCCCACGGTGGAGGCACGAAGTAGTGCCCCTCATGGGTGAAACCGAAAAACTCATCGAAGCCATGCCGGTATGGATGAAACTCGGCGTGCCCGCCCAGGTGCCATTTCCCAATCAAGCCGCTGACATATCCAGCCTGCCGCATTCGCTCTGCCAGTGTTTCCTCGCTCTGCGGCAACCCGACGCCGGGAAGCTCGTTACGATGGCCAATGGGATTAAACTCATAGCCGAAGCGGGTTTGATATCGTCCAGTTATTAAGCCCGCCCTTGAGGCACTGCAAAACGGTGCCGTAACGTAGCCGTTGGTGAATCGCACGCCATTTGCCGCAATCGAGTCAATGTGCGGCGTGGGAATCTCCGTGTTCCCCTGGCAGCCCAGTTCCCCATAACCCAGGTCATCCGCCAACAGGATGACTATATTTGGCTTGGCCAAGCTACGATCCGCGGCTCGCGTTTGGCCAAACGCCGTTAAGCCGAGCGCAAATAGACAAATCAGCTTGGCCAACCGATGTCGCATGACCTAGCCCTCGGGGTACTCCACGTCGAACCAGGTTTTCTCGGCAGCCGCCTTGAGCGCAAGGTCCATCACGGATTGAACACGTGCGCCCTGGAGGAAGGACGGATTGCACTCGCGCTGGTTTTGAATGGCGTCGATGAACTCGAAATCCTGATCCCATCGAAAGGCGATGCCGGGATCGCCCTGCGAAGGATCTCGGCTGCTGCCCGGCCAAGTGAGGAACTCACGGGGAATATCGACTGTCTCCAGGCCGGCCTGGCCTCTGCGCGCGATTTGAAATTGGTTGGGGTTTGCGAGTTGGAACACCATCGTTGCCTCGCTGCCGTTGATCTCGCAATAATCCTGGCTTCGAGCACCCTCACCACGACCCGTGGCCAACTTGCTGCTCTCAAGCACACCGGTTGCCTGGTTTTCAAACTCAGCGATCACGGTGACCCAGTCCTCGAGATCGGACTCGAGCCCCTGCCTATCGTCGATGAATCGGCGTGTATCGGCGGTGAGGCGTTTCATGTCGCCAATGAGAAAATGCGCATAGTCGAGCCTGTGCGAAAGCATGTCGCCCAGTTCGCCCGAGCCGGCCATGTGGCTAAGCTGCCGCCAGCCGATGCTGCGGTCGCCCCAGTCCTGAAGACGGCAGGTGCGGATGTGATACGGCTGACCGATATCGCCGTTCTCGACGAGATGTTTCATGTAGCGCATCGCCGGCACAAAGCGATAGGTGAACGCGGTCATGTGGCGGACGTTGTTCTCGCTGGCGCAACGGAACATGTCGAGCGTCTCCTGCCGGTTCATCCCAAGCGGTTTTTCGCAGAGGACGTGCTTGCCGTTTTTGGCGGCGGCAATCGCCATCCGCGCGTGGGTGAGGTTCGGCGTCGCGATGATGACGGCGTGAATATCGTCGCGTTGAACGAGTTCGTTGTAATCCTGCGTGTGCACCGGGACGCCAGTTTGCTGAACGGCGCGTTCGAGTACTTCGGCGCTATTGTCGCACAACCCCACCAGCCTTGTGTCCGGACAGAGTTCCAGTCCCGGAAGATGATTCTGCAACGCAATGCCGCCGCAGCCGATGATTCCTACTCCAATGGTTGCCATGTCAAACAAGCGCTTGGCCAAGCGGCGGCAAGCACCACCGAAATCAACCCAGCTTGGTCCAGCGGGCGTTGTTTTTAGACGACTTCACGACAGCCTCGATGAAGGCCATGCCCCGGATGCCGTCCTTGATTTTCGGGTAGTCCAGCGCGGGGTCGTCCTTGGCCAGCTTGCGACGATCGAGCTTGGCGCGGATGTGGTTGGCGAAGTTGACGTAAATATTCGCGAACGCCTCGAGGTAGCCCTCGGGATGCGACGGCGGGGTGCGGGCGGCGTTGGCAGCGGCAGCGCCGAGGTAGCCGTTGGCGGTGCGGTAAACCTGCATCGGCTGGTCGGGCCACTTGAGAAGCATGGTGTTCGGCTCGTTCTGGTGCCACTCGAGTCCACCGCGCTCACCATACACCCGAATGTTGAGGTTGTTTTCCTCGCCCACGGAAATCTGTGAACTGTGCAGCACGCCCTTGGCGCCCCCGGTGAATCGCAGCAGAACGTTGCCGTCGTCATCGAGTTTGCGGCCGCTGACGAAAGCCGTCAGATCAGCGGCGAGTTCCTTTATTTTCAGGCCAGTGATGTACTCGGCCAGGTTCTCAGCGTGCGTGCCGATGTCGCCGATGCAGCCGGCGGCACCGCTCCGCTTGGGGTCAGTACGCCAGCCGGCCTGTTTCTGGCCGGTCGTTTCCAGCCGAGTGGCGAGCCAGCCCTGTGGGTACTCGACGACAACCTTGCGGATTTTACCCAGTTTACCGGAGGCAACCATGTCGCGCGCCTCCTTCACGAGTGGGTAACCGGTGTAGTTGTGCGTGAGGCCGTAAAGGCAGCGGGATTTTTTTACCAACTTCTCGATGGCCTTGGCTTCCTTGAGGTTGAACGTCGCCGGCTTGTCGCTCAACACGTGGAAGCCATTTTCCAGCGCCATCTTGGCAGGCGGAAAATGCATGTGGTTAGGCGTGACGATGGACACGAAATCCATACGCTCCTCCGCCGGTAGTGCGGCCTCCCTGGCGATCATCTCCTCAAACGTGCCGTAGCAGCGCCGGGCCGGAAGGAAGAAGTCCTTGCCGCTGGCCTTGGATTTGCTGGGGCTGGACGAAAACGCGCCGCACACCAACTCGATCTGGCCATCCATGTTTGCGGCGATGCGGTGCACCCCGCCGATGAATGCGCCGCGACCGCCGCCGACCATTCCGTAACGAATTTTTCTACTCATAATTTTGGGTTAAACGAATTGATTTACTGAAAGATGTTTGCCTCAGGGCGTACCGGATTTATAGTGGCTCCCGTGCGACAAGTCAACGCCATTATCGAAGAGCGCAACATCTGACGCCACATGAAATTCACCGCTAACGAGATCGCCCAACAAGTCGAGGGAGAAGTCATTGGCGACGGCGACATCGAGCTTGCCGGCTTCGCCCAGGCCGACACAGCCAAGCCGGGCGACCTCACCTTCGCCGAGAACGAAAAATACTTCCGCCTGGCCGAGGAAAGCCCAGCGAGCGCCATCCTTGCCCCCGAGGAATTCGCCTCCGAGACCAAGACAGTCATTCGCGTGAAGAATGCCCGCATCGCCTTCGCCCGAGTGCTGCCGCTGCTCTTACCGGACAAAGAATTTACCCCTGGCATCCACCCAAGCGCCGTCATCGCCGACTCAGCCCAAGTCGCCGACACGGCGCACATCGGCCCGAACTGCGTCATCGGCGAAAGTGCCGCCATCGGCGAGCAAACGGTGCTCGAGGCCAACTGCACCGTCGGCGACCACTCGGTGCTTGCCCAAGCGGTGCGCCTGTTTGCCAACGTCACAATTTACTCGCAGTGCCGGATCGGCGACCGTGTCCGTATTCACGCCGGCACCGTCATCGGCTCCGATGGCTACGGCTACGTTTTCGACCAGGATCATCACCGCAAAATCCCGCAAGTCGGCGGCGTGGTGATCGACCAGGACGTCGAGATCGGAGCCAATGTCACCATCGATCGTGGCTCGCTTGGTGACACCGAGATCGGCGAAGGCACCAAGATCGACAATCTTGTGCAGATTGCTCACAACGTCGTCATCGGAAAACACTGCCTGATCATCGCCCAAACCGGCATCGGTGGCAGTACACAGATGGGAGAATTTTCAATCCTTGCTGGACAAGTAGGAGTGGTTGGACATATAAAAATCGGTCCAAAAGCAATCATTGCCTCCAAGTCTGCAGTGATGAGCAGTCTCGATGGCGGCAGGCAGTATATGGGTATTCCGGCGATCCCTGATATTCAAGCGAAGCGCCAAATCGTAGCGGCACGCCAACTCCCCGAACTGCTCAAGCGTGTTCGTGAATTGGAGAAACAACTTGCGAAAAAAGACATCCCGCCCGCGCCAGGTAACTAAAGTTCTTCACTCACCCCAGCTTCCCCCCTACCCTTTCTGCCTTCAGGCATGAAATGGTATAGGAAACTCCACTGGCAGATCATCCTTGGGATGATCCTCGGACTGATCTACGGCATTGCCGCCGCGCAATTCCAATGGACCGGGTTCGCAACGAACTGGGTTGTCCCGTTCGGCGACATCTTCATGAACCTTCTTAAGCTCATCGCCGTGCCGCTGATCCTCACCTCCCTCGTCGCCGGCGTGGCGTCGCTCTCCGACTTCAAGAAACTTTCCCGGATGGGGGGCAAAACCATCAGCCTCTACATTGCCACAACCGCCGTCGCCGTGACCATCGGCCTACTGGTTGTCAACACCCTAAAACCTGGAAAGAATCTCCCACCAGAAATCCGGAAGGAACTTAAAGCCGACTACGAATCCAAGGTAGAAGATAAAGAAAAAGAAGCCAAGAAAGTTGACGAACGTGGACCGTTGCAGCCACTCATAGACATGGTGCCAGATAACTTTTTCGGCTCGGCATCAAGCAACAGTAACATGCTCCAACTCGTCTTCGTGTCACTGCTTATTGGCATCGCGCTGGTGCAGGTCAACCAGGAACACCGCAAGCCGGTCCTTTCGCTATTCGAAGGCATGCAGGCGGTCGTTATCAAGCTGGTGAATATAATCATGCTCATGGCACCCATCGGCGTCTTCGCGCTCATTACAAAAACCATCACCAGCCTCGCAATCGGCGAGGACGGCCAAGCCGACCTTGGGCAAATCGGGGCGGTACTCGGGGCGCTCGGCTCCTATTGCATCGCGGTCATCATCGGCCTGCTGCTTCACACCACCATTGTTTACCTTGGGCTGCTGAAACTTTGGACGCCGTTGAAGATTCCGCAATTCTTCAAGGCGATCGCGCCGGCGCAACTGCTCGCCTTCTCCACCAGTTCCAGCGGTGCCACGCTGCCGGTCACCATGCGCCAGTGCAAAGAGAAACTCGGCACCTCAAAGGAAACGACCTCGTTCGTCCTCCCGCTTGGCGCGACCATCAACATGGACGGTACCGCCCTTTACCAAGCCGTCGCCGCAGTGTTCATAGCCCAAGCCCACAACATATCGCTGGATCTGGGGGCACAAATCACCATTATACTCACCGCCGTGCTGGCTTCGATCGGCACTGCCGCTGTCCCCGGCGCGGGCATTATCATGCTGGTGATTATTCTCGAGGCAATAAACGTGCCCAGCGCAGGCATCGCCCTCATCCTCGGCGTGGATCGCATCCTCGACATGCTGCGCACCACGACCAACGTCACGGGCGACGCCGCCGTCTGCGCCATCATCGCCCATTCCGAGAAACAACTCCATCCCCCCAGCGAATAAGCCAAGCGCTGCGGGTCAGCGAAAAGGGATTTCGGCTACGGTGACCTGGCCTTGGATAGGCTCCCGTGCGGTCAAGACTTGGCCGGGGGTTTCACTGCCGCGCTTGACCAAGCCAAGGGCGATCGGGCCAAACCGCGGTGACTCGATCACACTGGTCAGCGTGCCAACCGTCTTGCCGGAATCGTCGGTGAGTTGAGTTCCGGGGGCCAAGTCGGCTTCCAATCGGTAACCAACGAGGGTTCGGTTGACTCGGCCGTAGGTGCGGATTCGTGCGATAATTTCCTGCCCGATGTAGCAGCCCTTCATGTAACTGATGGCTCGGGTCTCGAGGCCGGCCTCGGGCGGCAGAGTTTTGTTGTCCATGTCTATGCCGAATCGCGGGATGCCTGCCTCGAGTCGCGCGATCTCGGTGGCCTGCCAACCGGCTAAGCGGCCTCCCTGCCCTTCGACCGCCTTGGCCAAACGCGCGGCGGCCTCGCCCAAGTGCCCAGTGGAAATGTACAGGTCGCAACCGGTGGTGCCGTATCTGCCGTTGTTCATGACGTAAACTTCGCCCAAGCCGTCGAGCGGCGACTTGGCGTGCGCGAACGGTTCCCCGGGTAAGGCCAAGCCAAGCGACGCCACCGCCTCGGCCGTCTTTGGCCCCTGCAAACTGAGCAAACCGAAGTGTGGCGAGGCGTCGATGAGTTCGACTTGGTCGGCGACGACGTGGCTCTCGAGTCGCTCGGTCACGGCATC
>Ga0066836_10001844_pt1 | contig 11223 bp, 7 predicted proteins | sample ETNtaG_18_FD_71568 | JGI IMG/M metagenome (GOLD analysis project Ga0066836, IMG submission 71568) | Marine microbial and viral communities from oxygen minimum zone, Eastern Pacific Ocean - ETNP201302SV91 | ecosystem: Environmental > Aquatic > Marine > Oceanic | place: Pacific Ocean: Eastern...
TCCCCCAGTCAGGTTGTAGCATCAATTTATGATTAATTTCCACACTCACATCTGTGTGAGTCCTCTGGTGTCCAGAAACGTCGATTCTGGTTTCTCTGACCACCCTGTCACCCCCGCAGGGCAGGACGGTCTCCACCTCTTCCCCACGTAGTCAAGGCTACGAGGGTGCACTTTTGAGCATCCCGCCGACCGACCTCCCATATATGAATGGTTCGGGAACCAAAGGGTGAGGTGAATGGAGGACTGCGTACTAAGATTGTGTCGAATTACGACTATTTCGGGCCAAATGGAGGTGAAGCGGGCTAAATCGTAGGCCGCAGCCGTTTCAAATTCCGCACGATTATCGCGTCAGTGGGAGCGGTTTCACGCGCCCGCACCAAGAGATTTGCAGCAGCCTCAAAATCCCCAATCGCAATAAGAGATACTGCCTTTCCATTCATCGACGATGCGTCTTCAGGAGAAAGGGAAATTGCAGCGTCCCAAATGCGAGTTGCAACGCCATGTCGTCCACACGTTGCCAAACATGTAGCCAAATTGTAGAGGATTGTTGGATTGTGTTTGTCTTGTTGTGCCGCTTGCCTCAGAGCCAAAACAGCAGCCTCAAAGTGCGGTTCTTCAGCAGGTGTCGAGGTCGGTTTCTCATCATGTACTTGAATGGCCAATTGAAGCAAGGATAGGCCGAAATTATTGAGAGCCGCAGAATCACCTGGCAAGGCATTGCAAATAGCTCTAAATTCATCCGCTGCATCTTTCCAACGCCCCTCGCCAAGAGCTTGGAAAGCAATACCAGAATGTTCAGCAACATTGACGTTGCCTCCATCATCGATTGGAAGGGCTCTAGCCGGTAAAAGTTCAGGTTCTCCTTCTGACAACATTTCTGGATTAAAGCGAACCGTTTGCTCGGCTGGGTCGACCAGTTCATCGAAATTGACTACAATCTCCGAGACTTGAAGCTCATCGCCGAAATCATGGATCACAACTTCATCTTCCGTGGCATAAACATGCTCTGCATCAAATGCGGCTGCATTGATTTGAAAGGCATTTTCCACAAATACTGGTTCTTCAGAAAGTTGTTCCTCAACCGGTGCAACTGGACGAGCCTTGAGGACCAAAAGTGGAGATTCTTCTGCCTCTTCAACCACGCTTGGAGTGGCTTCAAGGATTGGTGTATTTTCAGGCTCTGGTAAAGCCCATGGATCATTGTTGGAAAAGGTGGCCTCTGAGGTTTCTTCTGGAACTGATTCAATCACCGTTGGTGTACTTGGCAAATCTGATTCGCCTTCGACAATAATTCTAGCGGGTGCACCAACACCGAAGGGGAGGGTAGATGCAACATTTCCTTTGCCACCGACTTGAAAGGGAAGGGAGGAGGGCTTGGAGGAAAGGTCGGGTCGAGATATACTGATGTCCAACCCTTGAATCCCTTCTTTCGCATCGCCTAATGCCGATTCACCAGGCAGTGGACCCGTTGGCCGATTACCACGCGAGTCGTCAGAATTTTCAGGAGCGGTATGTGAAACACGACTACCGCAAGAAGGGCATTCCTCGGCCCCACCGAAGAGTAAACCGCAAGCATCGCACTCCTGCATGGTCTGCTTGGAGGCGTAGACCGTTTTGATGCTGCCGCCGAGCAGTGTAGCCTAAACCTAAATCGAACTGTAGAGTGTCCCGTGGAATAGAATTATGAAAATGGTGGCTACAATACAGGTAATCATCATCACTGGGAAACCAACTCTCATCCATTCCTTTGTCGTGATCGGATTGGGACCCCGCTCACTAATTGAGACTGTCATTACGTTGGCACTGGAGCCAATTGGTGTTGCATTACCACCGAATCCTGCACCCATCGCAAGTGCCCAGAAAAGAGGCGCCATATCGATGGTAGGGTCGGCTTCACCAATGGCCACGATTACTGGAATCATCGCAGCTGTGAAGGGGATGTTGTCAATGATGGCACTGGCGATTGCCGACACCCAAATGATGGCAACTGCGAGCATCACATGATTGGAACCGAAATTAGCGAAAATCCAGTTGGCAAGGTCGCTGAGATAACCAACATTCCCCATTGCCCCTACAAGGATGAACAGTCCAACGAAGAAGAGTAGAGCGTGCCATTCAACCTTCTCACTCACCGAATGAATTAGTCCATGCCCTGGCATCTCGTTGTCTTCCGGCTTTGCCGCAATCAACGCAATACCAGCACCCGCAAGGGCCAGTGCATGAATCTCGACGTGTAGGTGTAAGAATTCAGTAGCGGTGAACATGACAACTGTAGCACCTAGAATCCATAGTGTTGTCTTCATCAACATTGGATGTTCGATGCAATCCCATTCATCTTCTTCCAAGATTGCTTCAACGTGGGCTGGCGGAGATTCGCGCCATTCACTGTAATAATAGCGCAGGTACCCTAATGTTGCACCCCAAGCAATGAACGTTAGAATACCCAAGCGGATCAAGAATCCATTGAACCCGAATAATGAGGCCAATTCATCCATGGTGCTGGCCTGACTTGCAATCATGACATTGGGGGGGTCCCCGACCATCGAAGCCACACCACCTGTGTCCGAAAGAATTGCTTCCGCTAGGAGAGGTGGAATTGGGTTGATTTCCAATTTCTGACAAATCCTAAGTGTCACCGGTGCGATGATGATAATCGCTGTCACATTGTCAATTACCAATGAAATAAGGGTAGTGAATGTACCTAGGTAGACAACCAATTTCCATGGATCTCCACCCGACAGTTTCGCGGCCTTCACAGTCACATACTCAAAGAATCCTGAGACTTCAAGCAGAGCCGCGAAAATCATCATCCCCAGTAAAAGACCGATGACATCGAAATGAATCCAATGCAGCATCAAGCCTTCGAGTGAATGGTGACAAATTTCGACTGTGCCTCCGCCACCGAATCTTGCAAAAAGATGGCCGCCTGCATCACTAGCAACCTTTTCACACTGGTGAAAAACGCTCATAGTCAAACCCAGAAATAGCATGCAAACGCAGCCAAACCAAGCAGCAATTGTCCTGTGAATTTTTTCTGAAAGAATCAGGGCAAAGGCGGCAACGAATACAACAAGCACCCAAAATCGAGGTTCCATATCGCGCCCAGATAGAATTGGCTCTTGAATATGCCTTATCGAACTGGTCGAGGTAAATCAGTTCAAACTATTCTTCTTCCTCTGATTTTTCAGGAGGGGGGCCAACGATGGACTCAGTAGATTCGGGGATTAGTGCTCCAGAGATTTCACTTTCTACAGTCGTATCAATTGGATCTTCGGTTCGGGCTGCATCTTGAATTTCTTCTTTCTTGAATGCACTCTCACCAAGTGCCTTATCCAATCCCCCGAGAACCTCGCTGGCAACCGCAGATGAAATTGTGCCTGTTCGTTCTGCATCCAAGAGGGCTTGTATTTGTGCGGTAATGAGGTCGCGTCGAGCGTGCTCAACACGTGCTGAATGGACTACATTCGCTTCCGATAATTCGACAATCCTTGCTTCACTTTCCTTTACACGCGCACGATATGGTTCAGCCAAGGTTGATTGATCTGTATCGCTGATTAGACCTTGTGTGTTTAGCACACTTAATCGGCGTAAAGCCGCCCGGCTGCCAATCACTTCAGCGAGTGCGACTTCATAGCGAACTTCGGCCTCTGCGGGCGCCCCACTGATGCCAAGTCGTTGTAATAGAGGACGCATGGTTAGACCTTGTGCGACCAGAGAAAATAATACAACACTGAACGCAATAATCAGCATGTCATCATAAATCGGTGAAAGTGTTGCAGACATCCCCTCTCCGCCGGATATAGTTTCACCCATGTACGAAAATTCCGGCGGGTGACTGACCACGTGAGAAATCAATAGGAGCAGGGCGATTGGAATACTCCCCCGAAGCCCGCCCCACCATAGGGCGATTTGCCAGCGATTTGAAACCGGATTTGGATTTCGAATATTGGCGAGAGTTGTCAATGGGAAGATGACAAGACGAGAAAATAGTGCGGCCCCAATACCGACTGCAGCTAGATGGAAAACATGAGCATCCCATGTGAATACCGCTTGCAATTCATAGCCGATCAAGAGGAACAATACACTGTTAACCAAGAAGGCTAAGACTTCCCAGAAATGATGCATTCCAATCCTAGCTGTGGGCGTCATACCTTCTTTGACACCGTGATTGCCGACCAATAGACCTGCTACGACAACACTGATGACTCCGCTCCCATGTAACATTTCAGCTAAGAGGAACGCCCCGAAAGCCAAGGCCAAGGTAATTGCGATTTCAACAAGATGGTCCTCGGATTGATGCAAGAGCCAATTGGCAAGTAAACCGCAAAGTAAACCTGCGATGGCTCCGACAAAGACGACAACAAGGAATTCACTAAGACCTGCTGTTACAATGGACATTAATACCACATCGACTCCTGAAACAACTGCAAGAGTTGTTGCCAAAAGGATGTTGAAAAGGACAACTGCTGTACCATCGTTGAATAGAGATTCACCTTCAATCAGAACGGATAAACGCTTAGGTGCCCCGAGTGTTTTGACCAAGGCGAGTACACTTACCGGATCTGTTGCGGCTAAAATTGAACCTAGAAGTAATCCGTACAAAAAACCATTTTCGACATCTGCCCAGACTAGTTTCCAGCAGATGAAACCGATAATGGCTGTGTTCATCAAAACGCCAGGAATGGCCAACAACGTAATCGGTCGCCAATTCTGCTTCAACTTCTGTATATGCATCGCACTGGCGCCTTCAAATAGCAAAGGAGGTAGTAGAATGAAGAAAATTGTCTCGGCTGTAAGAAGTCCCGTGAGTTCAATGTCTTCGGGCATCCAAAACTCACCCAACCAACCCACGATTAAACCGACAATCACCAATGCAATTGTGTATGGTAACTTGACCCAGCGAATGGCAATCGCCACCAATAATGCTAGGATAAGAGCTCCGAGAATACTCTGGAACCATGAGGGGGGGATAGCGGACATTAGAGTGGGGCGGTACGCGACGACTCTTCAACACATACGCTCGCGCACGTATTGGTAAGGGATATTAGGAGCGCCAATAAATGGCGACATTACCTCGAGCATCGACTAAAATCGAATTGGTACGGGTTGCAATTTCTTCGAATATTGCTTGACGATCACCACGCTCTTCAACCAAGCCCTTGTTCATCTTGATTTTGACAACCTTACGACTGCGTAATTGTGCATCTAATTCCTCAAACATGGCGTCAGATAATCCTGAACGGCCAATTCTCAGTGTAACTTTGAATTCCCGATCATGCGCCATGCGGCGAATGTTTGCAGGAACATTACTCATTCATTCACCTCATGAGGGAAATCAGGGCCACGTCGTGAAATTCTACCACAATTATTGCATGTTGTGATTCGACACCCCTGTCGAATACGGATTCGAGCTGTGACTCCTGGACGAAGTGGTGATTTACATCCACGGCAAATCCAGATTCGGTGCTTTGGTAAAAGTCCAATTCGATGTCTCCTCCCTATCCTCCACATCTGTGAAGCGGCAGCATCGACAGTTGAATCTGAATAAGACCACGGGTTTTCAAGGATGGTGGAAAGACGTTCTGATGCGGTTACTGCTCGCCGTCTACGAGCGGCCGCAGCCCGGGGTTTACCTCGCTTCCCACGTCCCATATAATTCACCAAAATCACAGAACGGAAGAAATCGCATCTCCCACTTTTTCGATGTCTTGATCACCATTGATTGCAACAAACAAATTTCGCTCCCTGTACCAATCTGCAAGTGGTGCAGTTTGAGAATGATAAGCTGAAAGACGAGTCAGGACGGTGTCTTCATTATCATCAGCCCGACGTTTCATTTCGGTGTGACCGCAATCATCACATTCTCCTAGAGATGCTGTTGGATTGAAGGTGTCATGGTAAACAGCACCACAACCACCACATGTATACCGGCCACAAATTCGTTCTACAATTCGGCTGTCGGGGACTTCAATTGCGATTACCACACTGAGTTCTGCGATATGCGACAAAGCTTCAGCCTGAGCAATTGTTCTTGGGAACCCATCAAACAGTACTCCTTCATTTGCATCAGATTGCGTTAACCTTTCCTCGATGAGACCGATGATGACTTCATCGGGCACAAGTTGTCCAGCCTCCATGTACCCTTTTGCTTCCATTCCAAGTGTAGTCCCTGCGGCCAAAGCGGCACGCAACATATCACCTGTCGAAATCTGGGGTTTCCCTGTGATTGCGACAATGTTACCTGCCTGAGTCCCTTTGCCTGCCCCCGGGGGTCCAAACAACACGATGGATGATGCCATGAACGGGCGAACTGTGGGGCCTTCTTGAACTGAACGGAGCCCTTCGGGCTAGTTCACGCTTGACCTGTACGTTCAAGGTACTCTTGACCGTAGTGCTTCCATTGTTCCATCGTCCAACCAGGTGGAAGGCCACTAGCAGGAAGTGGTGGGCCACTTTGAATTGGAGCTGGGGGGAGCCCCTTGGGCAATTCAGTAGGCGTGGGTGGAAGACCCGCTGGCAAGGAGTTCTGACCCCCTGGGAGTGGGGGCAAGGATAACTTTGGTTGACTCTGTGACAAGGCAGTTGCCAATTCATCTGCACTCACAGCACCCGAAGTATGATTGTCAGCCGAGACACCAATATTCAGTGCCGCTTCGCGCCGGTTTTCTTGTGCACCCAATATTTCACCGGGTGACAACAATTCTTCACCCCGAGAAATTGCTGGATCTGTTCTCCTTAACCTCAAAATTACAAGGCCCAATAATGCGACGATTGCCAAAGCGAGGACGGCAATCGACCAAGGTGGTAAACCTAGTGATTCAAGGAGACCAGCAATACCATCCGATTGACCATCTCCTGAAATCATCACTTCAAGGGTAGCAGAATCATTTCCAGATTGGATCGATTCGCCAGTAAGTGGTATCGCATTACCACTGAAAATTACAGAGTGCAAACCTCGCAAATCGCTACTCTCCAATGTAAACGTGACTTGGCGAGTTTCACCCACAGACATCCCAGCAAGTGTCCCACTCTCCAATCCGATGGAAAGGCCATCTGGAGACTGGGATAGAATCTCAACATCACAAGCAATGTTGCCAGAATTTGTAACTGTAAGATTAGCAGTTGTGAGAGTACCTTGGGACAAATCAATTCGAGTTTCGGTGTCAAATGTCAACCACAAACTGGGCTCGATAATGATACCAATTTCTGCAACTTTTTGAATTTGTGTTTGCCCATCCAATGTCTCTGCATCGATTATGATCGATAAGGTCCCTCCGGGGCCAGGTGGAGTTCCGGATGCAATGGATAGAGAAACTGTGACGCTAGTGGTATCGCCCTGCACTAAACCGCCAGCAGCAGTTGAAGCAAAACCAACTTGCCAACCGTCCGGCAGAGTGCCAAAAGACCAACTCAACAACAAATCCACGTTGCCGATATTGTCCAATTCAATTTCAGCCAAACCAAAATCACCAATCGATGCTGAAATTGTGCCTGATTCTGGTAGGGTGATGGAGAAATCAGCAATTTCTTGCACAATCAAACGAGTCCGGTTCACTTGGAAACTAGAATCCCCCAGTTCGGTACGAAAATCAATTTGATTCGTATCACCATCATTCGAATTGAAGGGGACAAATACTACAATATCAATACTCAATGAAGTACCTGGCTGTAATGAGAATTCCAAGAAACGATCATCACTCAAAATACCAGCAGAGAGCTCCATTTGCCAGTTTGGTATTGCTGGAGATGCTCGAACGCTGAAATCAATCTCGATGTTTCCTCTGTTTTCAATGACCAGTGTATGCTCAATGCGCTCTTCGTTCTCGACAGAAATGTCCCCGATAAAGCCAGATGGACCCAATGGAACACCATTGCCATCATACAAATCCGCACTGAATGCACGGCTGACCCACACCTCTACTGCAGAACCCTCATCGGAAAGGGAATTAGATTGAACGAATGATGGATTTTCCACACTAGATGTGAGACAACTGACATCTTCAACAGTGCCAGCGTATGGAATGCCGTTGACAACATATGGCACTCTAACTCGAATGGGTACTGGAATGAATTGTAGCCGAGCTAACGGTTCTAATGTGAGAGAAGAAGAGTTTCCTGAACCCAATTCCACAGCCCATCGATTCGGTGTTTCGCAAGAAATTTGGTAAGTGGTCGCACCGTTGCCTGTATTCAAAACAGAGATTGAAAATGAGGCGAAATCACCAGGGACTGCACCCAGATTACTTGTCCCCGCAAGAATTGTTTCCAGTCCTTCGACACGAAGAACTTCGACCTCTAATCGGATGGTGTGGGAAACGGTTGGATTCATTCGATAATATGCAATGACATCGACAACATAAGTCCCTGGTAGAGCGTATCTTGCCCCGTTAAAGGCATCTAAATCAGCATCAATATCGCGCATTGTAACAGTGACCTGTGTACTATTTGCAGCACCTTGTGCGGAAGTAAGAGTATAGGGTCCTTCGGTTGATGTGGCCTTCTCCCACTCATCTTCTGGAGGATTGAGGGCACCTCCTGCTTCCATCAATTGAACGGGTGTTACGAGGAGGATGACTTCTTCGTCGCTGGTCCCCTCGTTTGCCAAAGTTAAATCCCAAGAAACCTCTGTTCCGGTAGAAGGATCGAGGACTATTTTACGGGCAATTTCGACCTCATCGGAATCGGCTGGCAACGAACCATCCGGCATATGAGGTGTAATTCGGACACCGATTGCAGTGATGTTCAAATCCAGTTCTGCGACGTTGTTGTTCGTACCATCAACTTCATCATTCATCTCCGTAACATTGTTCGTCGTATCGAGAGTCAACCGGATTGTGTGTACACCCGTAGTCGTGAATTGCTTTTGGAAAGAGAACGAATCAGATGCGCCACCAGCAAGTGGTCCACGTGTACCACTCCAGAGAATTTCATTGTCAGTAATGTCCTCAACCAATACATCATAGCCGCCCGTTATGGCGGGTGCCTGATTGATCCAAGCCATACGTAGTAGAACGTAGTCATTCTCTAGAGGCATGGTTTGACTGGCCCACATTGAACCGCCGAAAACTGCAAGGTCACTAATTGGGTTCTCATTTCCAACGGCTGAAATGACAATTGCGTAACCTTGTTGAGAACCACCAGCGTGGGAGATGGAAATCGTCCAATCACCCGTCGAACCTGTGGACAAACGAACGCGCTCAACATTGTTCAATGAATCCTTTGAACCACCCGTTGTGGAAAATCCATTAGAAAAATCATTGCCCTTGTAGACAGTGCCATCCGGAGAAGTTACGGTCAAATCCAAGTCATTGACCAATCTGGATGCAGATTGTGTGGCGGAGGAGGAGCCTTCTTGATCATTCCAAACCAGCGTGACGTCCAAACCATACGACCCGTCAATAGCGTAATTATAGGCATAGGACAAGCCGGGAGACAACGTCTGAGATGTGTCATAGAAGATGTTCTTCGCGATGACACCATTGTAAGGATACAGGCTTTCTTCAAGATCGAGTTGGCCCCAACCCTCATCCATATTCGGAATATTGGCGGTGCCAATATCTCGTGCTCCATTGATTAGAATCGCTTTGATGAGGGCACTATCCGGATTGGAAATCGAAAGTTCTGTCCGCAAAAATTGGCGTGCAAGTAGAGCAGCACCGCCAACGACCGGTGTTGAAGAACTGGTTCCATCAGCGGACATGTAGAGTGGTGTTGTGGTTCCTGAATGACGTGCACTTGAACAGGACCACCCAGCTGGATTCTGTGCTTCTTCAGCACGTGGGCTACAGATTTGCACACCGGGAGCAATAATATCGGGTTTGATACGGCCATCAGCAGTTGGCCCAATACTGGAAAAAGAGGCCACTTGACCAGCAGATGCTGTACCCGGACGACCCGTTGTCGACGCGCCAACGGTCAGGACATTTTTCGCAGTTGCTGGAGGTGCGATGGATTGCGCTCCTTGGCTGCCTTCATTACCAGCTGCGAACAAAACGAGGAAGTCGTCGTAGTCATGCAAGAAGGAGTCTGCAGAACGTGAGTCTGATGTGTATTGGCCCCATGAAGATTGAGCGCCCCAAGAATTGGACTGGACGTGGGCATTCTTTTGTTGGGAATCTCTGAACATATCATACAGTGAACCCCATCGGGCAAGTTGCCCAGATGAATCGTGTTCGAGTTGATAGAAATGGAATGTCGCTGCTGGAGCAACCCCTTGTGTGGAAGAATCGCCAGAACCATCACCTAGCATGGTTCCTGCAACGTGTGTCCCATGACCAGAATTTGTGTCAGCGGCAGAGTTATCGGGGCCGTAATTATGATACACGCCTCGAATTCGAGTGTTAAAATCGCCATGGTCTTGATCCAATCCTGAGTCGGATAATGCACCCACTTCGCCCGTTCCATCAAGACCACCATTGTGATTGTTTACAGTAGCATCAATGGTGGAAATACTGCGGGCATAATTATTGACAATCCCAATCGAATCATGAGGCTCAATGAAAAGCAGACGATGGTCCTTTGAAAGAGCGGGCAACCAAGCAGAATCAATTCCAATCGCCTGGCAAAGGTATTCGTCACATCGAACAAATTCGGAACCGGCCATATACAGGTGCTCTTCCATTTGACTGGTGTCGACATCCTGAGCCAAAGTGAGATCCAAATCAATCATTCCAATGGATTGATGCAAATCAATATCGAGGCGCCAAGCTGGTTGCTGGGCACCTACCCAGCGAACTCGATCATCTTCCGCCAATTGGATAATCGCAGCACTGCGTGCTTCGGTTGTATAGGGAAGTCGCAACACCCATGCATCCTCGGGTAAAGTGTCCACAATGTTTGCATTGACTCCTTTTGCCAGTATCTCTGCCACACCCCCATTATTTTCGAACAATTGTATGATGAGGAACCCTGTAGCAAATGGGTCATCTGTCGCTTGAAGGTAGGAAGGAATAATCGATTGTTGGTGTAGTGGATCAAAGTTTCCAGTTTGCACCCAAAGTTGACCTGAACCCGATGAAATCGACACACTGGGGCCTGGCGCGCCATTGGATTCATACCAATTTTCAGCCGCTTCAGAAGCAGTCCAAAGGGGGCTTTCTTCTGACACCTCGTAGACTGTAAAAGACGAAGAGGACCACGGCATTGTGACCATTAGCAGAACAAGGAAGAGTGGGGTCAATGCGCGACGCATGGGGCTTAACGAACCGCAGCCCCTTTTTGATA
>Ga0066836_10001845_pt1 | contig 11217 bp, 9 predicted proteins | sample ETNtaG_18_FD_71568 | JGI IMG/M metagenome (GOLD analysis project Ga0066836, IMG submission 71568) | Marine microbial and viral communities from oxygen minimum zone, Eastern Pacific Ocean - ETNP201302SV91 | ecosystem: Environmental > Aquatic > Marine > Oceanic | place: Pacific Ocean: Eastern...
CAGGTACTGTGCCATCCACTCGATCGAGTCGGTGTCGAGATGGTTGGTCGGCTCGTCGAGAATCAGTAAATCGGGATTGGAGACGATCGAGCGACAAAGGGCAACCCGCCGCTTTTCGCCACCGGACAATGTGCCCATCAACCGGTCCGCGGCGGGAGTGTTCAAATGCATCATGGCCGTCTCGATTCGTGTCTCGATGTTCCACGCATCGGCGGCGGCGATTTGTTGCTCCAGTTCAGTCTGCCGGTTCGAGTCGGCAGGCAGCGACTCGTATTCGTCGAGTAGGTTGAACGAGTGCGCCGCACCGTCACGAATCGTATCGAGGACGGAGACGCCGTCGGAAGCATCGAGACCCTGCGGCAGATAACCGATCCCCAAGCCGGAGCGCAGAGTGACTTTGCCGTCATCAGCCTGCGCTATGCCGGCTAGAATTTTTAGGAATGTCGACTTGCCGCAGCCGTTGCGCCCGACCATACCCAAGTGATCGCCATCGCGGATCGTCAGCGACGCCGACTTGAGTACTTCATTATCGTTGAACCGAACCTTGAGTTCGGAGGCGTCGAGCAATGTGATGTGTGGGGGTTGTGACACGGCGGATGATATGTGGCGCTTGGCCAAACGAGGGGCAGCGGATCAGGACTCCTTTTGGTTCGGCGGAACCCTGGAGAGGTTCAGATCGGCATTGTTTTGCTCGAAGTAACTTGCGGCCCAGTCACTCGCGAAAAGCAGCACCGGGTTGCGCTCCGAATCCCAGCCAAACCGCGAGCCGGTGGGCGGCGAAAGCTTATCCATCTCCTCCTCGCTGAATTCCGCCGGCAGCCAGCGCATGACCTGCCACGGCGCGGGCTCGAGTCGCGAGACGGCATTGTACTCGCTCTCGAGCCGGAACTGCACCACGTCAAACTGCAACGGCCCCACCGCCGCCAACACCGGCACTGCGACCGTACTGCCCTTCAGGCTCAGGCACTGGATCGCGCCCTCCTGCAGCAACTGCTCCAGCCCTTGCCTAAACTGCTTGAACTTGCCGGTGTCGCCGTTGTGCAAATATGAAAAACTCTCCGGCGTGAAGCGCGGGATCTCGTGAAAGTTCGTCGTCTTGTCCGTGCTCAGTGTGTCGCCGATGCCGAAGTCCGCATGGCCCACCAGGCCGATGATGTCGCCGGGGAACGCCTCATTCACCGTCTCGCGCTCCTTGCCGAACAACCGATGCGAACTGGCCAGGCGCACTTTCTTACCGGTGCGTGAATGATACACCATCATGTCGCGCTCAAATTTGCCGGAGCAAATACGAATGTACGCGATGCGATCGCGATGCTTCGGATCCATGTTCGCCTGGATTTTGAAAATGAAGCCGGAAAACTGCTCGTCGCTTGGCTCGATGAATTTACCGGCGGACGGGCGGCCCTGCGGCGGCGGCGCGTGGTGCAGAAATCCCTTGAGGATCAGCTCAACACCAAAATTGTTCATCGCGCTCCCGAAGAACACCGGGGTCGTGCGTCCGGCGAGAATCTCGTCGCTGTCAAACTCCGCACCGGCGATGTCGAGCATCTCAAGTTCTTCCGTGATCTTGGCCAAGGTCTCCTCCGGCACGCGCTCCTTCACGAAGTCATCCAAGATGTCGCCAACCTCAACCGGCGCCATGTACGCTCCGCCGGTCGTGCGCTCGAACAAATGCACCTGCTTGGCCAAGCGATCGAACACGCCCTTGAAATCCGCGCCGTCACCGATCGGCCAGTTCACCGGGAACGGCTTGAGTTGAAGCACACTCTCGATTTCGTCCAGCAATTCGATCGCGCCCTTCGACGGTCGGTCGCATTTATTGATAAACGTAAAGATCGGCACGCCGCGTTGGCGGCAAACTTCAAACAACTTCTGCGTCTGCGCCTCGATGCCCTTCGCGGCGTCGAGCACCATCACCACCGCGTCCACGGCGGTTAGAACGCGGTAAGTGTCTTCGGAGAAATCCTTGTGCCCCGGAGTGTCGAGCAGGTTGATCTGATACCCCTGATAATCGAATTGCAGCACGGTTGAACTGACCGAGATGCCGCGTTTGCGCTCCAGTTCCATCCAGTCTGACGTCGTTGCCCGCTGGTTTTTGCGCGAACGCACCGATCCCGCCAACTGCACAGCGCCACCGTAAAGAAGCATCTTCTCGGTGAGGGTGGTTTTACCGGCGTCCGGATGGGAAATGATGGCGAACGTGCGCCGTCGGCTGATCTCTTTCTGCATGGTCAGAAAACCAAAAGGGCGCGGACTGTACCAAAAGCCGAAAGAGCAACAAGAACAATGCCCATCGGCACAAGGTCAGCTGAGTAAGCGAAGAAAGCCTGCTAGAGCGAGTTGGATTTTTTGAAAACCACGAATAAATGCAAATAGACGCCGATTTCAGATAATCGAACACAAAGAACGGGGAGCGTGCATTCTCTGCCTGCGTGTCCCTCACCTAGCGGGAGAGAGCAGGGGTGAGGGAGAGAAAACTAACAATATTGAAAACATCTTAAAAAAGCATTATAAAGTATTTTAATGTATTATGTTGACATAAAAACCCGTTATATGCTCTTTTTCCTACGTTGAATTATGATTGAAGTTGATGATTTTAAGGCGTTCGATGCTCATGAAGTGGCGGAAATGCTGTGCCTCAAGTACAGGACGGTGACGCGCTACATCCAAGCCGGCCAAATCCGCGCCCGAAAAATCGGCAAAAAGTACTACGTTACCGAGCAGGACGTCAAAGGCTTCATCCTCGGCCAAGAAACCAACGTCGAAACATCCAAAACCGAAGAAAACGACCCGTACAGGGGCGCGATCAGGGAAGATTAACGATAAAGTTATTCTTTCACTGTATTGTTGGCGAGCCAGGCTAGGTATTTTCGGCTGCCGGTGGTTAGGGGGAGGGCGACGAATTCCGGAGTGTCGTAGGGGTGAATCTCCCGGACGGCTCGCTCCAACTTGGGCAGTAGTTGCTGCCGCGTTTTGAAAATGAGCAGCACCTCGTCGCTGCTTTCGAGTTTCCCCTTCCACCAGTAGTGCGACTCGACCACCGGGACGATGTTGGCGCAGGCGGCGAGCTTGGCCTCCAGCGCGCCTTTGGCCAAATGGCGGGCCAAGTCCATGTCCGGCGCGGTGACCAATACGACGGCAAAATCTTCCGGAACACTCATGCGCCTCAGCTAACTGGGCCAAGCGGCGAAGGTCAATTTCCTTGACCGGTTAAGCGCTTGGCCGAACGCTGCCGTTGTTCAGCGAATTATGAAAATCATCACTTGTCTATTTGTGTTCTCGGTGGCGCTTGGCCAAGCGGTGGCGGAGGGGGATTGGCCGGCGTTTCGTGGGCCGGAAGCGCTTGGCGTATCCGACAACGCCAATCTACCGATCGAGTGGAGCGACAAAAAAAACGTCGAGTGGAAGGTCGCCGTGGCGGGCCTTGGCTGGTCGGGCCCGGTGGTCCACAGCGGGCGTGTGTACCTCACCACGGCAGTCAGCGACGGAGAATTCGAGAATCGCAAGCCGGGCCTTTACTTCGGGGGTGAGCGCCCGGAACCGATCAATCACATGCATCACTTTCTGGTTTTGTGCCTTGAGTTGGCGACGGGTGAGTTTCTTTGGCAGAAGGAGGTGTTGGCGGCCCGGCCGATCACGCCGATTCATGTGAAGAACAGTTATGCCGCTGAGACGCCGGTGACGGATGGCGAGCGGGTGTACGCCTACTTCGGCAGTCACGGGCTTTACTGCCTCGACAAGACCGGCAAGGTGATTTGGAAAAAAATGTTCAAGCCGTACAAGATGCGCAACGCCTGGGGTACCGGTGCGTCGCCGGTTCTCGCCGGGAACCAGCTGATCATCGTGAACGACAACGAGGAGGAAAGCTGGGTGGCGGCGTTCGACAAACTCACTGGCAGGGAGTTGTGGAAAACCAACCGCGACGAGCCGAGCAACTGGGCCACGCCGTTTGTCTGGAAGCACGCCGGCGGCAAGGAACTGGTTCTGTCCGGGCGTCGTCGCACGCGCTCATACGATTTGTCCGGCAAGGAGCTTTGGAGTTTTCAATGGAAGACGAAGACGTCGATTGTGATCCCGACGCCGTTTGCGGCGCACGGGCTGCTCTACGTTGCCTCCGGTTACGTGGGCGATCGGGAGAAACACGTGTACGCCATTCGACCCGGGGCCAAGGGCGACATCTCAATTCACTCCGGCGAGGATAGCAACAAATCCGTCGCGTGGTACGACAAGCGCGCCGCGCCGTACAACCCCACGCCGTTGGTTTACGGCGATGAATTTTACACGCTGTACGACTTTGGTTTTCTCGCCTGTCGCGATGCCAGGACGGGCAAACTGCACTACGGCAAGGAGCGCATCAACCCGGATAAGCCAGCTGGCTTCACCGCGTCGCCCTGGGCGTATCGCGGCCATGTCTTTGCGTTGAGCGAAGCCGGCGACACGTACGTTTTTAAGGCGGGTAAAAAGTACAAGTTGGTTCGTGTCAACCACACTGGCGGCATGAGCATGGCCAACCCGGCCCTGACCGGCGATCGCCTTCTCATCCGCAATCAAACCCACCTCTTCAGTATCCGCGAAAAGAAATAGCGCTTGGCCAAGGGCCTGGCTTTATTTCCGTTTAGCCTTCACCCCGTCTTCCGCCTTGGCTCCGCCGGTTTTCTTTTTGCCCTTCGGCAGGCCGATCTTTTTCCAAGTAGGTGCGTTGGGCGTGGGCGGAAATATCTCGATCGTCACGTCCTTGACCTGAACCAGCGTCTTGCCGTTGCCGTGAACCTGGAGGCCGATCTGCCCGTCCTGCGGGATGTTCGGCTCGGCCTCCGTGTAGTCGAGGGCGGCCACGCCGTTGATCCACGAGCGGATGCGCGTGCCCTCGGCGCGGATGCGGTAGTCGTTCCAGCCGTCCTCCTTGACGGCGCGGTTGACCGCGTCCGCGTCGGCGGACTCGCCAATCACTTCTCGTCGGCGTGACTCGTCGTATAGTTTCCCCCACCAGCCCCTGCCGGCGTCCACCTGGTAACCGATCATTTCGTGGCTGCCGGGCACCCGCACGCTGCGAATCTGTATGCCGGAATTGACGAAGCCCTCTGTCCCCGTGATGCGGATCTTGAGCCGCAAATCGAAATTGTGAAACGACCGTTTCGTGGCGATGAAGGAATTATGCGGAACTTTCTGCGTCAGCGAGCCGGCGGTAATGAGGCCGCCCTCCACTCGCCACAAGTTGTGCTCGTCCTTGAGCACCTCCCATCCCGCAAGGGATTTGCCGTCGAATAGCGGCCTCTTTGTGTCCTGCGCGTTCGCGTTTGGGGCAACAAGCAGTCCCAAGGCAACGCCGCCGATTATAGTGATCAGTAGTTTTTTCATTTTTCGAAGAGGCGGGTGATGAGCTTGCCGGCTTTTGGGTTTTGTTCACTGTAGTCCAGCCCCATAAAATGGCAGAGAGTAGCGGCGATTTGATCCATCACAATCGGCTTGCCGCCGGCCCACTCGCCGCGCAGCGTACTGTCCGGGCTGATGACCGCCAGCCAGGTGTTCTTGGCGTCCCTGATTTGCGCGTTGTGGCTGTGCCAGTTCAGCGCAATGTCGCCCCGACCGTGGTCGGTGGTGATCAGCAGGGTGGTCTTGTCCCTGTATTGCGGATTGTCCTGCAGCCAGTTCCAAAGCTCGTTGAAAAAGGAATCGAACCGGGCAATGGCGGCGAGCACGCGGTCGTACCGTTTTTCGTGCGCCCAGTCGTCAGTCTCCCCGAGGCTGAGATAAAAAACGCGCGGCCGGTGGGTCTTGAGGTGCGCCATGGCAAACCGGAAGGTGATCTCGTCGTGCCGCACAGTGTCCCACGGCGTGAGCATCTCGAACTGCAGTCGACTCATGGACTGGATGGCCGGGTCCGGGTGCGCGTAGGCCTCATACCCGGCGTTGGTAAACACCGCTCCGGCCTCGTGCTGCACCGCCACCCCGATCACGTCCCACGAGGCGAACGCGGCGACCTTTTTTTGCGGCAGGCCAAGTTTGCGACGTAGAAACTCGAGCACGGTGGGGTTGGGGTTCAGGACCTTGTCGTTGCTGGTGATGAGGTCGTCTCTCGCTTCGCCGGTCAGGATTTCGGAATAGCCGGGATAGGAAAAACGCAACCGGTTTGCTAGGCGAACCACGCTTCCCTTTTGTGGGTTGCCTGCGACTGAGCCGTGGCGCTGCATCCATTCGCCCCAGAAAAACGGCATGAGTTTTTCGCGCCGTTCCTTCGGCGTGTCGGCCCAAAAGCGCTTGTAGGTTTTGGTGTCCTCCGGTTTGCCGTCCTTGATCGTTGCCTTGAGAATCTCGAGGTCGAGCCCGCCGAACAGTTCCTGGTACCGCACACCGTCGAGCGTGATGAGGATCAGGTTTCCCGTCTTGCGCTCTGCGGCCAGGCCGCAGTTGAGTAACAGCATCGCGGTGGTCAGGATGGCCAGGCGCTTGGCCAAGTGGGGGAGTGGGTTTTTTGTCATGTTGATATTTCAGAGTCGTTTCACATGCACATAGTACGCGCCGCAGATGGGGTTGGATCGACCCTCGGCAAACCAGGTGTGCAGGCGTGTCGGACCTTTCGGGAGGGTCACGGTGAACGTGGCGGCCTTGTCACTTGGCTTCACCGGCTTGGCCGTCATTTCGCGGTTGATGAACAACCGGGCCTGCTTGATCGGCAGCGCGCCTTCGCCGTTGTACCCCGCGCCCAGCGGCAGGTTGGCTTCGCGCGGCCAGCGCCGCAGCTCGAACCGGTAGCGGCCAGCTTGGGCGACTTCCAGTTCCCAGTAGCCGTTTTTCTGGGCACCGCGCCGGATCTGGCCCTGCTGGTCGATGAACACGTCGAGCCACTCGCAGGCGGTGAGCATCATCGGGTTTTCGGCGTCGCTGCCGATGATCACCCGCTGCGGTTCGTTGGCGATGTCGCCGACAGAGGCCCACCAGTCGTCGAGGTGCCGCCGCAGTTTCGCCGCCACTTCCGGGTGGTCATCGATGACGTTCTTTTTCTGCAGCGGATCGGTCTCGAGATTGTACAGCTCGCTGTCGCGCAGCATTCGCCACCGTTTCCAGAGCACCGCGCCGCCTTCGCGCCGGAGGATGGAGGGGGAGTCGGGCGTGGGAAAGTCCAGGCTGCCGGGCATGCGACTGTAGTTGATCACGAGCATGCGCTCGGCCGGGACCTCGGCTTCGCCGCGAAGGGTTGGGGCGAGGTTGATGCCGTCGAACTTGCGGGTTGTCTGGACTCCGCAGAGGTCGAGCAGTGTCGGGAGCAGGTCCTGTGTATGCGTCAGCCCACTGATATCGCGCGCTTTGCTGAGGCCGCCGCCGGGCCAGCGGATGAAACAAGGCACGCGGTGGCCACCCTCCCACAGTTGGGTTTTCCGGCCGCGCATGCCGGCGGGATAATAGGCGTGGCCGAAGGTACTGCCGTTGTCGGTCATGAAAAGCAGGATAGTGTTTTGGGCCAGGCCGGACTCGTCTAGGAACGCCATGAGCCGGCCCATGTTGGTGTCGACGTTGCGGATCATCGCGAGGTAGCGCACGAGGTTGCTTTTGGTCCGGGGCGTCATGCGCGGCAGCTTGGTGTTGGTCACCACTTTCTCCATCACCTCGATGTCCTCGTCCGGCGCGAGGAACGGCCCGTGCGGCGTGTTGGTCGGCAGGTAGGCGAAGAACGGTTTACCGGCTGCGGCACTGCGCTTGATCCAGTCGATGGCGTGGTCGAAGAAAATGTCGGTGCAGTAGCCGGTGAATTTTTTGCTTTTGCCGTTCCAGCGGTAGGTGTCGTTGAAGTAGTTGTTGCCCCAGTGATCCGGCACGGAGCCGATGTGCGAGGAAGGGAACCACAGCGTCTCCTCAAAGCCGCGATCCTGCGGGCGGTACGGGTAATTGTCGCCGAGATGCCACTTGCCGAAGATGCCGGTGCGGTAGCCCTGTTCGCGGAGCAGGTCGGCCATCGTCGGGAGGTTCGCCCGCAGGAGCGTGCGGCCGCTGCTCACGTTGATCGCGCCGTTGCGCGCCGGGTCGAGTCCTGTCATGAGCGAGCCGCGTGTCGGCGTGCACATCGGCGAGGCGTGGTAGTCGGTGAAGCGCACGCTCTGTGAGTGCAGCTTGTCGAGGAACGGCGTGTTGAGCACCGGGTTGCCGTGCGCGGAGAGTTCGGGATACCCCTGGTCATCCGTCATCACGAGGATCACATTCGGCCGGGCCGCCTGGCCAAGCGGAAGGGCCGCCACCGCCAATGCCGATGTGAACAGGGCAGGGAGAAATCGCATGGGTAGATTGTAGCGGCAGGCACCGCTGCTAAGCAACCCGCCAGTGCAACGGGGAGCGCACGCGCCCCCTTGAGCGCCTCGTCCAAGGCTTCGTCCCCAAATCTTTCCTTTGGCCAAGCCGGAAACGATTCCGGCGGGGCGCCGGTATCCACTCGCGAGGGCGCGTGTGCTCTCCAAACCGAATTGGCCGAGCTTGCTGGGCGTTTGATTTTGTGGATTGATGGCTGCCACTCGAATGACGCAGTTTGGCACATGGCAACCGAAGATTCGCGGCAAGTTGTTTTACAACTGGCCGCAAGGCGCGTGTGAGGAGGCACTGCGTTTCACGAGTGCCGGGCAGCTTGGCGTCGAGCCGTACGATGTGGCCATCGTCGGTGCGGGCGTGGTCGGCTGCGGACTGGCGTATCGGCTTTCGCAGTACGATCTTCGCGTGTTGCTTATCGATCGACTGCACGATGTCGGCGAAGGCACGAGCAAGGCCAACAGCGCGCTCATCCACTCCGGCTACGACGCCAAGCCGGGTTCGCTCGAGTCGAAACTGTTGCACGAGGCCGAGGCCGACTGGCCCGGCCTGGCGGCGCGGCTTAAAATCCCGCTCGACCCCATCGGCGGTATCATGATGGCGGTGACCGACGAGCAGGAACGCCAGCTTGAGGCCGCCGAGAAAAACGCCCACGCCAATCGCGCCACCGATGTGCGCATCCTCAGCGCCACCGAGATTCGCGAGCGCGAGCCCAACGCGTCGCCGGATGTGCGTGGCGGGTTGCTCGTGCCGGGCGAGTCGCTGGTCGATCCGTTCATGGCGTCGATCGCCTACGCCGAGATCGCCCTGGCCAACGGCGTCGATATTTTACTCGGCGCGGACATCGCCGGGGTGGAACTTGGCCAACCGCCGGGCGCACCGCTGCATCACCTCGTCACTGCTGACGGCCACCGTCTCCCGGCGCGTCGTATCGTCAACGCCGCTGGGTTGGGCAGTCGCCGTCTGGCCGACGGCTACGGCGGTGGCGCGTTCGACATCAACCCTCGCCGCGGCCAGTTTTTGTTGTTCGACAAATCCGCGCGGCCGCTCGTGCAACACATCCTGCTGCCGGTGCCCACTGCGCACACGAAGGGCGTGCTGGTGGCGCCCACCATTTTCGGAAACCTGCTCGCGGGACCGACCGCCGAGGACCTGCCGCTCGAGGATCCCGCCGCCACGCACACCACCGTCGAGGGCATTCGCCGGGTCGTGGAGGGCGGCTCGCGGCTCGTCGATGGCTTGGCCCGGCAGCCGGTCATTGCCACTTATGCCGGTGCGCGGTGCGCCTGCAGTCAAGGGAGTTACGTGATCCGCCACAACGACGGCGCGCCCGGCATCGTCACGGTTACCGGCGCGCGCTCCACCGGGCTGACCGCGTCCATTTCGCTGGCGCGCCACTTGATCGACGGCATGCAAAAAGAGCTTGGCCTCGAGTTGTCGCCGGACAGCGCCGCGCTCGACTGCCGACCGGACAGCGCCTGGCCTGGCTGGTGGCGGCGGCCGTTTGAGAACGGGGCGACCGATGCCCGCGCCGATCACGGTTGCGCGGTTTGTTTTTGTGAAGTGATCAGCGGGGGCGAAATCCGCGACGCACTCGACTCGCCGCTAAAGCCCCGCACGATGGATGCGCTAAAGCGGCGCACGCGGGTTCTGAGCGGCCGTTGCCAGGGCTTCGACTGCCAGGTGCCGCTGGCGGAAATCGTGTCGGGCCACACCGGCATCGGCATCGCGCAACTCACGAAAAATGGCCCCGGCAGTGAACTGGTTGTGCCTGGCCAAGCGGAGGTCACGGCATGAGCTGTGGGCAACATTTCAAGGTGGCGATCATCGGCGGCGGGCCGGCCGGCATCGGCGTGGCGGTTGGCCTGGCCAAGCGCGGTATCGGGCCGGTCGTGTTGATCGAGCGCCGCGCCGAGGTCGGTGGCACGCCGATGGGTTACCGCAAAAAACCGGGCGGTGTGCCGACGTTCGTCGAGTGGACGCGCGGCCGGGTGGTGTTCGGCGAGGAACTGGCCGGGCGAATGGCCAAGCGCTTGGCCAAGACCGACACCACGATTCGGTTGAGTGCGCAAGTAACCCAGATTGATCCCGCCGAAAAACGGCTGACCCTACTCTGGCCGGAAGGCGTGTGTGACGTCACCGCCGATGCCGTTGTGCTGGCAGCCGGTGCCCGTGAGCAAACGCCCGCCGAGAAGGGCTGGCTCGCTGGGGCGCGAACGGCGCGGGTCGGTTTCACGCGACACATCACCGGCTGGCTTGACGGTCACGGGTTGCTTCCCGCTCGCAAGCCGGTGGTGGTGGGCTCGGACCTGATCGCCTACTCGGCGGCGGCGAAGCTCCGGGCCGCGGGCAGCGACAAGCCGGTGATGATCGACCGGCGGCGAAGCCCCAGTGCGGGGTTGTTTGAGCGACTATTTTTCCGGCGCTGGACGCGCCCCGACTGGTCGGGCGACGTTACGGCTGCCGGGATAAAAGGCGACCGCTCCGCCGCCGGTGTGCAGTCAAGCGACGGCCAGGATTGGCACGGCGACGGCGTGATGATTTGCGGGGAACTCGTGCCGAACACCGAGCTGGCGCTGTTGGGCGGCCTGGCCGTCGAGCTGCCGTCGCGGCAACTGCAATTGGCGCGCGGCCAGGCGCTTTCGGAGCCGGGCTGGTTTGCCGCCGGCAACGTGCTCGGCGGCTTTCACGGTGCGCAGTGGTGCTACTTCAACGGCCGCCAAGCGGCCAGGCGCGTCGCGAATTTTTTGGAGTAGTCGCAGCGAAGGCGCGCACGCTCCCTGATCGCATTGGTATCAGAAGGCCGGCTGGTAGCAGGCATTGCTGGGAGCGGACTGGGTGTCCTCGGCTTTTCCCGTGAAGCCGTCCGCCAGGCCGAAGTGTTTGGCGCGCAGCGCGGTTGCCTTGCGATACTCGACGTGGCCA
>Ga0066836_10001847_pt1 | contig 11214 bp, 8 predicted proteins | sample ETNtaG_18_FD_71568 | JGI IMG/M metagenome (GOLD analysis project Ga0066836, IMG submission 71568) | Marine microbial and viral communities from oxygen minimum zone, Eastern Pacific Ocean - ETNP201302SV91 | ecosystem: Environmental > Aquatic > Marine > Oceanic | place: Pacific Ocean: Eastern...
CCTTTAATATCTTTTAGGGATAAATTCATTTTCTCATTATTATCATTATATATGCGCAGTGATAATATTTTTTTTACTAAATAATCCGCATCATACCTACTGTCTTCTCTGTGTATCCCCAAAAAAACAACCAAGCCCTTATCGATCTTTCCAATAATATTATTATTAACCTTTACATTTGCACTACTACATATCTGTATTACGGCAATCACAAACTAATCTATCCACACATTATCTTTACCATATTTTGATCTAAGTCTCTTCAGAAAAATACTTTTTGCTGAAATCGAAATATTATGTGCAAGAATTTTTAGTGCCCTCTTAGATCCAGAGTTTGGCAAATGAAAGATGAGTTTGCAGTGTCCTGGATAGTCTTTACAAATCTTCATTAATTCATCTATATCATTGGAATTAGTCTCACCTGTTATAAATCTGATATTTATTTTTTGCGAAAGACGATGACGCACCTGGTCTACAGGAATAATTTCATTTCCTATAACTTTTAGATCCGTAAAATCTGAAGTTTCTGATGGTTTTCCTCTTACAAAAACAACATTTCCTTCAATAATTAAATTTTCAAAAGTTTTATAACAATCACTAAATGCAACTATTTCTGCTCGCCCACCTAAACAATCCATATCAAAAAAAGCCATTTCACGATTTCTACGGTCAAAACGTGTGATAATTTTGGTAATCATTCCACCAACTGTAATAGAATCATTTTTAGAAAATTCTTGACCAGCTTCAAATATAACAGTCGTAAACTCTTCAAGTTCCTCAGAATGCTCCAATAAAGGATGTCCAGAAACATATAGACCTAATACTTCTAATTCTTTTCCAAGTGTTTCTTTTTCCGGCCACTCTTCGACTGTCTCCAATATAGGCGTTTTGATAAGTCTTTTCTGAGCTTCACCTGAACCAAAAAGATCAACTTGATTTACATCACCTTCACTTTGCATTTGCTGACCATATTTTATAGCACCATCAATTGCTGAAAAATTTTGTGATCTATTACTATTAATAGAATCAAGGCTTCCAGACAACACTAGGCTTTCAATTACACGTTTGTTTACTTTTTTTTGATCTACCCTTGCACAAAGATCAAAGATTGAATTAAAAATACCATTTTCATCTCTTTCATTAATTATTGTTTCCAAAGCTTTTACCCCAATATTCTTGATAGCATTTAAACCATATGAAATAGTGGAATTATCAATAGGTGTAAAATCATTAACAGAAACATTAATGTCTGGTGGTTTTACTGTAATGCCTAGCTTTTTGCATTCATTAATGAGTACAACTATTCGATCAATATTTGCCATTTCACTTGTCAAATTTGCACTCATAAATTCTGCAGGATAGTGTACTTTCAGCCAAGCAGTTTGATAGGCAATATATGCATAGGCTGTGGAATGGCTTTTATTAAATCCATATTTTGCAAATTTTTCAATTAAAGAAAATATCTCCTCCGATTTTTCTCCTTTTATACCTTTTGCTTCAGCACCATCTACAAATTTTTTTGCTAGTTCTTTCATTAAGGATTTAATTTTTTTTCCCATTGCCCGTCGCATTATATCTGCTTCGGCAAGTGTGAATCCTGCAATTTCATGGGCAATCTGCATTACTTGCTCTTGATATACAATAATCCCATAAGTTTCTTTTAAAATTGGCTCCATAAGGGGGTGTGGGTATACTATATCTTTTTTACCTTTTTTACGTGCTATAAAACTGTCAATATTTTCCATTGGTCCAGGTCGATACAATGCATTCATAGCAATTAAATCACCTAATACTGTCGGTTGAAGTTTTTTTAAAAACTCTCTCATCCCAGAGGATTCAAATTGAAAGATTCCAATTGTTTGACCTTTAGCAAATAATTTATAAACATTTTTATCATCTAATGATAATTTTTCGAGGTTTATTGTCTTACCTTTTTTTTCGATTAACCGTACAGTCTTATCAATCACAGTAAGATTGCGCAACCCTAAAAAGTCCATTTTTAATAAACCTAATTCTTCCAACCCTTTCATATCATATTGACTGGTGATATCATCAGTTGTGGATTTATAGAGAGGGATAAAATCAGTTAGTTCACCTGGAGCAATTACCACGCCTGCGGCATGAATGGATGCATGTCTATTCATGCCTTCTAAAACTTTTGAATGTGCTATTAGTTCTTTATAATTACCATTTGCCATTTTTTTTAATTCACTGCTCTTTTTTAGCGCATTTTCAAGCGAAATATTTAGTTCATTTGGAATAGCTTTAGCAATTTTGTCAACTTCTGAAAAAGAATACCCCATAACTCTACCGACATCTCTCACTACTTGTTTCGCTTTCATTTTCCCAAATGTAATAATTTGTGTCACTGAATTGTCACCATATTGATCTTTAATATAATTAATTACTTCGCCACGACGTTCAATGCAAAAATCTATATCAATATCAGGCATACTGATCCGATCTGGGTTTAGAAATCTTTCAAATAATAAATTGTGTTTTAAAGGATCAATACTTGTAATTCCCAATGAATAGGAAACCAAGCTACCTGCGGCAGATCCTCTACCTGGTCCAACTGGAATATTAGAATTTTTAGCATATTTTACAAAATCAGCAGTAATAAGAAAATATCCTGCAAAGCCCATGTTTTTGATGACCTTTAACTCATGGTCAATGCGTTTTTGTGTTGTTGGGTCAATTGAACCATATCTTAACTCTGCGCCATATTCAGTTAACGATTTTAAATAGTCATCTGGATCTTTAGTATCAACATTGTCAGGAATTGGGAAATTAGGAAGATGTGATTCTCCAATAGGTAGAGTCATATCAATAGAATCGGCAATTTTCCGAGTGTTTTCAATGGCTTCAGGAAATTCCTTAAATAGCTTATGCATTTCATCTTGGGTCTTAAAGTAGAATTCAGGAGTTGCGTATCTTAAGCGATTCGGGTCACTACGTTCCTTACCTGTTCCTAGGCAAATATGTATATCATGTGCTTCCCAATGATCTTTTTTTGCATAATGCGCATCATTTGTACAAACCAATGGTAGGCTCAAATCATTTGAAAGTTTTCTCATATTCTGAATATTCGCCTCTTCTTCTTGAATACCATGATTTTGAATTTCTAAATAGTATCGATCTGGAAAAATTTCCGAAAATATAAGAGCTTCTTTTTTTGCCCCTTCATAATCTCCATTTAACATTTTTTCAGGAACTACACCTTTTAAACATGCAGACATACAAATTAGACCATCGCTGAATTCACGTAATAAGTCAATATCAATTCTTGGGCGATAATAAAATCCTTCTAAATACCCTGCGGTAACAAGTTTCATTAAATTTTTATAGCCTGTGTAATTCTGTGCAAGTAATATTAAATGATTATTCCCCCAGCCTCCTTCAACACGAGGTTTTTTATCAAACCTCGAACCAACGGCAACATAAACTTCACAACCTATTATCGGTTTTATCCCTGCCCGCTTTGCCTCCTTGTAATATGGTAAAACACTAAACATATTTCCATGTTCTGTTAGCGCTACAGCATCCATATTTAAGTCATCTATAGTATTAACTAATTGATCTATCCTTTGCGCCCCATCTAATAGGCTGTAGTCGGAATGATTATGTAAGTGAACAAATTCTGAAATCATAATTGAGAGCCCGCATATATAGCAATTAGACCCATAATGGTGCTGAACTTTAATATTTTAGCAGCGTATTCTGCGACCAAAACACTTGGATTATAAAGTAAAAAAGTGACAACTACTAATAACGGGATTTCGACACCGATAATCAGTATATAAAAATACCAAAGACCATAGACTCCATTTAAATATGGATAGAATGCAAAAAGACCAATAAATATAGATAAAAACACTGCTAATCTTATTGATTTTTCTATCCCAACTATAATAGGAAAAGTAGCCAAACCAACAGATAAATCTCCTTTGATATCTGCAATATCTTTCACTAATTCTCTTAATAAAGTAAGCCCAAAGGCTAGTGCAGCAGGGGCCCACATAGGACCATATTGCTGATGAACAGAACCACAAAATAAAAAAGATAAACCAAGGATACTTGCAACAACAAAATTTCCAATTAGCACCTTGCCTTTTAGGTGCGTGCTATATACCACCATTAGTGGCATGGAAATTACAATCCCGATTACCTTCGCTCCTTCAGACAACTTCAGACAAAATACAACGCCCAATGTAAAGCATATGAAAGAAATTAAAATTGCTTTTCTTGGGGTGATTATTCCAATAGGAATCGGTCTAGTTGGACAATTAATCAAATCAATTTCATGATCTATCGCATCATTTAAAGCATTTGCCCCTGCTGTAAAAAAAACAACAACAAATAAAGAACACAAAACAGTTGTGGGATTTTGCAAGCTATTTAATATAGCTGAAGCGATTATCACTGTACTACCGGCTATTATAACATTTAAAGGACGTAATAGCTTAATACAATGATATAATGTTTTCATATACTTATAATTATCTGTGGTAAAATCTTTTTATAAAATATCTTGATCAAACTTAAACCTTCGCAATGAGAATCCTATTATCTCCATTATAATCTTTGATAAGTTCTACATTTAGATATTGCAAACTATCAAATATAGATTTCACAGCGTGAGGATGTTTACCCCGTCCTACTTCTGTTATTATATAACTCCCCGATTTTAATATCGATTTACTAATTTTTGAAAAATATCTATAAAAAGTTAATCCATCACTTTGATCTGTTAAAGCATTCTTCGGCTCGAAGTTTTTAACATCTGCCATAATTTGAGACATTTCCTTTTTCGAGATATAAGGAGGATTTGATACTATCAAGTCATAGGGGCCAGAGGGGTATTCATTTAAAATATCTATTTTACTAAAATTAATATTAGATAATAAAAATTTAGATTTGTTTATTTCTGCTATTTTTATTGCCAATTGACAATTATCAACCGCTGAAATTATTGAATCAGGCCGTTCTATTGCCAAAGTTAATCCAATACAACCGGATCCTGTTCCTATATCTAATATTACAGGTTTTTTAATATCTTTTATTTTTTCAAGTGCAATATCAACTAACCTTTCTGTTTCTGGCCTCGGGATCAAGACATCTTGTGTAATAAAAAATTCTCTACCATAAAAGTCACATGATTTTGTTATATATTGAAGGGGTTCTTTATTTATCCTACGCTTAACCCAATCTCGGAGAACTTTTAATTGGGACTTACTTAATGGTTCTTCAAACTTTAAATATAGTTCTAGTCTACTATATCCTAACAAAGAACGTAAAAGCCATTCAATTTCAGCTCTAGGATTTTCAAAATTTTTATTTTTAAAATAGGACTCTGCCCATTTAATAATATCAATAATACACCATAGTTCAGGCATGATATTAATCTTGCTATAAATCGTTAGTGAATCAAAGAAGTTTTCTAAAAGATCTCTGCAGCTAGAAGTTCTTGCTGCTCCGCTATTTTGAGTTTTTCAATGAGCTCTGTGATATCTCCATCAAGTATTTCATTTAAACGATAAGATGAAAAACTAATTCGATGATCTGTAACTCTGCCCTGTGGAAAATTATATGTCCTTATTTTTGCCGATCTGTCTCCAGTAGAAACTAAACTTTTTCGTTCTGCCGCGCGTTCGGCTGCAGCCTTCTCTTGTTCTGCAACTAATAATCTAGATTTTAATACTTTCAATGCTGCTGAACGATTTTTATGTTGGGACGATTCGTCTTGACATGTTACAACCATGCCAGTAGGTATGTGGGTGATTCTGATCGCAGATTCAGTTTTATTTACATGTTGTCCACCAGCACCACTTGCTCGATATGTATCAATTTTAAGATCGGAATCATGTACTTCAATATCCACATCTTCTGCTTCTGGAAGTACAGCAACTGTCGCGGCAGAAGTATGTACTCTGCCACTGGTTTCAGTCTTCGGTACTCTCTGCACTCTATGCACCCCACTTTCATATTTTAGCAAACCAAATGCTCCACCTCCTTTAACAGATAAAATAACTTCTTTTATTCCACCAATACCAGTGTCTGATGAATCCATTACTTTATAATTCCAGTTTTTCCTTTCTGCATAACGCGTATAAATCCTAAATAAATCTGAAGCAAAAAGAGCAGCTTCATCACCACCAGTACCAGCCCTAATTTCCAGAATAAGATTTTTATCATCATTAGGATCTTTAGGTAGTAATAATACTTTTATTTTCTCTTCCATCTCTGATTTTTTTAAGGCCAATGATTCTAATTCTTCTTCAGCAATTTGACGCAATTCATCATCATTATCATTAAGCATTTCCTTAACATCATCAAGTTGATTTAAAATGTTTATATAATCTTTCCCTACATTTACAACATTTTCTAACGACCTATGTTCCTTTGCAATAGACATTAATTTCTTTTGATCTGTTAAGATAGCCAAATCAGTCATTTGCTCGGAAAGATTGTTATACTTATCTATAATAGCATTAAGCTTTTCTCTCAAAGAGTATCCTCCGCAATTTTTTTATATCGCAAATAATATTTTTAAACATTATAAAGAATAGATGATTATTTAATATATAAATACATCTAATCGCTAGGATGGATGGTCTAATCTAAACTATCCTAGAAAAAAATAGACAGTTATTTATTTTCGACCATATTTTCGATTAAATTTTTCTATGCGACCTGCAGTATCAACAAGGTTCTGTTTGCCTGTGAAAAATGGGTGGGATTTGTTTGAAATTTCGATTTTACATAGTGGGTATTCATTCCCATCATCCCATTTAATGGTCTCTTTTGTTGCTACTGTTGACTTAGTCAAAAAAGCATGATCACAAGATGTATCCTTAAATACAACTAACCTATAATTCTTTGGGTGTACATCTTTTTTCATAATTAACTCCTGAATTAAATAATATTCTCCAAGGCAAACTTAACTTGTTCAATACCTTTTTCTATAGTATCTGGACTGGTGGCATACGAAAACCGAATATGCCCCTTACTACCAAATCCATCACCTGGGACTGTAACCACATTAACTGTCTGTAGAATATACTCTGAAATATCAAAAGTATCTTTCAATAACTTACCTTCTACTGATTTGTTTAAATAAACACTAAAATCAGGAAAGGCATAAAATGCCCCTTGAGGCATTGCGCAAGAAATTCCTGGTAGTTTGTTTAAAAGGGATACCATTAAATTTCTTCTTTTCTTAAATTCTTTTTTCATTTCTTCTACACAATCTTGATTTCCTCTTAAAGCTTTTATGCCAGCCATTTGACCTATTGAATTCGCACATGAAGTCGCTTGGCCTTGGAGTTTTGACATAGCTTTAATTATTTGCCTTGGGCCTGCAGTATACCCAATTCTCCAACCAGTCATTGCATACGTTTTTGATAAACTCATGCAGGTTAACACCATCGCATTAATACCATAATCTCTATTTAATTTTTCTGTGCTAATAAATCCACCATCATACACTAAACGTTCATAGCATTCATCTGATATAATGACCCAATTGCGATTTTTGGCAATTTTTAACAATTTTATTATTGCCTCTTTAGACCATACTCCGCCAGTTGGATTTGATGGAGAATTAATAATGATTCCCCTAACATTATCTTGAACTTTATCAAGAAGATCATCAAAGTCTAACTCATAATTTTGATGTGAGATGGTGTTTACATATATAGGTTTTGCATCTGCAAGCTTAATAAACTCAGGGAAAGAAACCCAATAAGGGGTGCATACAAAAACACTATCACCTTTTTCGAATAAAGCTTGGCATGCAGTATATAGACTTTGCTTTTCTCCGTTTGAAACCAAAATATCATCTGGCTCAAATTTAATTCCATTTTCATTTAACAATTTATCACAAATTGCGTTCCGCAATTCGATCATACCAGGGCCTGCTGTATATTTTGTATACCCTTGATCCATTGCCTTTTTACCAGCACGAATAATATGTGAGGGGGTGTTAAAATCAGGTTCTCCTACAGAGAAATTAATTACATCTATTCCTTCATCACGCATATTAGCAGCCACAGTTGCCATTTGCAGAGTAAAAGAGGGTTTAATTTTTCCAACTCTTTCAGTTAAGCGGTTCTTCAAAATTTATGTTGTTTTTTATGATGCTTTTCTGTGTTGAATCTTTGATCATCTTTGATATCATTTTCTTCAGGGAAAACATTCCCAGACTTTGGTCGTTTTTTATTTTCCTCCGAATAATTATTGGTAGCTTGAGAATGCTTTTTATTACGGTATGCTTTTTTTGTCCGAAAACCTGTTCTTTTTTTTGACCTCTTTTTTTGATATTTATTTGCCTTACCCGATTTGTAAGGATTTATTTTTCTTTTTGATTTCGGAACATCTTCTACAGATATAGATTCGATATCTTCAGCTTCAGTTATTTTTAATGATTTCTGAGTTTTAAATTCTTTTTTTAATTCATCTTCATTAAAAACGAAAGAATCTGGATTAAACATTCCATAAATTGTACCAAATCCACGTGTTATTCCATTTCCCACCCCGATATAATTTGGTAATACAAAATTTGTTTTAAATTCACCTTTAAATGCCCCCCATTTGTTTTCATCAACGGGTTTAGGAAATAGGCTGGCAACTTTTACATTTGCAAATACATCATCTTCTATCTTAATACCAACTTCTTTTGCTAAAAATATAAGATTTTGCCCTAAGAGCTTATTTAAGTATGATAGCTTTTCTTTATTATGCAAAGAACGATATTTTCCACCTGTCATATGATTTAGTGCAACCCAAGGAGTAATAAACCGATATCTTAATAATCGATCTGTTGGAACAAATTGATCACTCAAGCTTTCTATATCACAATCTTGAATTTCAAAGGTAATATTACCAAAGTCTAAATTGCTAAATTGCTTGGTTGCACATAAAATTGCATCCACTCCTTCGTGAATCCCGATTATATAAATTTGTTCATTTAAAATTTTAACTTGTACTCTCGGATACAAAAACTTATCACGGTATGATCCGTCTAACATTGGGATAATAGGTTCATCAGGGTATTGACGCATGAACACACCTTTAACCTGATATGCTGTTTTTCTAACAGGCTTATCTGTTATTAATTTGGCTACAACTGATTTAATGTCCGGGAATGTTTTACTCATTTAACAAAGTAATTACCAAAATAACTATTGGCTCATAGTATCAAGGAATTCATCATTAGATTTTGTACGTTTCATTCTATCCTGCATGAATTCCATTGCTTCTTCAACTTTCATATCATTTAATAATTTGCGGAGAATCCACATCCTACCTAATTCTTTACGCCCAAGAAGTAATTCTTCTTTTCTAGTCCCTGAGCGGATTATATCAAAAGCTGGATACACCCTACGGTCGCTTAACCTTCGATCAAGAACCAATTCCATATTTCCGGTACCTTTGAACTCTTCAAAAATAACCTCATCTGCCCTGCTACCAGTATCAATGAGCGCTGTAGAAACAATAGTTAAACTGCCTGATTCTTCAGTATTCCTCGCTGCTCCAAAAAATTGTTTGGGCTTTTTTAGAGCATTAAAGTCTACCCCCCCGGATAATATTTTACCACTATGAGGAATAACAGCATTATGTGCTCTTGCCAAACGAGTGATGCTATCAAGTAGGATAACAACATCATCTCCGTATTCAACCATTCGCTTTGCTTTCTGAAGTACCATATCAGCTACAGATACATGACGTTCGGGTGGTTCGTCAAATGTGGAACTGATTACTTCAGCATTAACATTCCGTTTCATATCTGTAACTTCTTCTGGGCGTTCATCAATTAATAAAACAATTCTTTTTGTTTCAGGATGATTATCACTTATTGCATTTGCTAATTTTTGAAGTAATATTGTTTTCCCTGTTTTTGGTTGAGCTACTATAAGCCCTCTTTGGCCTTTCCCTATAGGAGATACTAAATCCATTATCCTCATGGATAAGTCTTTTGATTTGGTTTCTAGGTTAAATTTTTCTTCTGGATATAAAGGAGTGAAATTAGAAAATAATATTTTCCCCTTTATTTTATCAACTGCTGCATCATTAACAGTCTCTACTTTCAATAAAGCATAGAAACGCTCTTTTGATTTAGGTGGTCTAATTTGGCCTGATATTTGATGTCCTGTTTTTAAACCAAAACGTTTAATCTGTGATGGGCTAACGTAAATATCATCTGGCCCTGGCATGTAATTAAAATCTGGTGACCGGAGAAACCCATAACCATCCTGCATAACCTCTAAAACACCTCGCGCAGTGAAGGCTCCTTCTTTTTTAGCATTTGCTTCTAAAATTTTTAAAGTTAATTCTTGCCTATTTAAACCCGCTATATTTTCTGTAATATCTAATTTTTGAGCTAACTCTGTTAGTTCGCGGATTCGCAGTGATTGTAATTCATTAAGATTCATAATATTTATAACCTATACATCTGTTTTTCGGAAAATTAAAATTAATAACTCCGTGGGGACATCAGAGTAGATTAAACTTACATCAATTTTTATCTGAGTCAAAATATATTTCAAATTCCTCAAAAATATTTTTTGCAATATAATGTGATCCAAAAATTAGAGTAATTGCTTTATCATCAGTTAAGGCATTTATTAATTTCATTCCGTTTCTTATAGATTGCACCGGTTGGCTTTTTATACCAAAAACTTTTAGATTTTTAAATAGATCATCTGTATCAAGCAATAGTCCCTTTTCATCACTTAAAGCAAAAATCTTTTTAAATTTATTTGAAATAACACTACTTACCAAGTTGAGGTTTTTATCTTTTTTAAAACAAAAAAAACCATAAAGATTATTATCTGGGAATAAGATTTTTAAAGTTTGTATAGCAACTTTTATTCCATCTTCATTGTGTGCAACATCGTAATAGATTTTTTTTGTGATCTTTTGCATGCGCCCTGGCCAATAGACTTTGCTCAGACCTTTAGATATTGTTTTATTTTTTATTAGAGAATTACAATACCTTACCACAGATATTGCTAATGATGCATTTTCAGCTTGATACACACCTAGCATTGGTGTTTTAAATTTAATGTTTTTAAGCTCGAAAAACGTGCCATTCGGTCGTATTTTTATTTTAGCTGGAGCTGGTGCTAGAATCAATTTGGATTTTTTGTTAACAATTCTATTTTTTAGTATACCCATAACTTCTTTTGACTGATTCGCAGTAAACATTGGAGT
>Ga0066836_10001848_pt1 | contig 11212 bp, 8 predicted proteins | sample ETNtaG_18_FD_71568 | JGI IMG/M metagenome (GOLD analysis project Ga0066836, IMG submission 71568) | Marine microbial and viral communities from oxygen minimum zone, Eastern Pacific Ocean - ETNP201302SV91 | ecosystem: Environmental > Aquatic > Marine > Oceanic | place: Pacific Ocean: Eastern...
ACCATTAGTTAGTTTTTACTCTAACTTTGTAAAAGAAAAAACAAGTTTATTTTATTGATAACTGAACTTTTTTAACAAGTGATTTGAAAGCTTCTGGATTATTATACGCTAAATCAGCTAAAACTTTTCTATCTAATTTAATTTTTGATTTATTTAAGCCATTTATAAATCTAGAATAAGTTAAGCCTTCCGCTCTAACACCAGCATTGATTCTCTGTATCCAAAGTGATCTGAATTCTCTTTTTTTAGCTCGTCTATCTCTATAAGCATACTGCATTGCTTTTTCCATTGCCTGGCGAGCTATACGAATTGTATTTTTTCTTCTTCCCCACTGACCTTTTACAGCTTTAAAGACTTTCTTGTGTCTTGCTCTACTAGTAACTCCTCTTTTCGTTCTAGACATTTTATTATCCTCTTAAACTGTAAGGCATATACGATTTAACAATTTTAGAATCTTGTTTTGACATTATCGTAGTACCTCTCTGTTTTCTAATTTGTGAATTTGTTCTTTTAATCATGCCGTGCTTTTTCCCAGCTTGGGGCATCTTCACTTTTCCTGATTTAGTTAGTCTAAATCTTTTTTTTGCAGAGCTCTTAGTTTTTAACTTCGGCATGGTAACGGATTTATATATATATTGGTTTAAGTTTACAATGATTAATTAGGGTGAATAATCATGATCATTTGTCTGCCTTCAAATTTTGGATTTACTTCGACTTTTCCAACATCCTTGGTATCTTCGATTATTCTATTCATTAAATCTCTACCTAACTGAACATGTTGCATTTCTCTTCCCTTAAATCTCACGGTAAATTTTACCTTGTCTCCTTTTGTTAGAAATTTCTTGGCATTTTTTATTTTAAAAGTATAATCATGTATCTCGGTTCCCGGTCTTAATTTTATTTCTTTAAGTACAGCAATTTTCTGATTTTTTTTTGCCTTGCTAGCTTTTTTTTGCATGTCGTACTTATATTTACCCATGTCCATAATTTTACAAACAGGGGGGTTGGCATTTGGAGATATTTCTATTAGATCGAGGCCCTCTTCCTTTGCGGCTTCAATTGCTTTTTTTATTGGTAAAGTTCCTAAATTTTCTCCGCTACTGTTAATAACCTGAACATCTAAACTTCTTATTCTGTGATTTGTCCTAGGACCTTGAAATTTAGTTCTTCTCTGAAAATAATTTGGTTTTTGCACTTAATTTATCGGTAGGTTATTTAATAACTTAATATCTTGAAGGGCTTTATCAAACTTTTTTATATCTTGTTTTTCGGATCCAAGTTTTCGTATAGTAACACTCTTGTCTTTAATTTCTTTACTTCCACAAATCAATAATAATGGAACTTTAGATAAAGAGTGTTCTCTAATTTTGTAATTAATTTTATGATTTCTTAAATCCACTTCGCATTTTATACCCTCTTTAAAGAGTTCTTTAAATATTTTTTTTGCATATTCATTGTGTTCATCAGCTATGGGTAATACAACAACTTGTGAAGGTGACAGCCAGAATGGAAGTTTGCCGGCATAATTTTCAATTAAAATTCCAATAAATCTTTCTAAAGAACCAAAAAGTGCTCTATGTAGCATAACTGGTACTTTTTTAGTCCCATCTTTGTCTACAAAAATAGCCCCTAGTCTTCCTGGTAAATTTAAATCAACTTGCAATGTTCCGCATTGCCAGTCTCTGCCAATTGCATCTCTTAAAACAAATTCTATCTTTGGCCCGTAAAAAGCTCCTTCACCTTTATTTACACTATATTCTAGTTTTGTTTTTTTTATAGCTGCCAGCAATGCTTTTTCAGATTTGTCCCAGATACTATCGTCACCAACTCGTTTTTCAGGTCTATCAGAATATTTTAAAAATACTTTTTTAAATCCTAAATCTTTATAGATGTCTAAAATTAACTTAGTAACACTAATACATTCATCTGTTATTTGTTGCTCTGTACAAAATATATGGGCATCATCTTGGGTAAAAGCTCTGACTCTTAAAAGTCCATGCAAGGCACCTGAGGGTTCGTATCTATGAACTTTTCCAAACTCAGAAAGTTTTAAAGGTAGATCTCGATAACTTTTAAGACCTTGATTAAATACTTGAATACACCCTGGGCAGTTCATTGGCTTAACAGCAAAAACTTTTTCATCGGGAGTTTCTGATGTAAACATTAGATCCCCAAATTTTTCCCAATGTCCAGATTTTTCCCAGAGACTTTTGTCTAGCAATTCAGGTGTGTTAATTTCTCTATAACCCGCATTTCTTTGTTTTAACCTCATGTACTCAATGAGTCTTTGAAATAAATTCCAACCTTTTTCGTGCCAAAATACAGATCCTGGGCTCTCTTCTCTAAAATGAAAAAGATCCATTTCTTTTCCAAGTTTTCTGTGATCTCTTTTTTCAGCTTCCTCTAGTCTGTGTAAATAATCATCTAGTTCCTTTTTAGAACTCCAGCATGTTCCATAAATTCTTTGTAACATTTCATTATTGGAGTCACCTCTCCAATATGCACCAGAAACTTTTGTTAATTTGAAAGCTTTGCCAATTTTGCTTGATGAGGCTAGATGAGGCCCTCTACACAAATCATGCCAAGTATCTCCATGATGATAAACTGAGAGTTCCTCGTTTCCAGGTATGCTCTCAATGATTTCTGCTTTATACTTTTCTCCTATCTTTTTAAAATGCGCAATAGCTTTGTTTCTTTCCCATACCTCTCGTTTCGTTTTTACATCTCTATCAATTATTTCTGACATTTTTTTTTCAATTTTTTTTAAATCATCACTTGTAAATGGTTCTTTTCTAACAAAATCATAATAAAAGCCATTTTCAATTACAGGGCCAATTGTTACTTGAGTTCCTGGAAATAATTCTTGAACTGCCATTGCCATTATGTGAGCAGCATCGTGTCTTATTACATCTAGGCCCTCTTTATCTTTATTGGTAATTATTTTAACTGAAGAATCTTTTTGTATTGAAAAACTTAAATCTTTCAATTCACCATTCACGCTCATAATAAGTGCTTGTTTTGAAAGTGATTTGCTTATCTTCTCAGCAACTTCTAAACCGGTTACCTTATTTTTAAAGCTTAACTTTTTTCCGTCGGGTAAAGTTATATTTGGCATTTATTTTTTTTGTTTTAAGAGTTTTTGATACTCAGTGAATGTTGATTGACACATTTTTTCTACATCAAATTTTATCAATATATTTTTCCTACCTTCATTTCCAATCGATTGCAACTTGTCTTTATCCATTTCAATTATATTGTTTAGGTTTTCTGCAAGCGAATCTGGATTTCCATTTTTAAACAAGATTCCTGATTTTCCATTAACTATGGTCTCCTTTGAGCCCCCTAAGTCACTAGCCAGTATTGGTCTTTGCATTGCCTGTGCTTCGACAGCAACTCTACCAAAAGCTTCGGGTTCAATAGATGCTGAAACGACAACATCCGAACTATAGTAAGCAATGGGCATGTCTTCACAAAAATTCAAGAAAACAACGTTATCCTTTAATCGATATTGTTCTACCATCGCAAGTAATTTCTTAAAATAAACTTTGCGACCTTGGTGGGAGCCCAATATAATTCCCTTAAAATTTGTTTTATAATATTTGGTTTTTAATAAACTAAGAGATGCCAAAAACATTTCTTGCCCTTTCCATTTTGTTAGTCTTCCAGGCAAAAGAATTTTGAACGTTTCATTCTGTAATTTCAAAACTGAATTGAATTTTTCTACCTTTTCGTCTGAAATACTCGATTTACTATAATACTCAGTATTAATACCTCTGAAAATAACCAGTAGCTTTTTTTTAGTACCAAGCAAATCACTATAATTTGAGTTGATATGGTTAAAAATAAAATTTGAGCCTGCAATTGTTAAGTCAGATCTTAACATTATAGAGTTATAAAATTTTTTTATTTTGCCTTTAAAATTATAAGTACCGTGAAAAGTTGTTACAAATTTTCTTCTTGTAATAAGATTAGCAATCCAACAAGACCAGGCTGGCGCTCTGCTTCTAACGTGAATAATATCAATATTTAATAAAATAATTAAAAAAGAAATTATAATTGCATTGATTATCATTAATATTGGATTTTTTGAATGGACTGGCAATCTGAAAACTTTTACCTTGTTTTTTCGAATAAACTTTAATAGTGGTCCACCGCTCGTAACAATATAAGAGTTGCAATCTTTCTCTGCTAAATAGTGTGCCAAATCATAGCAGCCTGTTTCTGCTCCACCATAACCTAGCTTTGGAATCACTTGTAAAACTTTTATTTTAGATGACATATAATCAAAGATATATAATAACAGATTAATCGGATAAACTTTATATGAAAAAATATAAACATCTCAAAATATCAAAAACAAAAAAACTCAGATATATAGGCAATTATTACAAAAAAAAACTGTATATAATTTTTCTTCCCGGTTTTATGTCTGATATTGAAGGAAAAAAACCTCGAGTATTTAATAAATATGCAGTTAAAAATAAGTTGGGTTTTTTGTCCATTGAATATTCTGGTCATGGAAAATCATCTGGGAAATTTATCGAGGGAAATATTAGCAAATGGACTAGTGAAGTTAAAATTTCCATAAGAAAAATAGTTAAAAAAAATTATTTTATTTTGATTGGTTCTAGTATGGGAGCGTGGATTGGCTTAAATCAATTTAAATATTTTAAGAAACAAATTAAAGGTTTTATTGGTATTGGCTCCGCTCCAGAATTTTTAACAAGAATAATGTGGAAGCAGTTTACAAAAAAAATAAAAAGAGAAATTATTTACAAAGGCATATCTGTTATAAAACATGGACAATATGAATATCCTATTACTCATCAATTGATAAAAGATGGGAGAAAAAATAAAATTTTATCAAAAAAAATTAAATCATCAATTAATGTAACCATGTTTCATGGAGAAAAAGATGAGTCAGTCCCAACTTCGTTTTCAAGAAAAGTTTTAAGAATATTTTTTGGTGCCAAGAAAAAGCTTATAATTATTAAAAATGGCGACCACAGTCTTTCTAGTAAAAAAAGTTTAAAAAGAATGCTTAGAGAATTAGACGGCTTTAGAAACTCTGCTTTTTAAGCTAACTGGATTTTCAAGCTTATCCAGCATTTCTAAAGGACAAACTTGTTTAAAATTATTTATCTCGTTTGAAAAATTATCTAAAACTTTTTTTGCAATTTCCGAGCTTGTCTCCGTACTATACTCATCCAATAATAATCTGAGCTTTTCTTTCCAGTATTTAGTTTCTGGTTTCTGCCATATCACCGAAGCTGGGTTTACATAATTTTCAAAAATATCATTAGGATCGTATACAAAGGCCATGCCACCAGTCATTCCGGCAGCAAAATTATCTCCAATGCTTCCCAATATCACCACTGTTCCTCCAGTCATGTATTCACATCCATTAGAATCACAACCTTCAACCACTGCTGTTCCTCCTGAATTTCTTACCGCAAATCTTTCACCTGCTTTTCCTGCTGCAAATAATTTTCCAGAAGTTGCTCCGTACAAAACCGTATTACCTATAATGGTATTTTCTTTTGTTTTAAGTTGGTTTGATTTGGACGGCACAACAACGATCTTTCCTCCTGACAATCCTTTTCCAACATAATCATTTGAGTCTCCAAAAATTTTTAGAATAATAGATTTTGATAGAAATGCTCCAAGAGACTGTCCTGCGGAACCATTTAAAGTAATTTTAATTAAATTCTGTTCTAAATTATTTTTAAACTTTTTATAAACATAGTGTGAAAGCTTAGTTCCTACTGCTCTATCAGTATTTTTTACATTTCCCTCATAAAAAGTTTCTTTTTTGTTTTGAGTTTCATCTTTAATTTTTGACCATACCTTCTCATCAATATTATTATCTGGCACACTATTTATTAGCTGGTTGTTTGAATATCTTTTGTTAGTGCCAGGATCAGCTTGGACCAATAAAGGATTTAGGTCTAGATCATCTAAATTTGGAGATCCTCTACTAACTTGGGCAAGAAGATCTGTTCTTCCTATAATGTCTTTAAGGTTTTTAAATCCTAATGAAGCTAAAATTTCTCTTACCTCCATAGCAACAAATGTAAAAAAGTTAACCACTTTTTCTGGTGTACCGGTAAATTTTTTCCTAAGTTTTTCATCTTGAGTGCAAACTCCAACAGGACAAGTATTCGAATGACATTGTCGAACCATAATGCAGCCCATGGCAATCAATGATGAAGTTCCCATTCCAAATTCCTCAGCACCCATCATAGCAGCCATAACAATATCTCTTCCTGTTTTGATTCCACCGTCAGTTCTGAGAGTAACGTTTTGTCTAAGTTGGTTTAAAGTTAAAACTTGATTAACCTCTGTTAATCCCATCTCCCAAGGTATACCGGCATATTTTACGCTTGTTTGTGGACTCGCTCCAGTTCCTCCTGAATGACCAGAAATTAAAATGACATCCGCTTTGGCCTTTGCTACTCCTGCAGCAATGGTCCCTATTCCTGTTGATGCAACTAATTTTACACCAACTCTAGCTTTTGGATTTATTTGTTTTAAATCATAAATTAATTGCGCCAAGTCTTCGATAGAATAAATATCATGATGTGGTGGAGGAGATATTAGTGTTACTCCTTTGGTAGAGTGACGTAATCTTGCAATATCTTTTGTAACTTTAAAACCAGGTAACTGTCCACCTTCTCCTGGCTTTGCCCCTTGAGCTATTTTGATTTCTATTTCACTACAATTATTTAAATATTCTATAGTTACTCCAAATCTTGCTGATGCTATTTGTTTAACTTTAGAATTTGCTGAATCACCGTTTTCTAAAATTTTAAATCTCCTTCCATCTTCACCTCCTTCTCCACTACAAGAAGCGCCTTGTATTCTATTCATACCAATAGCTAATGTCTCATGGGCTTCCTCTGATAAGGCTCCGTGGGACATACTTCCACTTCCAAATCTTTTCATTATTTCTTCTGTTGGCTCAACCTCATCAAGACTAATAGGTTTACGATTTTTTTTAAACTCTAGAAGATCTCTAAGATTTATTGGATTTAAACTATGAATTCCTTCTGAATATTTTTTATATAAATCATAGGATTTCGTGCCCACAGAGTGCTGTAAAAGATGTATGAGATTTCCCTGAAATTGATGATCTTCACCAGATTTTCTATATTTATACAATCCACCAATGGGAAGTATAGTGACATTTCTTTGGTAAGCCTTTTTGTGTAGCTCCTTTATTTTTTTCTCAATACCAACTACTCCTATACCAGATATTCTAGAAACCATTCCAGGAAAATAGTCTGCAACAATAGCTCTGCTTAAACCTACGGCTTCAAAATTGCATCCTCCTCTGTATGAACTTAAAACTGAAATGCCCATTTTTGACATAATTTTTAAAAGACCGTTATCAATGGATTTCTTAAATCTCTCAACGCAACTTAAAAAATCTAATTTTCCAAATAATTTTTTATTGTATCTTTGATAGATACTATCTATTGCAAGATAAGGATTTATTGTAGTGGCTCCCACTCCTAACAGAACAGCAAAAGAATGTGTGTCCATGGCTTCCGCTGTTTGAACATTAATAGAAGAATATCCTCTCAAACCTAGTTTAACCAAATTTGAATGAATTGCTCCAACAGCTAAAATCATTGGTACTATTGCTTTCTCTTCAGAAATTCCTTGATCCGAGAGTATAAGGTGATTAATTCCTTCACGAACCGAAATTTCAGATTCTGATCTAATCTCCTCTAATCTCTGCTTTAAAGATTTGTCTATTTTAAATGTACAGTCAATTATTTTAGTTTTATTTGAAAAAAAACTCTTAAATTTTTTAAACTCTGAATTTGATAATACAGGGCTGTCTAAAACATAAATGTTCTCTTTTGTTAAGTTGTCAAAGTCTAAAATGTTGCCCAAGTTTCCAAATCGAGTTTTAAGACTCATAACTTTGTTTTCTCTTAGTGAATCGATTGGGGGATTAGTTACCTGGCTAAAATTTTGCCTGAAATAGTGGGAGATTGGACGATAATGATTTGATAAAACAGCAACGGGAGTATCATCTCCCATTGAACCTGTTGCTTCTTTTTCATCTTCCACCATCGGATGCAAAATTAATTCGAGATCTTCAATACTATATCCTGATAAAAATTGCCTTTGTCTCAGGTCTTCATTTTGAAAATTAGGGAGTTCAGTATTGGTTTTTAGTTTTTTATCAAAGTGAATAATTTGTTTATGAAATTTTTTATAATCCTTGGATAAATAATCTTTTATTTCCTTGTCTCTATAAATTTTTCCTAGCTTTAAATCTACTGCAATTAATTGGCCTGGTCCAAGTCTTCCTTTTTCAATAATTGTTTCTTCTGGAATAGAAACCATTCCTGTTTCAGATCCTGCAAACAGCAAATCATCAGATGTTACAGAATATCTTAGTGGCCTCAATCCATTTCTGTCTGTTGCAGCAATAGCCCATTTACTATCTGTCGCACAAATTGCTGCCGGTCCATCCCATGGTTCAATTGTACTGTTTAAAACATCAAAAAGTTGTTGGTGAGATTTTGGTAAAATCTTACTTCTTTTTGACCATGCATCAGGCATCATCATTAATTTAATTAAAGGAACTGATTTTCCAGATTGGATTAGAAGTTCAAAAACATTATCTAATGCTGCTGAATCAGAATTTCCCGGGGTTACAATTGGCTTTAAATCTTCAACATCTTGAAAAAGTTCACTGGACATATCTTGTTCGTGAATTTTCATCCAATTTATATTTCCTTTCAAAGTATTAATTTCCCCATTGTGAGCTAAAGATCTAAAAGGTTGGGCTAACTTCCAACTTGGAAAGGTATTAGTTGAAAATCTTTGGTGAAAAATAGCAAACCTTGAAATAAATCTTTTGTCTTTTAAATCAGAATAAAAATCTGAAAGTGCTTCGGCCAAGAACATTCCTTTATAAACAATTGAACGAGAACTCATGGAACAAATATAAAAATCATCTATTCCTTCCTTTCTGGTTTGTTGAAGAATTTTTTTTCTTACTACATAAAGCAATCTTTCCAGGCTGTTTCTGTCCATACTTTTGTTGGTTTTAAAAATTACCTGAGTTATTTCAGGTCTATTAGAGTCTGCTGTCCTTCCGAGAACAGAAGGATTCACTGGTACTTGTCTCCATCCGTATATATAAAAGTCGTTTTCTAAAAGATTCTGTTCAACTAAAGTTTTGCTCCTTTCTTGTACAGAATATTCAGTTCTTGGTAAAAAAATCATTCCCACACAAATATCTCCGTCTGTGTGTTTGTGGCCAGTATCCTCGATCTTTTCTAAAAAGAAGTCCTTGGGTATTTCAAAACTAATACCTGCTCCATCACCAGATTTTCCATCGGCATCTACTGCGCCACGATGCCATACAGCCTTTAGTGCTTCGACTCCGTATTCAACCACTTTTCTACTCTTCTTTCCATTTAGTGAAGCAATAAGTCCAACACCACAAGCGTCATGCTCCATGGTCGAGTCATAAGAATGATTGTTTTTTAAAATATTTTTATTTTTATTATATAATTTCATGCAGCTTTTATTTTTTTTTCACTTTCTGAATTTAGATGTTTTTCTATCTCTATTGCAGCATCTCTGCCATCTCTTATAGCCCAAACAACTAGAGAAGCCCCTCTAACAATGTCTCCAGCAGCAAAAACACCTGGTAGATTTGTTTGCATAGTTTTGAGATCAATTTTAATTGTTCCCCATTTAGAAATTGATAAATTTTCTGAACCAAAAAGTTTAGGAATATTTTCCGGATCAAATCCAAGTGCTTTAATCACCATATCAGCTTCGAGTTTGTAATCAGAGTTTTTAATTGGAATTGGTTTTTTTCTTCCAGAAGAGTCTGGCTCTCCTAATTCCATCTTGACGACCTCAACTGCTTCTACTTGGGCTTGCCCAATAAATTTTTTTGGGTTAGATAACCATAAAAATTCTATTCCCTCTTCTATCGCATTACTTACTTCTCTAGCAGAACCTGGCATATTTTCTTTATCTCGTCTGTACAAGCACTTCACTGATTTCGCCTTCTGTCTTATAGCAGTTCTAACACAGTCCATTGCGGTATCTCCCCCTCCAACAACAACCACATTTTTGTTCTCTCCGTTCAAGGTACCATTATCAAAAAATTTAACCTCATCACCCAATCCTTTTCGATTTGATGCTGTTAAAAAATCCATTGCAGGAAAAATATTTTTTAGATTTTTTCCTTCTATCTCAACATCTCTGGCTTTGTAAACTCCTGTCGCAATTAGTATTGCATCATGTTTTGATTTAAGTTCTTCTAAAGAAGCATCTTTACCTACTTCAAAATTCTGTTTAAATTTTATTCCAGATTCTTTTAGGAGCTTGGTTCTTCTTTCAACTACAAATTTTTCAAGCTTAAAATTAGGTATTCCATAAATTAACAGTCCACCAGGTCTATCGTATCGATCATATATTGTTACTTTAAAACCAGATTTTCTTAATTGTTCGGCGCATGCTAAACCAGCCGGGCCAGCTCCAATTATTCCAACGGATTGGTTTTTTTCTTTTTTAACTTTAATTGGTTTTATCCAACCTTTTTCCCATGCTGTTTCTGTAATATATTTTTCAACAGAACCTATTGTTACCGTTCCATGGCCAGATTGTTCAATAACACAGTTTCCTTCACATAGCCTATCTTGAGGACAAATTCTTCCACATACCTCAGGCATATTGTTCGTGCTTTGCGATAATGCATAAGCGTCCTCTAGTCTTCCCTCAGCAGCAAGCTTTAACCAGTCAGGAATGTTGTTATGAAGGGGGCAATGGACTTGGCAAAAGGGAACTCCACACTGTGAGCATCTGCTTGATTGTTCTTTTGCTTTATTATTAATAAATTCGTCATACACCTCTTTGAAATCCTCTTTTCTTTTACCGGCAGATCTTTTAGATGGCGTTTGTTGATCTATGTCTACAAATTTCAACATTTTCTCTGTCATAACGCGAAATTAGGTTAAAAATTATCTAATTAAAAGGATATTTAGGTCAGTTATACTTACCTTATTATTAAAAAACCTAATATTTAAAGGCTTTTTTTTAATGCATATCAGCTATGTTATATTTTGATGAACTCAGTGGTTGAATTCAATATAAATTAATATCCTACAATGGAAAACTTTTTTCAAATTGTCATCATATCAATTGTTCAGGGTATTACCGAATTTTTGCC
>Ga0066836_10001849_pt1 | contig 11212 bp, 10 predicted proteins | sample ETNtaG_18_FD_71568 | JGI IMG/M metagenome (GOLD analysis project Ga0066836, IMG submission 71568) | Marine microbial and viral communities from oxygen minimum zone, Eastern Pacific Ocean - ETNP201302SV91 | ecosystem: Environmental > Aquatic > Marine > Oceanic | place: Pacific Ocean: Eastern...
AGAAAAATTAATAAGATTAAAAATTAAAACCTTTGTATTTTCACTTGGATTGATCATCTTGCTGTCTCCATTAGTGACAGTTAAATCTTTTGGTCAAACAGAAGAAATTACTTTTTCTGCTGTTCTTCCAGAAGGTTATATATCTAAAAAGGATTTATCAAAACTCTCTAGATCAATAAATATTCCATTAGAAACAATTTCTTACAATTTAGAAGATGGTGAAGAATTAGATTTCTCTGAATACGAAGCCAATGCAGATATAATAATAGCAAGAAATTATCAAATTGAAGAGGCTATGTTTGAAGAAAAGTTTACAGAATTAGACACTTCTTTAATCTCCAATAAAGGATTTATTAATCCGCAATTTATGAATTCTGCTTACGATCAAGATAGGAAATATTCTATTCCGATCACTTGGGGTGGTATAGGAATATTATACAGAAAAGATAAATTTGATAAACCTCCTGCAACATGGCGTTGGTTACTAGATTCTGATAAGTATTCAGGAAGAGTGGCATTAATAGGCGATGGAAGAACATTAATACAAATTGCATTAAAATATATTGGCATTTCAGCCAACACCAACGATCCAAGTTGGATAAATCAGGCTGAAGGACTATTAAAAAGACAAAAACCACACATTAAGAATTTCGGTAGCGATGATGGTATTGCCCTAATACTTGCAGATGAAGTTGATTTAGCAATAGCAACAAATGAAGAAGCTATGGAGGTAATGAAAAAAGATAAAAATATTGGTTTTTCTTTTCCTAGAGAAGGAAGTTTGATATGGCAAGACATAGCATGCATCTCATCAAATTCAAATAATCTGGAATCCGCTCACTATTTTATTAATGCTATTCTTGATGCAGAAATAGGGAAAAATATTGCAGAAAATAATAATCTTGCTACGGCAAATATTATGTCTTACGAACTTTTAAAAGATAGCAATAAAAAAGATGGCTCAATTTACCCTGAAGCCCAAATAATTGATAGATTTGAAGACACATCAATCATGCTTGATTTTGATTATGAAATGATGATTGATGAAATGTGGGATAATATTTTAGACTCATAAAAATCCTCAAAATGAGATTAATAACCTGGAATATAAATTCAGTTCGCTTAAGGCTTAATACGGTTAAAAAGATAGTGAATAAATTTCAACCTGATGTTCTTTGTCTTCAGGAAACAAAATGTCCAGACGACCAATTCCCTTTTAAAGAATTTGAAGATATGGGTTTTGTTTCAACAAAAATTTATGGCATGAAAGGCTATAATGGAGTTTCTATTTCTTCAAAATTACCAATAACATTAACTGAAAAGAAAAAGTTTTGTAAGAAAAACGATGCACGGCATATTTCTGCTTATATAAATTGCAAAGGAAGAAATATAAAGGTGCATAATTTTTATGTTCCTGCAGGCGGGGATGAGCCCGATGTCAAAGTTAATGAAAAATTTAAACATAAACTTGATTTCTTAAAAGAGGCAACAAATTGGTTCGCAAAAAAAAGAGCTAAGAATAAAGATTTAATAGTGCTAGTTGGAGATTTGAATATCGCGCCGCATGAATTGGATGTTTGGTCACATAAACAACTAAGGAACATTGTCAGTCATACACAAATAGAAATTGATAAACTTTTAAAATTTCAAGATTCCTTCAAATTTATAGATGCAGTAAGATTTATACATGGATATGATAAAAAGCTTTATAGCTGGTGGAGTTATAGGTCAAAAGATTGGAGGAAATCTAATAGGGGTAGAAGGTTAGATCATATATGGATAAGCAAGAAACTTTTGCCGCATTTAAAAGATGTGTCTATAGAAGAAAAAATAAGGGGTTGGAAAAGGCCATCTGATCATGTGCCAATTATAGTTGATTTAGATTTAGCGTAGAATTAAGAAATCTTTAAAATATAAGAATTATCTAAATTTTTGATTTCAAATTTATTTGCGCCAATATTATTTAATTTTTTTCTTATCCTATATATATGAGTTTCAAGAGTTCTTGTTTGTATTCCCTCATCATAGCCCCAAATATCTTTCAAAAGATTTTTTTGAGGAATTTTTAAATCTTTCTTATTCAATAAATGCCATAAAATTGAAGTTTCTTTCTCAGTAAGTTTTTCGGTTTTATTTTTCATTGTTATTTTTCTTCCCATAACATCAAGAGTAAATCCCTCTATATCAATATTTGATAATTTATTGGAGTTCTCTTTAATAATTAAGTCTAAAGCCTTAACTGTTGATGTGAGGCTCAAGGGGAGATCAATTACACTTCTAGGTTTTATTTTCTTATTATCTAAAAAATTTTTATCTTTTTTTTCATCAATTAAAAGAATAAGATTTTGATAAATTTCTTCCCAAAAAGTACTTTCTTTTATTTCATTTGTAATAATCTCATAAATATCTTCCGATATCATGACAATTTCAAATTTAATATCATTTTTTTTAATATGACCTAAATCATTAGAATTGAATGTGTAAGTATTAAATTTTTTATGCAGGCTAAATGTTTCATCAAGCAAATTGAGTAAATCATTATTATTGGAAACTATAGCTATATTAACGTTCTTACTCAAAAGTTCTTTCTCCCATAATCGCTTGGCCTACCCTTATATGTGTAGCTCCAAGCATTATAGCTTTATGAAAATCTCCGCTCATTCCCATACTTAATTTCTTTAAATTAATTTTCTGGGACATTTGCTTTAGGAAGGCAAAATAAATTTCAGGATCTTCCGCTTTAGGAGGTATACACATAAGCCCAGAGATATTTAATTTATCATTGGTCTTTTTTATAAAATCATCAAAATTATCTAAGGTGACTCCACTTTTTTGCTTTTCATCATCAAAATTAATCTGTACAAAAAATTCATTCACTTTTGTTGTTTCTTTATTAAGTTTTAAAATTTTTTCTACAAGACTCGTTCTATCAATAGTGTGAATTGAATTGAATATTTTTATTGCTGACTTAACTTTATTTGTTTGCAAATGACCTATCATATGAAGCTCAGTATTTTCATATTCATCAAGTAAAGAGGGCCATTTTTCTTCAGCCTCTTGGACTCTATTTTCTCCAAAAAATAAATGCCCATTATCTAAAAGTGGTTTTATCATTTCAGAAGAGAATTGCTTTGTAACTACTATTAATTTAATTTCTCCAGAATCTCTGCCACATTCATCTGCTGTTATCTCAATCTTTTCTTTTATAATATTAAAATTTTTTATAACTCTTTTACTATTTTCCATTTAATTCAATTGCTTTAAAATTGTTATTTATTTTACTTAATGAAGTTATTATATTTTTAGTTTAGTTTAGCTTAAAATTTCTGATATTAAATAAATATAAAAAAAAATTTTAATGGGAGATTAACTTGAAAACATACCCTAAGTATCTTTTGCTATTTTTCTTTATAGCATTAGTAATTGGATGTAGCACTAAAAATGATGAGACTGTATCGGAAATTGAGCAGTCTCAATATTCTATGGCTGTTAATGCATTCTTATGGAGAGCAACATTAGATACTTTAATGTTTATGCCAATTGATAAGAGTGATTCAATAGGCGGAATTATATCTACTAACTGGTATTCAGGGCCTGGTATTGTTAATGAACGAACTAAAATATTTGTTTATATTAAAGATAGAAGGCTGAGGGCAGATGCCTTAGAAGTTTCTGTTTTCAGGCAAACTAAATCAGGTAGTAATTGGAAAGATGCAGATGTAAATTCAGAAACCTCAAAATTAATAGAAAATTCTATTTTAACTAAAGCTAGGGAGCTAAGATTAGGAAGCAAGGCTTTAAACTAAGGGTTAAAATGGATTATCATCCAAAAAAATTAGAATCTTATTGGCAAAAAGCTTGGTCAGACAAACAGGTTTTCAAATCCAAGCCTGCAAAAAACGGTTTAGAAAAGAAATATATATTAGAAATGTTTCCTTATCCTTCGGGGAAGATACATATGGGGCATGTACGTAACTACACAATTGGAGATGTAATAACGAGATACAGAAAAACTAAAGGTGATAATATATTACACCCGATGGGTTGGGATGCATTTGGAATGCCCGCAGAAAACGCTGCTATGGAAAAAAAAATACACCCAAAAGAATGGACCTATAAAAATATAAGCGACATGAGAGAGCAATTAAAATCTCTCGGTCTTGCAATTGACTGGGATAAGGAATTTGCAACATGTGATGATGAATATATAAAACACCAACAAAGTATTTTTATAGATTTTCTCGAAAATGATTTAGCTTATAGAAAAGAAAGTGAAGTTAATTGGGATCCAGTAGATAATACTGTTTTAGCTAATGAGCAAGTAATAAACGGTCTTGGTTGGAGATCGGGGGCTCCAGTAGAAAGAAGAAAATTAACTCAATGGTTTCTAAAAATTTCTAATTTTTCTGATGACCTGCTTGATGGGTTAGATGATTTAGGTCAATGGCCGGAAAAGGTCAAATTAATGCAAAAGAATTGGATTGGAAAATCTGAAGGTGTTGTTTTTAGTTTTGATGTATTAGAAGAATTTAATAAATTTTCTGATAAAATTGAAGTTTATACAACTAGACCCGATACTTTGTTCGGGGCAAGTTTTTGTGCTGTTGCGCCAGACCATGAAATAGCAAATATTTTATCAAAGACAAATAATGGGGCAGACAATTTTATAAAAAAATGTCAAAAAATTGCATCTTCAGAAGAGGCAATTGAAAAAATTGAAAAAGAAGGTTTTGATACCGGTATAAAGGTTAAACATCCTTTTAACGATAGCGTTCTACCTGTTTATATAGCTAATTTTGTTTTATCTTCTTATGGACAGGGGGCTATATTTGGTTGCCCGGCTCATGACCAACGTGATTTAGACTTTGCAAGAAAATATAATCTTTCTGTTGTTCCTGTAGTAAGCCCAGATGGGGCGGAAATAATTATTAAAGATGAGGCATATACAGGTGATGGAGTATTAATTAATTCTGAATTTTTAAATGGTTTGGATGTCTTGAAAGCAAAAAGAAAGTCCATAGATAAGCTTATAGAAAGCAATGCGGGTAATGAAAAAACCAATTATAGGTTAAGGGATTGGGGAATATCTAGGCAAAGATATTGGGGCTGTCCAATTCCCGTTGTTTATTGCCCTGATTGTGGTGTAATGCCAGTCAAAAAAACCGACCTGCCCATAACCCTTCCTGAAGATGTGAAATTTGATGAACCGGGTAATCCATTAGAAAAAAACACTAATTGGAAAAACACTAATTGCCCCAAGTGCCAAAAGACCGCTAAGAGAGAAACAGATACCTTTGATACATTTATGGATTCTTCTTGGTATTTTGCAAGGTTTTGTGATCTTGACAAAAATAATCCTATCAACGAAAAGGAGGCAGAATACTGGTTGCCTGTTGATCAATATATAGGTGGCGTTGAGCATGCAATCTTGCATTTGCTTTATTCTAGATTTTTCACACGTGCATTGGAAATTACCAACCATCTAAAGATAAAAGAACCCTTTTTAGGAATGTTTACTCAGGGTATGGTCTGCCACGAAACCTACTCTACAGAAGATGGTTTATGGGTAGAACCTAAATTAACTACAAAAAGTAGCGAAAGTAGTAATACTCTAATACATAAGGAAACAGGTGATATTATCAAGGTTGGCCCACCAGAAAAAATGTCTAAGTCAAAGAAAAACACAATAGACCCAGATGATATAATTCAAAAATATGGCGCAGATACGGCAAGATGGTTTGTTTTATCCGATTCACCCCCGGATAGAGATATATTCTGGACTGAATCAGGAATAGAATCTGCTCATAAATTTATAGGCAAAATATGGAGGATGTTACAAGAATATCAGGAAACTTTAAACCGTGATAAAAGCTCTAGTGATAAAGAAGAGAATGACTATAAAAAACTCATCCATAAAACATTAGATGAAGTTACTAAAAATCTAGAAGAAATGGCATTTAATAAAGCTATCGCAAATTTATATTATTTCGTAGGAGAGCTTTCTAGGGTTGAAACAAGGGAAAAAATATCAAAAAATTCAGCTAACGAGGCATTAGAATTTTTACTAATTATGCTTTCGCCCTTTATTCCTCATTTATCTGAAGAAGGATGGTCATATTTAGGCAAAAAGGGGCTCGTTTGTGAACAAAATTGGCCGATAGTTGATAAATCGGCCATAAAAGAGAAGAGTGCAGAAATTATAATACAAATTAATGGGAAGAAAAGAGGGATAGAATCTATGCCTTTAGATCTGGACGAAAATTCAGCAATAGAACTAGCTTTAGATAATCAAAAAATTAAAAAGGATCTAGATAATCTTGAAATTAAAAAAATAATTTATGTAAAGGGAAGGATTATAAACTTTGTTGTATAAAATGCTTAAAATAAATTTATCATTGGTACTTATTTTAATTATCACATCTTGTGGTTTTAAACCCTTATATAAGGTTAATTCATTGTCAGGCTTTATAATTGAAGAACCAAAAAAATTAGATGAAAATGCCTCTATGGTTTTTGCGGAATTAAACAAAACTTTTTATAAAAATGATATCGGGAGTAATTATTTAATTAATTTTATGATTGATGAACAGTTTGAAGATATTGATGTCAGGGCAGATGAGAAAGTTCTAAGAAAGAATATAGTAATGACTGTTAAATTTACAATCCAAGAGCAAGGTAAAAAAGAAATTTTATACTCGGGTGAATCTATCGTTTCATCTGCTTTTAATAGGGTTGCAGAGCCGTATGCTAATTATGTAAGTGAAAATGATACCAAGGAAAGAATTGCCCTTTTATTAGCTCAAGATTTACAGAGACAATTTATTTTATTTAAAAACAATCAGATAAAAACAAATGAAAGGTAAGTTTTCTGATTTAGATAAGGTTTTTAATAACCCAGATGATTTTTTGGGAGTCCTATTTTATGGTCCTAATGAATATAAAATAGATACAGCATATAATAATCTTTTTAATTCGTTTGAAAATAATTCAAAAATCACTTTTGAGGGACCAGAGCTAACTGCGGATATTTTATTAAATCAACCTGAAATTTTCTATAATGATATAAATACTATTTCCTTCGAAAGTGAAAAAAAAATAATCAAAATAGATATGACTGATACAGATAAAAGTGGTTGTCTCAGTGATTATATAATGAACCCAACAGAAAAAACTTTTATTGTTGTTAAATCAGGAAGGATTGGTCCAAGCTCATCACTAAGAAAAGCCTTTGAGAAGGCTGGTAATTTTATAGCTATTCCTTTTTACGAAAACTCCGAAAGAGATTCCCGTGAGTTTATAAAAAAAAACCTGTTAGATAATGATTGCTCCATAACAAAAGAAGCAGAAAGAAAATTAATATCCGTCTCAGGAAATGATAGCAAAATGTTAAATTTAAACCTTGATCTGCTTTCCCTCTACTTGCTTAAAGAAGATAAGAAAGAGATTAACATAGAGAATCTAGAAAAGGTTTTATTGTCTGACGAACCAGCAGAAGCCCAAAGTTTTTGTAATTTTGTAGCGCTTGGATTAACTGAAGATGCTTTTTCTTGCTTAAATCACCTTAGATTAAACGGGCAACAACCCATTCAACTAATAAATAATTTATCACGGTTTTATCAAAGGATACATTTGGTAGTATTGGCTATAGAAAATGGTGAAAAAAAAACCGAAGCTATGAAAAACCTAAAGCCGCCTGTTTTTTTTAAAGAAAAAAGTAAATTTTTAAAGCAAACTCAGTTATGGGGGGCAGCAAAAACAGAAAGGGCGCTAGTGATATTAAATGAAGCAGAAAGGGAAGTTAAAAAATCACCTGATTTAAGTAAGGCTATTATTAATAATGTTGTTTTGCGTTTATCAGTGGCAGCACAAAAATAGTTATTTTTTTATTTTTTTAATTAATCCATTAAATTGTTCTAAGTTTTCATAGAAAAACTGGATCTTTCCTTTTTCGTTTTTATTATGCTCAATTTGGACCTTTAAACCCAATATGTTGTTTAAGTCTTTCTCTAAAGACAATATGTTGGGATCCTTTAGTGATTTTCTATTCTTATTGTCGGTTTTCTGTTTTTTAATATATGAGATATAATTCTCAAGTTGGCGGACGCTCATATTTTTTTTAATTGCATATTTTGCAATAGAGTAAGAATTATCGTGGCCAACAAGTGCTCTCGCATGACCAGCTGATAATATTTTTTTTTGCACAAATTCTTGAACCTTATGTGGTAAAGCCAACAACCTAAGGGTATTAGCAATTTGTGGTCTAGATTTTCCTAAAACAGAGGCTAGCTCTTCTTGGGTATATTCATGTTCTTTTTGTAGTTTTGACATACCCATAGCTTCCTCAATAGGGTTTAGATCCTCCCTTTGCATATTTTCTATAAGGGCAACTTCTAGTATTTCTTTTTGGTTTAAGTCCTTTATAATTACCGGAACATCATGGAGTCCGGCCTTCTGAGATGCCCTCCATCTTCTTTCGCCCGCGATAATTTGGTAGTGTTGCTTATCAAGCTCTTTTACAAGAATTGGTAATATAAGACCTTTCTGCTTAATAGATTCTGCAAGCTCATTAATGGTATCTTCATCAAAAAACTTTCTGGGTTGGTCTTTGTTTGGGTGCAAAAATTCAACCGGTACCTCGTTAATATTTGATAATGAAGTTGATGTAAATTCAGAATTTTTTAGTTCATTATTATCCTTTGAATCAACATCTCCGATAAGAGCCGCTAGCCCTTTGCCAAGACCTTTTTTTGGTTTTTCTGTCATCTTAATTTATTTTCCATCCCGCTTTATCCAAGACTTCTCTTGCTAAATTTATATAGGCTTCACTGCCCGCGCATTTATGATCATATATTAAAGCTGGCATTCCATGTGATGGGGCTTCAGAAAGCCTGATATTTCTGGGAATTTTTGTACTGTATACATCTTTTCCTAGATAAGATCTTACATCATCTTCAACTTGATTAGATAAGTTATTTCTTCCATCAAACATAGTAATAATAACCCCTTCAAGATCAAGGTCAGAATTGATGCTTTGTTTTATTTCATTTATAGTGGTTAAAAGTTGGCTTAAGCCCTCAAGAGCATAAAACTCAGCCTGTAAAGGAACCAATGCTCCGCCTGAAGCAACAAGGGCGTTTAAAGTTAAAATGTTAAGAGACGGGGGGCAATCCAGAAGAATAAAATCATAATTTTCTATAGATTGAATTGCTCTTTTAAGTTTAAGGGCTCGTTCTGGGTCATTAGAGAACTCAATATCAACACCAAGAAGGTCTTCATTAGAAGGAATAACATGAAGATTAGGTATATCAGTTTTTAACAAAACTTCATCGAGAGAAAGCTTATTAATCAAAACATCATAAATTCCATGCTTTCTTTCGTTTCTTTCAATTCCCATTCCTGTTGATAAATTTCCTTGAGGGTCCATGTCGACTAATAAAACATTTGCTCCACAAGCTGCCATTGCTGTTCCTAAATTTATTGTTGTTGTTGTTTTTCCAACGCCGCCTTTTTGATTGATAACTGAATAAATTTTCTTCATGGTTTTATTTCTTTATAATATCCCTTACCAATAAAATTCGCGAACCTTTATTTGTTAAACTTTCATAAGATGTTAGATGAAAATTCCATCTTTTTTTTGCTTCCTCAACCTCACTCTCCCACGTTATTCCTTTGTGAAAGATTCCAATAGATCCTAGTTCAAAATATTTAAAACCCATCCCAAGCAAGTCGCCTAAATTGGACACGGCTCGAGATAAAATTACTGTTTCTTGGTTATTGGCTATTTCTATATCTTCGAATCTTTTATTAAAAATATTAACATCAATACCAATTTTTTTTGCTGTATCTTTTAAAAACCTTGCTTTCTTTTTGTTCGATTCTATAAGGGTTGCATCTAAATTATTATTAATTAATTTAACAACAATACCTGGAAAACCAGCGCCAGATCCTAGATCCAGAAAGGAATTAAATTCATTAGGAATAATATCTGCTACTTGAGCGCTATCGATAACATGTCTATTCCAGATCGTGTCTTCTGTATTTTTACTAATCAAATTAATAGTAGTATTGTTTTTAATAACTTCAGCACAATACTCTTCAAGTTTTTTCTTAATCGCGCTAGAGAAAGCTTTTTCTTTGATTAGTGTTCCGCCATCAACCATCAATGTGCGCTCGGATTATTTCTAATATGTGCCAGAATTAAACCAATCGCCGAAGGTGTAATCCCATCAATTCTTTGTGCTTGGCCAAGTGTTGTGGGTTTAATTTCTGTTAGTTTATCTTTATGTTCGTTTGAAAGTCCCTTTATTGAATTATAGTTAATTTTTGAGCTGAGAATTTTTGACTCTTCTTTCCTAAAATTTTCAATTTCTTTTTTTTGTCTTTCCAAGTATCGTCCATAAGTTGTTTCAGCTGAAATTGTTCTTTTTGTTTGATTATCTGTTGTTTTTAATTCTGGCCAAATTTTTTCAAGGTGCGAAAATTCAATTTCATTATATCCAAGTAAATCGTAGGCCGTTCTTGCTTTCCCATCTAAATTGATTTTAAGCCCTTTGTTCCTTGCTTTGTTTGGTGTAATTTTTAACTCGTTTAGGATATTTCTTATTTTTTCTATTTTTTTCTTCTTTATGCTCCAAAGTTTTTTTCTTCTTTCCCCAACAATTTCCAAAGATAAACCAATATCAGTTAATCTTTGGTCTGCGTTATCTGCTCTCAGGCTTAGCCTGTATTCAGATCTTGAAGTAAACATCCGATATGGTTCTGTTACCCCTTTAGTAACAAGGTCATCAATCATTACACCTATATAACCGTCAGCCCTATCAAATATGTATTCGGTTTTACCTAGAGCTTTGCGTGCTGCATTTAATCCAGCAACTAAACCTTGGGCTGCTGCTTCTTCGTATCCGGTAGTGCCGTTTATTTGCCCCGCTAACCAAAGATCTGGTGCCTTTTTAACTCTAAGTGTGTGGTCTAACTCCCTTGGGTCAACATAATCATATTCGATTGCATACCCATATTTTTCAATTATTACATTTTCTAATCCAGGAATTGTTTTGAGGAATTTTTTTTGTATTTCTTCTGGTAGTGAGGTTGATATGCCGTTTGGATATATTAATTCGCTTTTGAGGCCTTCTGGCTCTAGAAAAATTTGGTGGCTATTTTTAGAAGCAAATCTTTCAACCTTATCTTCGATTGAAGGACAGTATCGTGGGCC
>Ga0066836_10001852_pt1 | contig 11199 bp, 9 predicted proteins | sample ETNtaG_18_FD_71568 | JGI IMG/M metagenome (GOLD analysis project Ga0066836, IMG submission 71568) | Marine microbial and viral communities from oxygen minimum zone, Eastern Pacific Ocean - ETNP201302SV91 | ecosystem: Environmental > Aquatic > Marine > Oceanic | place: Pacific Ocean: Eastern...
CCTCATGAAGCTGGATTAGGTAGTAATCGCGTCTCAAAAAGGCGCGGTGAATATGCCCCTGCTCCTTGCACACACCGCCCGTCAAACCATCTTAGTTGTGGGTGGGTGAGGCTACCTCTCAATGGGGTATTCGAGCCTGCCTTCGACGAGGAGGGTTAAGTCGTAACAAGGTATCTGTAGGGGAACCTGCAGATGGATCACCTCCTAAGAAACTCGGAAAACCGGGGGGAGTAGGGTGCTTCGGCACCCTGCTTCTTCCAACCTTTTTCTATAATATTTTTTTTCTAATAGCGTAAGCTCTAGGATTTGTTAATTTTCTATTCTCTGTCTCTTTTGAAGGAAATTTTATTCTATATCGTAACATATACTAAACGGTGAGTTTATTCACATGTGTGCGAAACTATATATTTGCCACATGTTGTAGAAGGGACATGCGAAGTTTACTCGCTACAACTATGATGCTGTTAATGATGACTGCGGCCCTAGCGGGCTGTGCCGGTTCTGACGTCACACAAGATGACGTAGATGCGGCAAGAGATGAAGGATATGCTGCTGGTGTTGCTGATACAACTCCTGTAAGTACACTAGACACAATTGTGGCTCGTGGCACTATGAAGTGTGGGGTTAAGGAATCCCAATATGGAATGGGCTACTTGGATGCAACAAGTGGAGTTCGCTCCGGTCTAGATATTGCTTACTGTAGAGGTGTTGCAGCTGCTATAGGTCTGAATCCAGATACTGATATTGAATACATCCCTGCTTCAGGCTCGGATAGATTCGATAAATTATCATCTGGAACAATCGACGTTTTAATCCGTACCACAACTTGGACAACAAGCCGTGATGCAGATCTTAACGCTGACTTCGCAGGTATGAACTTCTTCGACGGACAAGGTATTCTTGTGCGTGAGGATGCTTTCCCTGCTGCTGCTGCTGGTAATTCAGCATCTGGACTAGATGGTGCAAACATCTGTGTGGGTGTAGGTACAACTACTGAAGGAAACATGCAAGACTGGTTCTCTTCCCGTAATATTATGTTTAATTCTATAGGAACTGCAGATGCTGCTGAAGCAACTGACAAACTAATCTCAGGAGAGTGCGATGCATTCACTGGTGACATGTCTGCAATGGTTGCAAAGAAGTGGGCTCTAGACAACGATGATTCTATCGCTGGTGGTACATGGATTGCTTCTGAACTTCTATCCAAGGAGCCTCTAGGGGCTGCTACACGTGATGGCGATTCTGATTTCAAGGACGTTGTTGCATGGGTATGGTATGGAATGGTTACTGCTGAAGAAATGGGCGTAACTGCAGCTAACGCTGCTGCTAGTGCAGAATCTGCATGCGCACTTAACGAAGGTGGAGCTACAACAGACCCTGGTATGTGCAGATTATTAACATCAGACCTAGGTCTAGGTACATCTGATAATCCAGTAGCAGGTACATGGATGCAAGCTGTTCTAGCTGCATCTGGAAACTATGGAGAAGCATATGACGACGCATTCTGCGACGGTTCATATGATGGAACCAGCGGTTCAGATGCTATGACTGGATGCTTGATCTCTAGATCAGGAACTGCTAACGCTCTCGTCTCAGAGGGTGGACTTCAGTTCGCACCTCCAATGCGTTAATCAGGTAACTGAATAACTCAGACGGAATTACAAAAACCTCTGGAGGGGTATACTCCTCCAGAGGTCTATTTTTTTTTATTTTTGAAGATTCGGTGAGATATGGTGAGTGCTTTTTTGGATAGACTAAAGGGGCAGTCAATATTGTATTATTTTCGCAAACCTATCTTGATATTAGCTTCATTATACGCTTTTTGGCTTTATTCTAATAAATTTCTTTCTTATTCAGCAGACTATGTTGGCGATATGTCAAGAGATTTATCATTTGGAGGAGTTCAACAAAATATCGCCTATTATTCCACTGAGAGTTTAATTTTGTACATTGGAGGTTTTCTTCTCCTCTCCTATCTTTTGGTTCAAAATGAATTTCGTTTTTTATTTGACGAACCAAGGCAATTCAAAGATAAGGGGTCATTTCCAGTTTGGCTAAGGGAGGCGTTGCAGACTCTTCAAAATATGCCACTCTGGATTACTGCATGTTCTCTGGCAACATTGGCCACTGCATCTTCTTTATCTGTATTGGTTTTAGCCAAATTGCTGGTAAAAGGTTTGCTTATCGGTTTATCTTTGGGTCTTTTTGTCGGCTTCTTAGTAAGGGGTTACAAATCCTCATTTTTTGCAATGTTTATGTTCTTGATGGCTTATCTCATTGTTCCTGGTTTAGCTTTATCAACTAGCGCGATATCTTTCTTTTTCATAGGTGGTGCAGTACTAACATCCTTTTTACTTATTCAAGATAATATTCACGAATTGTTGAGTCCACCATGGGCACTTGAAGATTTCAAGAAAATACCTCTACTATCTTCATTGTTATCAATTATCTTCTTTGTAATATTAATATTTCAAATATCCTTTTTACCTATTATTTCTCAAAATTTGATCCCTATTCTTTCTCTTATTCTTCTAATCAACGTATCTTTCTGGACTTGGAATTTATCTCAAGAGCAATTCAAACCTTCTGTTCAAGAGCATCGTACAGCCGCTTTGGTATTCATGATTGCTTTACCAATTTTACTTTACTTCATGGTTCGTTTCATGTATTTGCTAAATCATCCTGATTCAGTTATGAGGAATCGTTGGGAATTATCCTATGAGTTTATGGAGCTAGGTAATACTTTCAGGGTCAATACTTGGCCTTTTGAGGTTGAACCCGGTGCAGATTCACGTTGGCTTTTCTATAAGGCAGCAATATTAAATTCAGCAAGAGTGACTCTACTCTGCATATTCCTTTGTACAATTTTAGGTATCATAGTTGGTGTAACTAGGTTATCTTCCAATAAACTTGCATCTGGCTTAGCAACTGCTTATGTGGAGATATTTAGAAATCTCCCTCTTGCTGTTCTTTTATTCTTAATAGCAACTCAAATGGGTCATCAATTACCTATGTTCTCTGAAGAAAAAAGTCTATTCGGACTATTATACTATAGTAATCAAGGAATATGGTTCGTATCTGTTGCAGAATATTCTAGGTTATTCTTAGCACTAATAGTTCTTGGATTAGTCAGATTATCTATGAGGCATCTTTCGAGAGTTGAACCTTCTAGGAGTGATTCATCTAATTCAATCATTAGAAGACCATTTTACATGCTTGGATGGAAAATGGAGACGTTACTAACTGATATCTTCGTTCTTTCTTCTCTTGCTGCCTTTTTCATACTCTCTTATCCATTCCTCACTACATCGGGTGGAGGTCTATCCTGTATTATCGGCTTTTTATTAATGATTTATTCTTTGTATGTTTTCACAAATGTTGATGACGCAGGTATGAATCAAATGGTTATTGACGATTCTCCTGAGGGATTGCGCAGATCTTTCTTCATCTGGACAATATCTTTCGCTGTAGCAATAGGGATAGCGGTTTCAGGAGGTTTCTCTCATCCTGAGTTACTGAAACCTTCCTCCTCTCCTGGTTCTTGGAGATTTGCAGCAGAAAAAGGATTTGAAATAACACCTGCCTTTTCTGCCATGATAATCGGATTGACACTTTTCACTGCTTCAGTAGTTGCTGAGATCGTGCGCGGTAGTATACAGGCTCTTCCTCGAGGGCAGGTAGAAGCGGCGATTTCTCTTGGCCTTAGTCCATTCCAGAGATTGCGCTTGGTAATACTTCCTCAAGCACTTAGGAGTATGATACCATTATTGAATAATCAATTCATGAATGTCTGGAAGAATTCTAGTTTAGCAATAATTGTGGCATATAACGATATTTTCTATCAATTCGTAGTTATGGCTAATAATGTGGGAAAACTAATCCCTCTCTTCCTTCTCCTCTTAGTGACATATCAGTTTGGAAGTTTGATGGTGTCCGCAATAATGAACTGGTTTAATGCTAGAGTAACGAGTGTGAAAATATGATTGAAGGAAAAATACTTGAAATAGAGGAGTCGGTTATTGGCAAATCTAGTTCTCCTTGGGCACAGGGGAGTAATAATAGCACCTTTTCATATATTGCAATAGGTATTTCTTGGATTTTCTCTTACTGGGCTTTTGCTAATATTATAATGGACGAAGGGATTTCAATCAAAGTAATAATTTTTGCTATTTCAGTTTTCTTGGCCACTTTCTTGGCAGTCTATATGACTACTGCTTCAATCCTAAAATTAACTTTTAGAAAAAACCTAAACACTGCTTTACTTGGCATCATAAGTTCATGGATAATTTATCTTGTAGTCAGTGGTTTTGGGCATTTCGCGTTAATAGAAGCTGATTGGGAAGTAGTATGGGCAAATCGGGTTCTCGTTATTGTTGGTCAGTTAATGACTGAGAGCCTAACTCAGTCATACCTGCCGAATCAAAGTTGGAGACTTTGGTCTGTTCTTTATCTGACCTTTGCAATTATCGCTGCAGCGTATGGCACGACCGGAGACAAACCCATCAAATTCCTAATGTCATTTACAGTTGTTATTCTATTTTTCATATATATCGCTTGGAACCCTACTGCAGTAAATTACGGTACTGACGAGCCTGTAATGAAATTAGTAGTTGCTGCTTTGATTTCCTACTTGTCATTTGGTTTATCATACTACTATTGCTCTAAATCAGAAGAATATAAGGCTAATAGATTACGATCATACCTTGCAATGAGTGCAGTTTTTGTTTTCTTCTTTGCAGTATTCATTATGAATCCTCCCGAAGCAGTTCAAGACCTTTGTGTACAGGTATTTGGTATAACTACTGAGAATGTTCAGTTGACTCGCTGTGGAGGCGTCGAGGCGTCTCAATGGGGTGGAATATTTGTTAATCTAATTGTAGCAACTGCGGGATGCGTAATTGGTTTCGGAGTAGGAGTAGTACTTGCCTTTGGAAGACAGAGTAATCTTCCCTTCTTCAAGTATCCAGCCGTTGCATTGATTGAGACTGTGCGTTCTGGTCCTCTTATCTGTTGGCTTTATTTCGCAATATTCCTACTTCCTGACATCATTGATCCTTTCATGGACGTAGAAGATATTATGCGCATGCTCATAATTTTCGGTCTATTCGGTGGTTGTTATATTGCCGAAGTTTTACGTGGTGGTCTTCAAGCTGTCGACAGCGGTCAGAAAGAAGCCGCAATTGCTTTGGGGCTATCTCCAATGCAAACCAAACTACAAGTAGAATTGCCTAATGCTGTTCGTACAACTCTTCCATCAATTGTTAGCGTATTTATTGGATTGTGGAAAGACACTACATTGCTTTTCATCATAAATATATTAGATTTCTTTAAACTAGCCAAAGATCTTCCAAATACATCTCCTGGTTATTTAGGGGACTTCTTAGAGCCCCTATATGTGACAGCATTTGTATTCTGGATATTTGCATTCTATCTATCTAGGATATCTCTGAGGATAGAAAAAGGACTAGGATTAACCAACGAAGGAGGAGGAGAAGCAGCATGAGTAAATTAAGTGATGAAATAATTATAGAAACACAAGGAATTAAGGTAAATTTTGGAGATTTTTGGGCTCTTAAAGGCATTGATATGAAAGTTAGAAGAGGAGAGATTATTGTAGTCCTCGGACCTTCTGGTTCAGGAAAATCTACATTCATAAGAACATTGAATAGATTACAACCTCATAGTGCAGGAACCGTTAAAGTCGATAATATCGTTATTGATGATGATACAACTGTCTCTGACCTTAAAAAAATCAGATCAGAGGTTGGCTTTGTTTTCCAGCAATTTAATCTCTTTCCTCACTTGACTATTATGGAAAACATTACACTTGCTCCTATGAAAGTCAAAGGTATTTCTAAGCGAGAAGCGGAAACAAAAGCAATGGAATTATTAGATCGTGTAGGAATACCTGAGCAGGCCTACAAATATCCCAGCGGTCTTTCAGGAGGACAACAACAGCGCGTTGCAATTGCCAGAGCTTTAGCCATGGATCCTAAAATTATGCTGTTCGATGAACCAACCTCAGCGTTAGACCCTGAGATGATTAAAGAGGTACTTGATGTTATGATTGACTTGGCTAGAGAAGATGTCACAATGATAGTTGTAACTCACGAGATGGGATTCGCTAAGGAAGTTGCAGATCGTGTAATACTATTTGATGAAGGAATGTTAATCGAAGAAAATACACCTGATGTATTCTTTGATAACCCTGAGCATGATAGGACTAAATTATTCTTAGAGCAGATTCTTTGATTAGGTCTCTATCCAATATGCAACCCGATCATATATTGTGCTTCTGAAAGTTAGTAATTTTAGAGTGGGGCCATTCAGGCTTACATTGATTGTTGCACCTCTTGTGAAATGCGTTTCATCCCATCCATCTGCAACTACATATCCTCTGTGCATGTCACTTGTGAAAGTAGTTGGCTGATTTGTCCAAGCCCAATACGTCCCATCATCACTTCTATCATCACGAGGAAGGTCTCTTGAAACAAATAGATAGTGATTATCTATTTCATTTTCAGGAAAAGTAGTCCCCTCTATGTTATTGATATGTCTATACCAAGCCCCTTGGCCTAAGAATGTAGAAAATAAACATCCAGATGAATACTGTATGCAATTAATTTCCGTATTCTTTCCGTCTGCTTTTCTCTGAAGCCTATACTTCGATGGCTGATACTGATGAGTATTTGCTAACAGCAAATCATTTAGCGCTGGATCTGAGCGAATTATATTACCACTAGTTGTAGAAATTTCCGCTTGTAGTCTTGGCAAAATATTGATAATTGCTTCATCTGATAGTGCTTTTTGAATGTCTTCCTCGAAATTATTTGGGTCACTGCCCATATAGAATCCATATGACCCATCATTGTCAATTTCTCTTGGATGGCTATTAACTCCCATCACTGGAGTTTTCTCATCAACTGAGTGTGCAATTGATGTTAGTGTCCCATCACCTCCGAGAACTACTACTAAGTCTCTTCCAATGAAATCCGATCTACTCACCTTCTCTCTAGCAGAGTAATCTACATTTATTGGTATATTATCCTCTAGTTTCTTTAGAGTGTTTCTAACTTTATCCAATGCCTTGTCATGAACATCTTCAAAGTTCTTCTTGTAGACTACTAGGATATTACTTGGCACTGTAAGACCACCTTCTTGGGTTGTTCCTAATTAGCCATTGCATATAGGCACAACGCTCCAGTAATTGAGAGATTTTGCATCAAATATTCCATAATCTCTTGACTGATTAACTCTCGGGTTTAATTATGAGAGTAGTGTTGATGGTTCTTATTTTGTTTTCTTCTTCTGTATCAGGCTGCCTTGAAGTCCCATTAAATCAATGTGAAGAAGACGAATGTTTCCCTCTTTCTTCTGACGCTCTTAATTCTATATTAGCACTTTCAGACTCTTTCAATGTCCTAAAACTCTCAGATGATTATGAGAAACTTAGAATAGAAACAACATCTGTAATAGAGATTCAGAATGAGAGAGTATCAATTGACTGGAGTGTAGGTAAGGACTCTACTCAAAATCTTAGCTCTATTGCCTTGAGATATAATATTGCTAACGCAGCAGTAGACACCGAAGTAATCGAAGGCACCGGTATCACAAATGTAAGGATAGGAAATGTATGGTATGAAGGTAGAGATGCTTTACCAGAGTATACAGATCCATTTTATGAAATAGCCAGGCTGGCTAGTGAAAATCCCGATGGTTTATGGCCACCGTTTGCTTTTGATACTACTATGTTTGCTGATATTGAGTGGCAAATAACTGGGGACTTATTATCTCTTCAACAAGTAGCAACTGGCACTAATGGGACACATACCATTATTCTCGAGTTAGGTGGCTCTCCACCTATGATATTGGGTATAGAAATCTATGACGGTCAAGGATCTGATTTCTCACTATCTGTAGATGTAGGTGATTCTGCCTCAATTGTTTTACAAGAAGGACTTCCTAGAACACCTTTACAATTTATTCCAGAAAATAACTTTGTAATGTTTGATGAAATCAAGGTGTGGTCTGGGACTATACCAAATGGTGCTTCTGAAGTTGATCCTTCTGAACTTGAATTCCACGTGAGAGTTGATGATCAGAATAACACTATATCTTTGGCATCTATGAATTTTAATGATGGTTTCATTAATGTCACAGCAGATGATGGAACTTGGTGGGAATTCTATTGGATGGATGTAGGACTAGATGACTTAGTTTCCAGTGGCGATTTCTATAATATAAGGTCGAATTCAACTACTGAGGTTACTATTTCTGTATTTGATATATGGGCTGATAAATGGACTGATGATTTGCTTTAATTCAAAAATCCACAGGGACATATTCAAACACCTTCCAATTTAACGAACAAATATGGTAGAGGGGCGTCATCCATTAAGACGCTTGTTATCACATCTAAAACATCACCGTCTGACAGTTATTTTAGCATCTATTTGTTCTATTTTAAACAAATTTTGGGATCTCGCTCCACCTATACTTATTGGTATGGCAATAGACGTTGTTGTTCAACGAGACCAATCATTTCTAGCAAACTATGGGTATCCTGATCCTCACGATCAATTCTTAATTTTAGTAAGTATAACTGTAGTTATCTGGGTTCTAGAATCTTTGTTTGAATACTGGTGGGGGATATTATGGCGTAACCTTGCTCAAACTGCTCAACACGAATTGCGAATGGATGCGTATAACCATATTCAAGACTTAGAGATGCAATGGTTCTCGGAGCAATCAACTGGCGGACTAATGTCGATACTAAATGATGATGTTAATCAACTCGAAAGGTTCCTAGACCAGGGTGCTAACGACCTCTTACAACTCGCAACTACCATTACAGTTGTGGGTACGATCATGTTTCTCTTAGCTCCAGAAGTTGCTTTATTGGCTGTTATTCCTGTTCCTATAATTGTCATAGGTTCATTTGTTTTTCAAAGAAGAATTGGTGTCAGATATAAAAAAGTGAGAGAAGAAGTAGGAGAATTAAATGCTTTATTGAATAATAATCTCCACGGAATCACTACCATCAAATCATTTACTGCTGAAAGCAGAGAAGCAGAGAGGGTTAGTGTCGCCTCTGGCTCTTATAGGAGTGCTAACAAAGATGCCATACGTCTCTCAGCGTCATTCGTCCCCCTAATTCGTATGGCTATTTTGTTCGCATTTACTGCCAATATGCTAGTAGGTGGCTGGATGGCATTGGATAACGAATTAGATGTAGGTGCGTATGCGATAATTGTCTTTATTACTCAGAGATTACTTTGGCCATTGACTAGACTCGGACAAACCTTTGATTTATATCAAAGAGCCATGGCATCAACTACTCGAGTTTTAGATTTAGTTGATACAGATATTGGTATAATCGAAGGTGACGATGTATTAACCAATGTTCAAGGAAAAATCATCTTTAAGAACATTGAATTTACTTATCCCGGTCGTGAATCGGTTCTCAACGATATAAGTTTGGAAATTAAGGAAGGCACTACCGTTGGTTTAGTCGGTTCTACAGGATCAGGAAAAACAACTCTCACTCGTCTTTTAATGAGATTCCATGATCCTTTGTCTGGTTCTGTAGAAATAGATGGAGTCAATATTCGAGACCTTAAACTTCAATCACTTAGAGGTGCTATTTCTCTTGTTTCACAGAATACAACGCTTTTCCCTGGTTCTGTCAGAGACAATATTGCTTATGGCAATCCCGATGCTAATTTGGAACAAATAGAATATGCTGCTGGTATTGCTGAGGCTTTGGGATTCATTTCTGAATTACCGAATGGGATAGAGACTAATATAGGTGAAGATGGGCACGATTTATCTGGAGGTCAGAGACAAAGATTAGCTATTGCTAGGGCGGTCTTGAAAGACGCACCTATCCTTGTCTTAGACGAGGCAACTAGTAATGTAGATAATGAAACAGAGGCGGCTTTACAACGTTCTATAGAGAAAATATCTGAAGGTAGAACTACGTTAATTATTGCTCATAGATTGTCAACGGTCAGGAATGCGGATAAGATAATTGTATTGGATTCAGGTTTAATTTCTGAATCCGGTGGTCATGAAGAATTAATCAAGAAAAATGGTATTTATTCAAGGCTCTGGGCGGTTCAAACAGGAGAATTAGAGAAATGAAAGATGAGATTTATAGTAAAGAAAAATATGTTCCTTCAATGAAATTGTCAGGAGTTTGCGACTCATTAGGGGTTACTGGGGTGAACTTTGGAGGTGGAACCTGTTCGGTCACTTGTACTGTCTCGACAGAGCACCTAAATGCAGGTGGTGTCGCACATGGTGGCTTACATTCTACTATGCTTGATACGGCACTTGGTGGCGCTCTTGTATCTTTGATAAAGAAAGAAGAGTGGTGTGCTACCGCTCAGTTGGATATTTCTTTTTTGAATGCTGCAAATGTAGGCGATGTTTTAGTCGCTGAAGGCAAAGTTCTCAGGCGGGGCAGGAATTTAGCTCATTGTGAGGGTATTTTGTCAAATCAAGATGGCGTAATTATTGCAACAGCTAAGGGGACTTGGGCAATCTGGGCGTCCAAACCAAGTAGTATGAATTCATAATTGTCACATATTGTGCAGGCAAAGGATTGATTTCATATCACCTTCTCGGCATGGTTATTATGGCGCGTATGGATTCTTTAATCATGGTCATGTTAGGGCTTGCTCAACTTCTACTTGCTGATAGTCTAGGTCTTGAAATTCTAGGTTGGTTATTGAATGGAACTGGATTTGGAACAATTGGTCTTGGAATCTATTTTTTGCTTTTCGTAGGACGACACCAGCAAGAATTCACTGAAGCCTATTCTAAGTTGGAAAAAACCACTCTTACCCGAGATGAATCTGGTGAATTAACGTTTACAGATGCAAGCCCTAAAGTTACAAAAGTAATTTGGTATCTCATACCAGTTGCTTTAACTATAATTGGGGCTATTAGTTATCTAACAAGATTAGGTAGTTGAGTGTTTCAAATGTCCAGTCGGAGCAAAGGATTCCCTGGTTTGGTCGACAACGCAATTGATAATCCTGCTTTTGACATGTTGGGAGGATATCATCTCTTTCTGAGGCGGTTACTAATTCCTATTCTAATCGTCATAGTTGCAATGATCATTTATGATTTAACCGATCATAAGATTGTTACAGCTATTTTAACTGGTCTCTCAGTAGGCCCAATCGTTAATTT
>Ga0066836_10001856_pt1 | contig 11187 bp, 9 predicted proteins | sample ETNtaG_18_FD_71568 | JGI IMG/M metagenome (GOLD analysis project Ga0066836, IMG submission 71568) | Marine microbial and viral communities from oxygen minimum zone, Eastern Pacific Ocean - ETNP201302SV91 | ecosystem: Environmental > Aquatic > Marine > Oceanic | place: Pacific Ocean: Eastern...
GAGCAGAGAGCAGAGAAATTGGACAACTGCAGCAAAAGCAACAATCCACCAACCGTAATAAACAGTCCCCTTCGGCTTGAAGAGTGCTCTCAATTTGCTTGTCGTAGTAGAGAGTATATCAGAAGAAAAGACCGACATAAGAAAAATTTTAATAGACTCTTTTCAATAATTAATCTTGTCTTAAATAAATTGTTTTGCCCAGGAAATATGAAGCTAAAAAATCACTAAAAACTACTAAAAACATTCGGGGAATTTATAATTACTTGTTGGATCGAGAAACGGGATTCATACACTGTACATATTGTACATAATAATTCTATTTAATCAGAATATTAAATAGTTATACTACATTTTGAGGGGCGGGTTCGATTCCTGGACGATCCGCTATTTGAGATTAAAATAATAAAAATAAAAAATTAATCTAAGATACCTTGTAATGAAAATATTTTGTAGACATCTGCAAGATTCACAGTAGATTCATTATCTCTAGATTGAATACAAGCTGTAACTAAAACAAATGTTTTTAAATAATCCTTTACCCCTGTATCAAGATCTATGTTGTTACGTATTGAAGAAATAAACTCGTTTAATAATCCATTAGTATCATCAAAAAATGGCTTATCTTTTTTTAATATGATAGGGACAAGCGTTTCCGCTTCATCACTATTTTTAAAATTGTTACCTAGTAATGATATATTTTTTTGAAAATCAACTCTGAATAAATCTGAAAATTGGTCTTTTTGTATAAGAACTCCATCCCTAAAATCTGTACGCCATTGGAAACAAAATCGATTCCATCCAGAAGTCCAAGTACCTAGGTAATTTACAACAAATTTGTTATGAAAAGTTAAAACAATTGAAACACAGCAGTCATGTTCATAAGTGCTCCAATTAGGTCTCCACGATTTAGCATGTACGGATTTAACTTCCGACATGTAACAGTATCTCAATAAATCAAGATGATGAATAGTTTGCTCTAACAACATCGGGTGATCCATTGTTAATGGATATTTATTCAAATCCTTTCTATTACCATTTCGATTCCTAAGATAATTGAAATTAGCAAATCCTATTGGACCTAATTCTGAATTAGATACAACATTTCTAATGTGTTGGCTAGTAGATAAATATCTAAAATTCATACCAACCATGAGTTTAAGTTTATATGATAATGATTCTTTATAAAGTTGGATAGAATCCTCTAAATTTTCAGTTAATGGTTTTTCACAAATTACGTGTTTCCCTCTTTGAAAAGCTAAAATAACTTGATCAAAATGATATTCAGGAGGCGTTGCTATGAGTATAGCATTACTTTCTACTTCTTCTAATGCTTCTGTAAAACTGGTAAAAAAAGGAATATCATAAATTATACTTTTTGAAATATCATCTTTACTTAAAGGATTAATATCTACAAAAGCTGTGATTAATGCTAATGTGTTATTATTAATCACATGCATCCAATGCTTTCCCCGTACGCCTAAGCCAACTACAATAATCTTAATTATCGGTTTCATTAATAATCAATATCTATAGTAGAACTGCATTTACTTGATTCATAAATTGCATCTACTATTTTCATGGAAGTAATAGCATCGTTTCCATTAATAAATGGTTCTTTATTATTTATAATACAGTTTACATAATCTCTAGCTTGATCTGTAAAATTATAATTTGCATCCACATTTACTGGTGCCTCATAACTCATCTCATCGTCGTTACTAATATATTTCGAGTACTTTTTGATAAATAGTGTAATCATTCCATTTTGAAATATAAAATTAGTCTTCCAAGTATGTCCCTTGGTCACGGCAACATTTGTAGACACCGTCAAAGTAGAGCATGTACCTTTACTAAATTGAAACATACATGAAGCAAAATTTTCAACTTTGTCTTTTTGGTTAAAAGTACCGCATTTAGCTGTTACAGATATACAAACATCATTAATGAGCCAGCACAACATATCTAATGAATGAATTGCACTGTACATAATTACTCCACCCCCCGAATCTTTTGGTGAATTTAACCATTTAGGTAATGGCTGTCTTTGAGGGAAAACCATTGTTGTATTAGTTAATAATAATTTCCCTAATTTTTTTTCTAGAATCCACTCTTTTGTTTTTTGCACTTCCTTTCTATATCTATGTACAAAACTTACCCCCATTTTAACATTCTTATCATCACAGTGCTTTACCAAATTTGTAGCATCACTGAGATTTAACGCTATGGGCTTTTCAATTAATACATTTATACCCAAATTAGCCGCATCTACTCCAATTTGGTATAAATACCTATGAGGAGTTGATATTACTAATATATCTAATTTTAAATCAAATAAATCTTTATAAGAAGTGAAAGTAGTAAAGTCATATTTTATTTCAAGATCATTTAATATTTTCTTATCAGGATCAGCTACTCCTTGAATTTCTACGTTTTTTAGGTTTGTAAATGCTTCTAGATGTCTTAATCCAGCTTGACCCAATCCCACAATTCCAACATTTATTATATTTCTCGACATATCCATTAAATTCTTAAGTTTCAGTGACCATTTAATTTCTTATATAAATTTATTTAATATATTAATTTTTTATTATTTTGAAAGTGTTGTTGTCAGTACTTTTTGCGTTAAAATGTTTCTTTGGGTTTAGTAAATATTTCATTCTTATTTTATTAAATAAATATTGCGCATCATTATACAATTTACCCTCATCTAAACCTATTATATTGTAATCATCCAGTACAATTGTGCCATTAATTATAACTGTTTTTATATCGTTTGAACACGAATAGTAAACTAATGCTTTTATCGGATCGTCCACTAAGCCCGTTCTCAAATTGGAAATATTAATTATTAAAATGTCAGCCCTGCAACCTTTGTCCAATCTGCCTAAATCTTTTCTATTTAAAGCTTTCGCACCCCCTAATGTTGCTGCATTATAAACTTGCCGAGAATTACCAGAAGTGGGATCATCATCCTTTATTTTACTGAGCAGAGAAGTCGCCGACATTTCTTTTATTATGTCCGGGGGTACAGTATCAGTACCAATTCCTACATTTATTCCAGAATTGACTAATGATTGAAATGAATTTAATCCATACCCTTTCCTTAAATAAACAACAGGACAGTGGCATATATTTGTACCAGTATCATATAAACATTTTAAATCTTTGGTAGATATTTCGTTTTGTTTATTATTCTTGTCTAAATATATAGAATGAGTAAGCGTTAAATTATGATCTAAGATTTTTAATTTATTTAATCTTTCTAGTGGAGAGATTTTATGAAATTTATATGTACTGTCTACTTCAGATTTGTATTGAGCGAAGTGAGTTCTAAGAGGAATATTCAAACTTTTAGAAACTTTATATGATTTATATAGTAAATCATTTGTACAAGTTTCAGTTGTATAAGGGAATAAAAAAGTATTTGCTAGGTCATCGTTCTTTTTTAAAATATTTTTTGAGAAAGTTATTGCTTTTTTTAATGCTCTGTCTCCTAAATATTCATCATGTTTAAATATTTTTTTGTTTCGTAAATTATAATAACTTATGTCTTGGTAATTATTTGCAAAATACCCCCTTATTCCTAGATCTATTGAATTATTAACTAGTGATTGTGATTCGTATACTGAATTTTCATACTTTTTAGTTGCCATTGATGTTACGGCACAAAACGTAGTTGAACCTCCCTTTATAATTGAGGCTATTGAATATCTTGCCGAAATATCATATTCCTTGCTGCTCATTATTTTAGAGCACCCATCAAACCATTTTTTTGATCGTAATATTTTATTATTTGTATCTATAAATAGAGGTTGAATATCAATATTTGCAATGCAATGCAAATTTATAAAACCCGGTGATATTAAACTATTTGTCGCATCAATATAATTGTCATAATCAGGACATTCCGGATCATTAGGAAACCCCACATAATTTATAAATTCGTTTTCATATACAACGCATCCATTTTCAAAAATGATGTGTTCTACACCATTGAATCCAACTACATATCCTCCTTGAATTAAAGTTTTCATTTAATATTAAGCAATCTTGATTATTTCCAATATTAAGCTATATTTTCCTATTCTTAACATTTTTATTATTCTTTTAAATATGGATCAATTGCTTCCCTTAATCCATCGCCAAATTGATTTATAGAGATTACAGTTATAAGTATTGCTATACCTGGGAAGGTACTAATCCACCATGCCTGACTCATAAAGTTTCTTCCTTCTGCTGTCATTAAACCCCATTCAGGCGTTGGTGGTTGAGCCCCCATTCCTAGAAAACTAAGGCCCGAGCCAACCAAAATTGCATTGCCAACTTGTAAAGTAGCTAGAATCGTTATAGGAGCACTTATATTAGGGAGAATATGCTTAAGTATAACTCTAATATTACTTCCTCCTATGCTGTGAACAGCTTCAATATATTCTAGTTGCATAACCGATAGTACTTTTCCTCTTGCTAATCTTGCATATTCTGGAACAGTTGAAATTCCGACAGCAAGCATAACATTAAACAATCCCGGACCTAAAACTGCAATAACGACTAAAGCTAATAGTATCCCCGGAAATGCTAAAAGAGCATCTATAAACCTCATGATTATTGTATCTACTAACCCACCATAGTAAGCTGAAAGAACCCCCATGGTAGTTCCAAAAACAAGGCCTATACTAACACTTATTATACCTATAGAAAGAGAATATTTTGTTCCATATATTATTCTGCTCAATATATCTCTCCCTAATCTATCGGTTCCAAATATATGGTCTACATTTGGTGATTTTCTTCCTTCCATACTAATTTGAATGGGGTCATATGGTGCAAAATAAGGAGCAAAAAACGATAGCACTACTAATACTGCCAGAACAGTACCGTAAATAATAATTCTTTTTCTTGTAAATTTACGAATTAATCTTTTATTTCTATGGCTAAGCATTTCTTCACTTTAATTTAATTCTTGGATCAAACCAGTAATAAGATATGTCTACAAATAAATTTACTAAAACATAAATACATGCAATGAATAAAACCGTACCTTGTACCAATGGATAATCCTTCCAAAGGATCCCATTTACAACTAACCTTCCTAGTCCTGGTCTACTAAAAACAGTTTCTGTTACTACGGCTCCAGCTAACATATTTCCAAACTGTAGCCCTAGAATTGTTATTACCGGTATCATGGCATTTTTCAATGCATGTTTAATTAATATTATCTTATCTGTTAAACCTTTCCCTTTGGCAGTTCTTATGTAATCTTCATTTAAAACTTCTAATAAACTGCTTCTTAATAATCTGCTAATTAATCCCGCTGAAACAAATCCAAGAGTTAATGCTGGTAGCACTATGCTTTTCCAACCTGTTGCTCCACTCGAAGGAAATAGATTTAAGTTTATTGAAAAAATAAGTATTAATAATAAGCCAAGCCAGTATATTGGCATTGATACCCCAATTAATGAAAATGTCATTGAAATATGATCTAACCAAGTATCTTTAAATAAAGCTGCTGCTAACCCAATTAAAACACCTAAAAAAATTGCGATCATTAATCCTAATAAACTCAACTTTATTGTATATGGAAATTTTTGTAATAATATTTCTGTAACAGGTGTTCTTAGTCTTATTGAGGTTCCAAGATCTCCTGAAATAGCATTAGTAACAAAATTATAATATTGCTCATATAATGGTTTATTCAATCCCATTATAATGCGCAATTCATCAAGTCTTTCTTGTGGTATTGACCCTCCTTCGGCTCCTGCTAGCATTAACAATGTCGGGTCTCCAGGAAGTAAGTGCATAACAGAGAATACAATAATAGAAACAATTAATAGAACAGGTATTACTTCGAAAATTCTCTTTATTGTATAATTAATCATATAAACTTTAGAACTTATTAAACTTTTTATATTAGGTGACAAGCTACAGAATGGTTTTCATTTTTTGGGGACAACATTGGTTCACCAATACTGCATTCAGGCATATAATTTGGACATCTAGTGCTAAATACGCACCCAACTGGAGGATTTGTTGGGCTTGGCATGTCACCTTCTAATATAATTTTACCCCTTTTTCTTTCTTCTATAGGATCCGGCAGTGGTATTGAAGAAAGTAATGCCTTAGTGTATGGATGCTTTGGATTTTGGAATATCTCTTTCTTACTTCCAATTTCTAATATCTTTCCTAAATACATGACAGCTATTCTGTCTGCTATATACCAAACAACACTTAAATCATGAGAAATAAATAATAAAGTAAGTCCTAATTCTGATTGAAGTTTTTTTAGTAACTTAATAATCTGAACTTGTATAGAGACATCTAATGCAGAAATAGGTTCATCACAAACTATAAATTTTGGAGAAACGGCTATAGCCCTGGCAATTCCTATTCTTTGTCTTTGTCCACCAGAGAATTCGTGTGGGTATCTATAAACGAAGCCAGGATCTAAGCCGACCATTTCAAAGAGTTCCCTTACTCTACTAATTTTTTCACTATTTTTTAACTTAGTATGAATGTCTAAGGGTTCTTTAACAGTATCTCCAACAGACATTCTGGGATTTAGTGAAGAAAAAGGATCTTGAAAAATAATTTGATTGTTTTTTTTACTAAGCCTATTTGTTTCTTTTTTATTAATCATTTGATCGTTTTCAAAAAAATTAATTGATCCTTTATGTATTGGTCTCAAATTCAATATAGCTCTACCTAAAGTAGACTTACCACATCCGCTTTCACCTACTAAACCTAACGTTTCTTTCTCGAAAATATTAAATGATACTTTGTCAACTGCTCTCACATAATTATTATTTTTTACAAACAGATTACTACCCGTATTATAAAATACTTGTAAGTCTTCAATTTCTATTATTTGTTTTGCATCCATTGCTAAATTTCTATAGAAAACAGGAAACGCTATGATGATTATTTATTTTTTTTCGAACTGGGAATCTATTAATGCATTTGTCCATAACTAATTTACACCTTTCAGAAAATGGACACCCTAAGTGTTTCTTTAACCCATCTGGGGGTATTCCATCTATTCCTTCAATTTCATTATCACTATTAATCCTCGGTATTGAATTTAACAATCCTTTGGTGTAAGGATGTTTAGGATTCTTAAATAATTCTAAAACTGGTGCTTCCTCTACTATGTAACCTGCATACATTACTAAAACCCTATCAGCAATTCCCGCTATAACACCAAGGTCGTGGGAAATCCACACTATTGACATATCAATTTCATCTTTTATTTTTTTAACCAACTCTATAATTTGAGCTTGAATAGTAACATCTAATGCAGTTGTTGGCTCATCTGCTATTAAAATATTCGGCTTATTAGCAATAGCCATTGCAATCATTGCCCTTTGACGCATTCCACCAGAAAACTGATGAGGATAAGAATTATAATTCTTTTCTTCATCTGAAATTCCAACACGCTCAAGCAGTATTTTAGCTTCAGAAATGGCTTCAGCTTTGGTCAACTTTCTATTTAAAACTGGTGACTCAATTATTTGGTTTATGATTCTCAGAACTGGATTTAAAGATGTTAATGGATCTTGGTAAATAAAACCTATTTCTTCTGCTCGCAATTTTAAAAGCCTTTTTTTATTCATATCAAGCAAATTTTCTGATTTGTATATTGCTTTTCCGCTTACTATTTCTCCTGGGGGTTGTGGAATTAATCCAAACAATGAGAGAAAAGTTACACTTTTACCACTCCCACTTTCTCCAACTACTCCAAGTACTTCTCCTTTATTAATTTCGAAACTAACTCCATTGACGGCATTTACAACACCATCTAATATATTAAATTTAATATTAAGTTTTTCTACTTCTAATAATTTCATTAGATTTCAATGAATTTAATTTATTAATTTATTGAAATTGTTAATAATAAATTCTTGTTTCAATTTGCTTAAACTTGGATAAATAGGTAAACATATTAATTCTTTTGATAATTCTTCTGAGACCGGGAAACTTCCTTTCTTCAAACCTAATCTCTTATATACTGGTTGTAAATGTAGAGGTGGGGTATAATAACTATTTGTAGAAATTCCTTTTTCAGATAATGCCTGTACAACATACTTTCTATTTTTTACAAAACAAGGATATGCTCTGTAAACATGCTTGTAATTATCCCTAATTGTTTGTTTATTTATTTTATTTGATAAATTATTTGTGTAGTTATTTGCTATATTTATTCTTTTTTTAATATTTAGTTTTAATTGTGTTAATTTAACTCTTAATATAGAGGCTTGCAATGCGTCTAATCTTTCATTATATCCTTCTTCTAACAATTCCCATTTAGTTGTTCCTTTTTTTCCAACGCCATATTTCCTTTCATTCATTTTTAAGCTATGCCCGTAATTACTACTTATTTTAATTTTATCTGCTATATTTTTCTTATTAGTTGTTATTATACCCGCATCTCCATACGCCCCTAATATTTTATTTGGAGCTAAACTAAAACAACCCACATCACCTAAAGATCCAACTTTAATCCCATTTACTTCTGCACCTGTTGCTAGAGCCGCATCTTCAATAATTTTAAGATTATACTTCTTTGCTATTTGATTTATTTCGATCATATCTGCTGGAAGGCCAAACATATGTACTGGCACAATGGCTTTAGTAAATTTCGTAATATTTTGTTCAAGTTGACTAGTATCAATATTATAAGTATCGTAATTAACATCTACAAAAATTATCTTTGCACCAACATGACTAATAGTCATTGCTGTAGGTATATCAGTATTCGGAGCTGTTATCACCTCGTCACCTGGGCCAATACCACAAGCAATTAAAGATAATTGTAGTGCTGATGTTCCCGAACCTACACCTACAGCATATTTGCAACTGCAAAACGTAGCGAATTCTTTTTCAAATAATTCTACTTCTTTCCCTAAAGTAAAGTTTCCTGAATTAATTACTTTGAATATTGCTTTATTTATCTTATTACTATTACGTTTATATTCTGAAACTAAATCATTCATTGGAATAAACAATTTTGTATCTCTATAATATAATTAATAAATATGAACCAAATTCAATCTAAACTAATATTTCAGATTTAAACTAAATATTATATTTTTGTAAAAAAAAACCCTGCAGTATTTACCACAGGGTTTTTTAAGTGTTATGTTTTTTATATATTAATTATTCTAAAGGTTTTTATGAGATAAGATTAGTCCCTTATAGTCGATAGTGAAAAAATTAATTCATTGTAAATTTTTCCTCACTACACCTAATCAATATACATATTGTAAACATAAAACTGCCCCCCTTGTGCGCCTAATTGAAATCCTTTCAATTCACTTTTATGAACATAAATCATTGCTTGACCAAGTGTTGGTAATTGAATAGCATTTTCTTGAATAATAACCTGCGCTTTCTTAGCGAAACCGCAGGCCTTTACAGGATCAACACTATTTTTCATTGCCGACAGTATTTTGTCCAAGTTACTATCTTCATAACCTGTCCAAGCCCAGCCACCTACTCCAGAGTTTTTAGAATAATAAACAAGGTGTAACACATCTGGCACAGGAATTCTTTGTCTTTCATACATTAAATCAAATGTTTTTTTCTGTGCTCTTTCTAATTGGACAGGACCAGGGACAATTTCTAACTCAAGGTTAATTCCTGCCATTCTTAATTGACCTTGTAATGCCTCTCCCTTTGCTTGTCTACTTAAAGCTGTCCATAATACTCTGAGTGGTGTTCCATCTTCTAACCCAGCAACTCCATAAGATTCTACAATACCATCCCCGTCTCTATCATGATATCCCGCTTCAGACAAAAGCATCTTTGCTTTATTCAAATCATATGCATACCTATTTTCTATTGCTGAATTGAAACATGTATGAACATTATTCAAAGGACCACCCATAGGAAGATACCTGCCCTCATATACTAATTCGTTAAGAGCATTCTGGTTTGTGGCATACCGGATCGCCTTTCGTACCAATATATTGTTCAAAGGTGGCTTAGTAATATTCATTACATACTGCATTCCTGTACCTGCTTGGAATCCAGATACTACCTTGTAATCACTACTTTTTTCATACTTACTTACAAATTGAGCTGGAGTATCCCAAATCATATTTGCATCATCAGTAGTTATAATTGTTCCTCTTACCAATTGCTCATCAATAAATTTAACTGTAATTTTATCAAGGTGCACAGGCCCAGAGCGTGGCTTTTTAATGGACGGTCCCCAATTATAATCATCCCACCTTTCAAAGCTGGCATAGTTATTAGGAATCCATTTAGTTAATTTAAATGGACCAGTTCCAACTAGTTTATTGGAAAATTCACTTATGCTATATTTTTTTAACGCTGTTGGTGACCAGATAACCAACTGAGTTGCAAGAGTGTGGAGGAAACCCGGAAAAGGTTCCTTGGTAGTTATTATCAACTTGTAATCACTATTAGCATTTATTGATTTTATTAAGCCAAATTCAGCTGCAGCCTCTCCACTACCAGTATTTGGATCAAGTATCCTTTCAATATTATATTTTACTGCTTGAGCATTAAAATTTGTTCCATCTTGAAATTTAACGCCTTTTCTTAACTTAAAGGTCCAAGTTAAATTATTTGATGAAACAGACCACCCAGTTGCTAGATGGGGTTCATATTGGGCTCCATTTGGATTAATGAATACCAATCGATCTGCGACAAAATTGTTTAATACCTTTGCACTATCGTAAGGGTCTAACTGACTGTCTAAGTTAGCTGGCTCACTTTTTCCGTTCATTGCAATTATTAAATGACCGCCTTTTGCAAAAACACATGAACTGAAAGCAATAATTAAAATGAGCGAAACAAAACATTTAACATTTTTCATACCTATTCTCCTTCTATATTGTGAAACTATTTACACACTGCACCACAAATCCAATTGTTGTGCAGATTACTTTTTATTTACTACTTAGCCCTAGTTAAGTATTAATATATCGATAATACATGTTATATATGATATATCAGATCTATTGATACTTAAGTTTGAACTTATATCATTTTGTTTTATTTGTCAAGTTTTTAATTCAAAATTTATAAAGTTCTCGATTATTTTATTAATTAAAACAAATTCACAAACATAAATCACATCTACCAGTTAACAAAAAGAAAAGATCGGAAATCCATACCGATTCCATGTTATTCATAATATGCATTATTTCGAAAATTTAATTAAAA
>Ga0066836_10001858_pt1 | contig 11182 bp, 8 predicted proteins | sample ETNtaG_18_FD_71568 | JGI IMG/M metagenome (GOLD analysis project Ga0066836, IMG submission 71568) | Marine microbial and viral communities from oxygen minimum zone, Eastern Pacific Ocean - ETNP201302SV91 | ecosystem: Environmental > Aquatic > Marine > Oceanic | place: Pacific Ocean: Eastern...
AAGCCTTCAAGCCGTTTTCTTACATCCTCGACTTGTTCTGGTTCAGAGAATTTCATAACTTCTTTCAGTGCAGTAAATTTCCGAGTTCGCAGCACACTTTTCTTGACCCAAGGGAAACACGCCAAGCAGAAATTTCCTTGCACCATCCTGTGCTTATGAATAGCTGTAGAATATCCACAACTTGTACAATTTCCTTGAATTTCTTCCATATATCGTCCCTTTTCTTTTACTTAAATTCATGTTTAGATAAATGGTGGAGAGGCGAAAACAAACCTTGTTATCGCGCGGCTATTCATTAGCGATATCTGACCTATTTGAAGCCACGTATTGTTGCCTCAAATCTTCCTTCAAATTATCGGCCAATACGACCTTGTATTAAGGTCGGATTCTATTCCTCTTCATCAAAGAACATAGCATCATATTCCTCACGCCTTCTCAGCCTTCGGAGACTTCGATCACGCAGACGTTGCCTCCACCTTGTTCTATCTCCAGGCCTATCACGACTTTGATATTTCAATGGTAATTCACGGAACAGTGGGACAATTGATTCTGCCGATTTTAAATCATCTCGCAGTGCTAATATTAGAGCAGCCACAATATCCCCCATCACCACTTCAAATTGCCCACCCTCTTGGTTTTCATCAACGTGTATGCAAATTGGTTTTGTCATTTCATTACCAACTCTCGCCACCTTTCTAACTTCAAAGTGATCACCAGAGCGTACAGCAAGTGCATACCTAGGCCCAGTTGCACACGCTTCTTCCGGCCCAATTCGATACAAATTCCCACTTTCCCCATCCACATAGAGACCATCCGCACCAATTGTCACGTAACTTGCCATTTCTTCGACAAGTTCACGCACCCATTGGAATGATTTTGCCCATGCACTGCGCGAACATGTTAGGAATTCTCTTTCCACGTGACTAGACCAAAGAAGAATAGCCATACGACAACGATCTGCCACAATTTCACCTAACGCACCATTTGCCATTCTCGAAAATGTCTCTCGAATAATTGGTGTAATTGGTTCAGTCGCAGCCGTTATAGTGTCTATCATCGACATCCAAGGCTCTCGCCAGTAAATGTAGGCAAGCTCCTCAATCGGTCGTTGCTCTAGACCATGAAACCTGTCAAATAATAAATCCGCAAGCATATCCGTTCTTTGACAATGTAAGTCAAAAGCAGTTGAACCAAATAGCACAGTATCAAGCCCATCATTAATCCATATTTGCCCTCGCTTGTCAACAGTCACTAGATGTCCAGCAACATGACATTGTTCATCAATTAGTTTCAATTGAGTACGTATGGAAGATACAGAAAGAAGATGTGAATTTGTTCGCGTAGAACGTTCTCTAGCCTCAACAGACCATCGAACTTTGGCTATTACATCTTCTGCACTACCTTCTAATGCCCACCCAATGAAATCCACCCATCCTCTTTCTGAAAAAGGAGATGGGGTATTTGTTGCTCCACCTAAAACATGCCAATCCTCATTCTGCTCCGAATTTAGTGCTTGCATGTCTCTATGTACATTATCAAAATCTGTAGTTCGATCATTAAATGAACGACCCCAAGAAGGAATGCCCGCAGTTCGAGATAATGAAGCATCCACCCAGGGATTACAAATGTCACATAAAGTTAGATTGGTATTTGGGCGTTTAGCAGCTACTGGATAATGACAACTCTGGCACGTATTAATTTCTACATCGCTCATACAATCACCTAGTTATTGTGCACATCATATTGTGTGTTTCCAAAACTCCAACCTTCTTTCATATCTCTCCACTCATTGTAATTAGCCTTGTTAATTGAGTTGAGATGTTCATACGGAGTAACATAATCAGCTGCACCACGTCTTCTACCATCTCTATCATATCCAATTTCAGGAGAATATAGAGTGTGTTTTATTCGAGCAGTATCTACAATATTTATTCCAACGGAAAGAATATTTGAAGCATCACCAGCATATTTACAATGATAGTTTGAACAACGAATTTCCAAACTCCAATTTGGATATGATAAAGTCCCACATTTTGGGCAAAACATCATTCCCACTCTCCACGAAATTTGTCCGACCAATTTGAATCTTCGTCAAATTTCACATTTCCACCATCGTTGGGAAGAATACTTTCAGTCCATTTAATGTCAAGCAATGCCTTTTGAATAGAGACATCAAGCCATTTTTCTATTTTCGTAATTATTTGTTTTATATTTTCATCTTTAGTCATTTTATCACCTTATTTAGGACGGAGGCTTTGCACCTCCACGGACGTCATTCTCGCGAGTACGTCTATACGCGTAATGGCAGATAGCATGGATTATCTATCTGTATAGTAGCAACTATGCTACCTATTGGCCAACTCTTCTTCATTCAAAACTTAGCCATTTTTCGGATCAGTCCCCGATCCCAGTTCGAGAGTAGAATTCTTTTATTCTACAAGCCAGTAATAATTGGAAAACAATTTTTACAATACTATTTTGTAGATGAAATCAATCATCATCACAGTAACCATCAATTCCATCCATGTTCCCCACAGTTAGAATTAATGGTCCAAGAACTGCAATACCGACTCCGATAGCAGCAACCTTGAACAAACCTTTGAAAAAGCCCATTTTATCACCTTTTTTTTGGGATCAGTCCCCGATCCCAGTCCGAGGGTAGAATTCTTTATCCTACAAGCAGTAGTGAAAACAAACTCACTACATTCCAACTCAATTTTTGATGTGTTTACAGGATATTCATATTGAACTTCCATGGCAAGGCCAGAAAATTTCAAACACAATATCACTACAAGTTCGACATAGACCATCATAAACAGATAATCCGCGTCGCCCACATCCTTCATTACATTCAGTCATTTTTTTCAACTCCACCATCCTCTCGAAAACGAGCCGATGGCTCTAGGGGGGAGAATACCTTAATCTAGGAAGAAAATGGAATCCAGTACGTCTTTTAAGTCGAGTCCTCGGCCACCATTGGCGGTGCAAAAATCCTTTCTTAATTTCTTAATTTGCCCCGCAATTTCCTTCGGTAATTTCAAATTTTCATGTAATTCCTTGAAGGTTTCAAGTGTAATTTTTCGTAGAGTATCAATATCAGCTGCATGGGTTCCAAATGAGTCATGCACTGCCCAGAAGTCAAACCCCTTTTGTTCTCCTTCACAATATGTTGACATTTTATTCACAACCATTGCCATATGGGCGCCATCAAGAGAGTGTACATAATTTGCAGCAATAGATGTCGCTACCTTATTCTTTGGAGAGTTTTTGTCGTAGACCTCAACTCGATCATCTTCCTTAAGTCGAGCAATCAATTCCTCTTTGGAACCAGTTTGTAGAATGAGTTTTTTCTTTTTTCTTTTTGAGTTTCTTTGCCTGATAATTTCTTTTAATTCCCTTCGTGACATTTTGCCGTAATAGTCCACCTTTTCAAGAGGGGGATGACTAATGGTGAAAGTACAATTGATTGTACCTCGAAGATACGCATCTAGATCTTTAGCAAAGTTATGTTCATCACCTTGCTTTATTAATTCATTTAGATTTTCAATGTATGATACCTCTGAATCCCATTCGATTTGCTTATTCCCGTATTCAGCATTCCATTTTTCTATAACGTGACTTAACCTCCAACTTCTTTCTCTTGTCGTAGGGTGTGTTTGCCCTTCTTTCAACTTCGATCCAACTAGATAACCCAAATCATCTTCAGTCAAAATTTTTTGATTATTGTGAAGTCTTTCTTCTTGTTCCCGTCTTTTCTCGAGCCAATAACTATCAACAGCAACAACCTTTTTCTTTCCTCCGACTTCCATTTTGGGGTTCTTTACATTTGAGAATTTTAATTCGGTTCTTTCAGGGTACCGATTTTTTGTTTTGAAACCAGTGGGAACCTCCCAATTCAATTCGTGATAATCGTTTTCATCAGAACTGACTGAGTTTTTCATTGTCTCACGGTATTCATGGTATTCTGGAGCCTCTATTTTGAGTGCCTTTGTAAAAAGTAGAACAATATCTTTGCTAAATCGTATTTGTTTTCCAGGTGGGACTAATGAATCATCAATGCCCAAAACGTCATAGAAAAACGATGCTTTATGCCACATTTTTCCAATTTTCATCTTCGGTTTCTTGCCTTTGATTTTCCCATTCTCTTCCCACAATTTCCACTTTTCGTTATATTTTACCCGTTCTTCAGGATTTTCAGGTACCATTCCATTCTTTTTTCCATTATGTGTTACAAATTGTTCCCATTGATTATGTAATCCTGCCCCATATGCACTTTGCATTACAATGGGTTTGGCTATACTTCTCCCATTTGTGAATATTTTTTCGTATATCTTGGATAAATTAGCCTTATTTTTATTGGTAACAAGTTTTGTCAATTTCTTCTTCGTATCTCCATGGTTAGCTAATTTTTCCGCTTGGTTCGCGACGAGTTGATATAGGTCAGATTTTTGATTTTTATTATCAGTTTTAATCACATTGACTTTACTTGCCAATTCGTATGATCTTAAAAGAGCAGAAATGTGTTGATAACCATTCACAGTCGCATCTAGATTGACAGGTTGATTGCTCATTACTTTATCCCAATCACCACCATTCCTGTCAAAATCGTCCCATGCTTTCTTCATGGCAATTGTGTTTGCTAGTCTTAAGAAAGCCTCATTTTTCTTTCTTGGATCAGACCACCACCCACCTTCTTTTTGAACCGTAACATAAGACATTGGTTTTTCAGCAATTTTAGAAAGCATATCGCGTTTTTCTTCAGTCCACTTGGCTCTTTTTTCAAACGATTCCCCCTTCATTTCTCCATAAAGGTTGCACACTTGCACTCGTAGCCAAAAAGCCCCCCTTTCACCTAAAGGCCTGGATTCCCTAAATACAATTGAAGCCTTTTGAAAATCTTCACCTTGTGGACTCAAATTGGGATGGGAATACAAACGCCCTCTAAAATCGCATGAGAAAGGATTCCAGAAAACAGAACCATATTCAGAGGGATGATTCTTGTTTTCTTTGTCATAGTGCCAAATTAATCTATCTATGGTGTCCAAAGTCATTTTCCAATTACTATATTTTTCCCAGATATTCAGTCTTGAAGCATGGGATGAACATTTTTTAAAATTATCTTTTCGTGACTTTCTTTCCCTGCAAGATTCAGTAATACCTGCATTGCATTTAGGATGAGGGCATTTCACGCGTTTTATACAGAATGCAGCCAATCTTTCTTTAATTTCGGGTCTGAAATCACGATTAAAAACTCTCATTTGCCTGCCATCCGACCTACTTTTTTCAGAATTACCCAAACTAATTGCTTTGATGAAATCTTCATTAATTTTCCATTGAGTTTTTTGCAAGTTATTGAGTGCTTTACGCACTCCTTCACCAACATCTTCAACACGCTCCCAATCATCTTCTTCAAACCGTCCATGTTTGAGAACAGTTTTCCTGTGTTGTTTTTGTAAGGGCCCACCATATAATTCGTTCTTACTTTGACTTTTTTGTGCATTCAGCCATGCCTCAACTTTTTGAGGATTAGCACACTCTTCTCTTACACTTAGATTTTCAAAACGGTGTTCAGAAGGCCTGCAATTCATGTATCCCCCGGGGTATGGCTGATAGACCCTTAATGCGGCACTGGGGTATCGTGCTTTACTTTTCGAGAATTTATTCACACTGTTTTTTTCTTCCTCATTAATTTCTTTAATCATGTCGTCAGTGAAGTAAATTAAACTTCTAACTTTGTGATGCTGATCATACCATTCATCGGGAATTTTGTCGTCAGCAGAAAAACGATCATCACCATTCCTTTTGTAAAAATCAATGGGGTTTTGCCTTTCTTCCTCTGACATTTTTCGAATTCTAGTCCAATTTAATTCACAACTGCAAATGGCAATAATGCAATGATGAGCAACATAGAGGCCCAATTCGTTTCTTTTGGCTAGTGGTGAGAGGCCTTCTAATGCATCTGGAAAGTCATTAATAAGACTTTGAAACCTCTCCTCATCTTCCTTGTTCGTCTGAATGGTTGATGCAATTTCTTGATACATATCAGGCAACAAGCACCTAAATTCCCATCCATCCTTTTTTTCAATTGGTCTTACAGCCCGCAAAACAGCTCTGACAACATCTCCATAGAATTTATTTTCACTATTGGCAAGTTTTTCTTGCATATATTTTTGAAATAATATCTTTGGAGCCTTGGAATTACCGTGCACCTTTCTTTCTTTCAGATCACGGAAAAACCCACCTTCTTTTTTGATGAATTCTTCTAATTTTGTAGCTAAATTGGAAACGATTCTCTTTGCCTCTTCTAAATCGCTAAAAGCTTTGGACATTGTAATTGTAAATGGGCTTGAATTACCACTTCTAATACTCTCTAAGCGATGTTGTTGCACAACTAAACCAGCATGTTCATGAAATTCATTCGCCTGAGCAGAAGTCATTTTTTCCTTTGTTAACAAATCAGGTTTAGATATCCCGATATTTTCTAACCAATCATACCAATCCTCACCGGGTGAAAGGGGAACGGGTACTCTGTCCATTCTCTCTCCCATGAGACTTCATGCACCACAATTGACTTCAAATTGACCGAGTAACTCTCAGGATTAATTTCATCCGTAAGAACTCAAGGGTCGAAGCGTGGATAACTCACTTTCCCTTGAGATAGGCCTTCCTGGCACATTGCTTTCCGAGGCTTATTTTGATTGTCGCTTCTCTTGTTTGAGAGAACCCCTTGGTTTTGCCCGAGGAGCTGAAAGGCTAGCAGATGACCCCGAGGCAATCCACGCATGGTGGGAAACAGCCAAAGGCCAAGTTCTTGCAGTTGGTAGAATTCATAAAATACCCAGTAATTCGGCTGGATCCCAAGCAGACCATGCAGGGCTCAATGCAACACAGTGCCCTCCTTTCACCCCACTTGAAGAAAATGGGAACTTGCGCCCTGCTGTGCAAATTCGACAGATGGGGACGCGAAATGAATGGCGTAGGCAAGGGCTAGCTAGTGGACTTGTAGTTGCATTGGAAGCGGCTGCAGTAAGTCATTGGGGGGCGAAAAGTGGCTGGCTTCAAGCACGTATTGAAGCAATACCAATGTATGAAAGTGAAGATTGGGACCAATATGGAGACGAATATGATGTCAAAGGCATTGGACCCCATTGTTCTATGTGGAAAATATTTGACCACTCGGAGGAATAACATGCTTTCAGATGAAGACACTCACTTTGCTATTTGGCTGGATAGAATGTTAACAAAAGAGCCAGATTTACGTCAAAGCTTGGGTGTTGAAAAGGAGGCTAAAAGGGCATCTACAATCCCCCGAATAATTTTGTTAGAAGATGGTGAACCAGCAGCCTATGCTGAATTGCGTAGAGTGGGAAGAGCCGTTGAATTAGCAACAGTAGTTGTAGATCCTGAACAACGTGGCCGGGGTTTATCCCATGATTTAGTTCACCAAGGATGGGAAAGATGGCGCCAAGATCCAATAGTACATGGCCAATCTGTGATGCCTGAGATCAATTTCGCACAAGCGTCCCTACAGGAGGAATCTAATCAGACTGCGTCTATTGTGAGAGGACCCCTTATTTCGTTCACACGAGACCCAGCAATGGCCGCAGCTCTTATTGGAGGCGGTTTCACATTAATACCCAAAAAACGTAGACCATCCCGCCTTTGGCTGTGGAAATCCGATAATGGGATATTACCGATTTCAATTCAATTATCACTTGCTTTTGATCGTCTTGGACGAGGTCTCCGCCTATTGTTTACCCAACCAAAAAATCTCATTCATTTCCTACAAAATACTCGAAAATATCGCTTGTTTGTGAGAGTCCCTGAAGATGCAGAACGACTACCTCCTCGAATGCACTCTCGCTCCCAAAGAGAATCTGACGCACCCCAGGGCATTGCTCCCGATGTGATTGACCAACTAGAAGTGGTAGGGTATTCTCCTGAAAACGAATCTTCAGGTCAAGTCAACGCCTGGGATGAAGGAGAATAAACAGTCAAAGCCGCTGTCGTGCATTTCGTTGCGCATCAACTGCACAAATTGCTGCCATGTGAACTACATCACGAACAGCATCTCCTCGTTGAAGTACATGGACTGGTTTTGCCATCCCTTCTAGAATCGGTCCAGTCATTTCAGCACCACCCAATCGTTGTAGAAGTTTGTAAGAGATATTGGCTGAAGCAAGGTTTGGGCAAATGAGTACATTGGCTGGCCCATTCAAGGTCATGAATGGATAATCCTCTTGGATGTCTGGAATTAATGCAGTATCAGCCTGCATTGGACCATCAATAATCAGAGAAGGATCCAATTCACGTGCTATACTCAGCGAATCTTCAATGCGATCAGTTCGAAACTCTCCTGATGAACCAAAGTTAGAGAATGATAGAAGAGCAACCCGCGGTTCAACTCCAAATCTCTTTGCTACTCGCGCCGTTTGAATTGCAATTTCCGCTAGTGTTCTCTTGTCAGGATATATGTTGATAGTTGCATCACCAATGAACATTAATTTCCCTTTAATTGTCATCATGTAAGTTCCAATCACACGATGTGCATTTTCATCGGTGCCAATTGTTTCTAGACAAGGTCGCAAGAAGTCAGGATAATTTCGTGCAATTCCTCCGATAATACCGTCAGCATCGCCTAATTCAACCATCATTGGCCCGAAGTAAGTTCTAGATTTTAGTAGCCGCTTAGCATCGGGCCTCGTCACACCCTTACGCCCTCTTTTCCTGTGCAGCGCGTCAGTGTAGGTTGTAGAACGCCGCGAGTCTTCCCGCGGATCAATCATTTCACATTCAAATTCAAGGCCTAATTCTTCTTTCATTGCCTCGATTTCGTGAATTCTACCTAGCAATACGGGTTTACAAATTCTTTCTTGAATGCATTGCGCTGCGGCTTTGAGCATTGTGGGATGATCACCTTCACAGAAGACAATACGTTGTTGATTTCTGGCAGCACGATCCATCACTCCGCGCATAATTGAACGGGTCAAACCCAACCGACTTTCCAACTCATTTCGATAATTGTCAATATTGAATGAAGCGGCAACTTCGGGACTTACTTTGCCTTCTGCAACAGCAGTAGCTGCCACAGCACTGGCTTCCCACATGAGAACTCTTGCATCGAACGGCTTTGGAATCAGATAATCTGGTCCAAATTGAATTTGCTCTCCACCATAAGCAGCAGCAACATCGTCTGGAACAGGTTGTTTTGCCAAGGTGGCTAACGCATGGGTTGCAGCCATTTTCATACCTTCAGTAATTTCAGTAGCTCTAACATCGAGCGCACCACGGAAAATGTATGGGAAACCCAGAACATTGTTGATTTGATTTGGATAATCAGAACGCCCGGTTGCTATTATGGCATCATCTCGAACTTTTTGAACTTCTTCAGGCATTATTTCAGGTGTTGGATTTGCTAGAGCAAAAATCAATGGATTTGAGGCCATTCTTTTTACCATTTTTCCGGTAACTAATCCTCCTTTAGAAAGCCCAAGGAATACATCGGAGCCAACTAATGCATCTCCCAAGTTACCATCAGGAACATCTCGAGAAAATTTAGCCTTGTAGCGGTTTAACTCACCAGCATCCTTGCGTTTTGTAGTAAGAATGCCTTTGGAATCACACATCAACAAATTTTCCTTTCTCACACCTAATCTGACATAGTGTGTAGCACAAGAAATGGCACTAGCACCTGCACCAGATACAACGACCTTAACTTGACTAATATCTTTGTCAACGACTTCAAGGCCATTTAGCAGAGCAGCACCTGAAATAATTGCAGTCCCATGCTGATCATCATGCATCACCGGAATATCTAACTCTTTTACCAATCGCTTTTCAATTTCAAAGCACTCAGGGGCTTTGATATCTTCTAAATTGATGCCGCCAAAAGTAGGAGCAATTCGCTTTACGGTATCTACAAATTCATCAATGTTTTCAGCATCAACTTCAATGTCAAAGACATCAATATCTGCAAATGCCTTGAATAATAACCCCTTCCCTTCCATCACTGGTTTACTTGCTAAGGCTCCAATATTTCCTAGGCCGAGAACAGCTGTACCATTGCTGATAACAGCAACCAAATTCCCTCGTGCTGTGTATTCCATCGCCTTGTGAGGATCTTGCTCGATTTCCAAGCAAGGATATGCAACTCCTGGTGAATATGCTAATGATAACTCACGCTGAGTTGAATGAGGTTTTGTAGGGACTACTGTGATTTTTCCACGGGGTTCTGATGAATGATAATCGAGCGCATCCTTACGGAGTTGTTCATCGCTCATTTTGTGCCCTCAATCTAATCGGTTCTGCATATCCCATATCCCCTTTCCCCCACAGAATTGACATTGTGCATTATTTTCACAGTATTTTTCACCCTCCAAAACCTAATTTTTTAATGTGGTATACTATGTATACCATCGACACAATCAACCAAGACCTTCAAAAGTAGTAAATCAAGCGTTGATGCCATGATTACCCCTGAGGCCACTGTGACCCCAGATGGAAAGAGACGTGCAATATCTCTCGTTACAATTATGATTTTGGCATCTTGGTTGCCCATGGGAACTCCTTGGATTGCAATTGCTCATGCTGGTGTTGTGGCAGAATGGGGGTCTGAAGGATCAAACGATACGGGCTGGATTCAGTTGAATGCAACATTACCGAATTCGTTGGCTCAATCAGCAACAGCGGACTTAATGTTAGATTTCGCTCCAGGGGCAGCAATTGATAATTTAACATTCGAAATACGTGTAAATGGCTCAGATGGAATTTGGGTTGAAGAACCTCAAATTCTCTTACCTGACGCCCCTGCCAGTCTATTGGATTGGCGTGGCCTTGGAGCTTTAGGTCAACAAAATAATTTCATAGGGAGCGACCCCCACACAAGTCGCCTCTCTCCTAATAGCGATTCAAATGCAGGCTGGGTCTTACCTGGTGGTGCAACAATAACTGATGTAGTCATCGAAGCATTACGGCCAGCGGATCCCTTAGTATCCATGCAAAGAATCGAAGTTAATGTTGCAGATACAGATATTCATCCCATTGATGGCCGTCTTTATTGGGCATCTGGTGACTCACTTGTGCAAGTAGATTCTCAAAATAATCCACCAGTGATTGAAGTGTTTGATTTGGATCAAGACATCCTCGCTATATCAGTTGATAGTTTCAACAATATCATTTATGT
>Ga0066836_10001861_pt1 | contig 11175 bp, 5 predicted proteins | sample ETNtaG_18_FD_71568 | JGI IMG/M metagenome (GOLD analysis project Ga0066836, IMG submission 71568) | Marine microbial and viral communities from oxygen minimum zone, Eastern Pacific Ocean - ETNP201302SV91 | ecosystem: Environmental > Aquatic > Marine > Oceanic | place: Pacific Ocean: Eastern...
CCATATGTCGCTCATAGAGGACCTAATGTCTGCCGATGGGGTGTTGGTAATTAGGTTAAATTTTTTCTTTTCTGGATCGTGTTTCATGAGGCTGCGTGCACCTCCCAACCACATAGCGCCGCCTCTGTCTTGAACAATGCTTTCTATTTGAGTGTCTGTGATTGATCTTGGGTTTTTTGAGTCTGGGGTTATATTTAAAAAAGTTTTTTTGTTTGGATCAAAAATAGAAACCCCAACATTAAAAACAGACAACCACACTTTGTTGTTTTTATCTATTGTGACGTCTGCTATGGGCGTTCTTTGATGTTTTGTTGGGCTGGAAACATCTCGAAAGAGTAAGAACTGTTCTGTTTTTTCTTTTTTGGGATTAAAAACGATTAAACCTCTTTTTCCCCAGGTTCCAATATACCAGTTGCCACTATCGTCGATGTCTATGCTCGAGATAATTAAGCTGTCCATGGGAAAACCTAGTTGCTGTTTAAAAATATCTGAATAGGGATTAGATATTGTGTTTGCTTCAGTATCTAAAACTTTAATCCCAAAGTTGTCGCCAATTATTAATTCGTTTTCGCTTAGTTCAAAAATGGTGTTTACAATTTTTCCTTTATTGTGGTGTTTTGCTGTAGAGTCTTCTATATACCAAAGTGCCGATCCATCGCTTGGGGTGTACCGGCATAGCCCGCTTCCAATTGTTCCTATAAAAACGTAATCTTTATGAAAAACAATTTTACTTATTCGTTGAGGCCTGTTAATGGTTGGGTGTTTTTCATAAAGATCAATTGAGCGCCCTATTTCTGAATATGGGTCAAACCAGCCAAAGTTTCCACCGGATGTTCCCAACCACATTATACCATCGCTATCTTCAGAGATAGACCATATCCAGCCAGCGGGGATGGATGTGCTGTCTCCGTCTTCGTGCTCGTAGTTTACAAATTCATATCCGTTAAATCTATCCAAACCCCCTTGTGAGCCCAACCAAAGATAGCCGCGACTGTCTTGTAAAATTTCATAAACCGTGTTTTGGGCTAGCCCGTCTTCAATATTGAAGCTTTCAAATTCTATTTGACCTGAAAAAACAATTGATAAAAATATGGTCTTTGTGATGATTGTTTTTTTTAACATTTTTTAATTATTTTTTTGTTCTCTAATATATAATTCTTGAACTTTGTTGTTTTTCAATCATTAAATATAACACATCGGCTTAATCGTAGATGGTATAAAGATATTCTTACTATTAGTTGTAGGTGATAATTGAGGATTGTTTAAGCGCTTGTGTTTGGTTGTATTTGTTGTTTTTTTCTTATTTAAAAAATACAACTGATAAATAAAAATTTTCAATTATGTATAAAAACAATTTTAAACTTTTTTTAATAAAAAATTATTTAATAAACTAAAATATATTATTTATATAGACTGTGGATATGTGGATAATAAATATAATAAAATGTTTAAGGCACACAAGTACCAAGGAAAACAAAAAAACAACTAAGGAAAAACTGGATGTGTATAAATGGAAAGAGCTGTGGATAAGATCGATGATATTCAGGTATTTTTATATAAACACCGCTAAAACTAAACTAAATAGAGTTTTCCACATGTTATACGACAAGAAGTTTATAGTTATGTGAATATTAGTTTGATGTGATTTGAATGTGAAATTTTTTACGGGCACCAGATATCCACCCCTGGTACCAGTCCATTTTCTTTTTATTAAGAGCCATAGACTCAACCTCGGTCCAGTGGTCCTGAAGGTTGGGACGTCCACCTTTTTTTAATCCATCAACCCAAAGTAAATGAAAACCAATTGATGAGTTGATAGGAGGACTACAAGAACCCAGCTCTAAATATTTGATAGCTTGACCAATTTCTGGGACACTATACCGAGTTGGATCAATCCAGCCAAGATCCCCTCCAATTTCTGTTGTTGTTTTGTCAGACGAGTGTTTCTTTACAAGTTCTTTAAAATTATCAAGCGTGACAGCAGAGTCTTTTATGGACAGAGCCAGATTATAGGCGCGTTCGTTGTCATTTTTAGTAATCTCTGGAGACATTAAAATATGTCGTACACGAATTTTTTCTCCTTCTTTTTCAAGCGTTTCTAAAATATGATATCCAAACTCTGTTTCAATGGGGTCGCTAACTTCTCCAGGCTTTATAGTAAAGGCTGTAGTCTCAAAGTTTTTAACCAAAGATCCTCTTTTGACCCACCCAAGTTCTCCACCGTTATTTTTTGAAGGGTCAAGCGAATGTGTTTTTGCCAGATCTGAAAAAGAAGCGCCACCATCAACAATTTTAGACCTTAATTCAGAAAGAAAACCCTTTGTTTTTTCTTTTGCCGTTTCCCCGGGCCGTATAGGAACTTGCAGATGTCGAACCTTTGCCATCATGGGTAAGACCGGGAGACTGTCTTTATATGTTTTATAAAACTCTTTAACATCAGACCTCGTGACAACAATCGAGCTTAAAAGCTGTTGTTGATAGCGCTCAGACACCATCCTATCTTTCATGTCATACCAAAACTCGCGCCTAAAATCCTTTATTGGTTGCCCAAGCGCATCTTCCGCCAGTTTTTCACTTCCCGCCTGAGCCACCAACATCTGTATCTGTTGGTCTAGGGCTAGGTTTACTTCTTTTTCATCCACAACAATAGAATCTATTTCGGCCATCTCAAGCATAATTTTTTGATCTACCATAGACTGAATAACAGAGTTTTGTAAACGAACAAAAGCTTCGGGGTTTGTTCGGGGGTCTACTTTGTTTTGAATAGCCGCCATGTTAACCATTTGGATTAAGTCGCTTTTTAAAACAACGTGGTCTTCAACGATTGCCGCAATGCCGTCTATGTATTGAGCGTCTCCCTGAGAAAAAGAAAAGGAAACAATAAAAATAAATAATAGTTTTTTACTGGCCATTTTTATTGATAGTTTGAGTTAATAAATACGGTTGATTTTTCTTTTAGGCTATCCAAAAGGCCAGACACCGATGTCAGCTGTTTCTGTTTTAAAAGCCTTTGATAGATTTCATCATAAACATCTTCCAGGCCTTTTTTACTACCTTTTTTATATTTTTTTATAATTTCAAAAACATGGTAACTGTTCGCTGTGCGTATTGGGCCAACAACAGAGCCTTTTCTGTTTTTAAAAATTTCGACATCTAGCTCTTTCAATAAAAACCCACGGGTCACTGTTTTTTTTTCAACACCAAGACCGTCAAAATGTTCAGATGTCGTGTTCACGGGTTCTTTATTTAATAATTTAGAGTGAATTGAGCGGGCATCGGAAAGCTTGTTTGTAAAAAAATGATGAACATAGGCTTCGTCGTTTTGTCGAATGAAACCTGGTGCATGTTTATCATAATATTCTCGAATATCAGAATTGGAAATATCAACACCTGACAATGTTTTTGTTTGAAGATAAGACCCTATCACAATTTTTTTGTAAAAAATATCTCTCTCTTTTGAAAGGCGCCGGTCTTTTAAAAGACCGGCGTCTTCCGCCGCATCATAATAAAGAGCGTTATCCACCCACGCATGTACAAATGTTTTTATCTGGTCTTCTATTTGTTTTTCGGGAGGCAAAAGCGTTTTAAGTTTTTTAACAGTTAATACCTGGTCGTTAACGCGGGCCAAAACAACAGAGCTGTCCTTTTCCCGAATCGAACAAGAGAAAAAGAAACAACAAAAACCTATGGTTAGTGCATTTTTCAAGACACGTAAATTACTCGCTTTATTTAACAAAAAACAAACGGGAGCTCTTTAATAAGAGCGCGATAGATGAAGGTACCCCGGAAACAGAAAAAGAAACAGACAACTTCCCAGATTTTGTCTTTCCAAACACGTGCTCAACTTTTTCGGCGCGGCTAAATGAATCAATAGCAGAAAATAATTTATCAACAGAGGGATAAGGACCAATGTCTTCCAAAACAAGAACAACGCCACCATTATTAACAGACAACATAGATACGGATGTGTTTTTAAACAAGACACGAGCATCAGCAATAAATAATAAGTTTTTTGTTTCAACCGGCGGGTATCCAAATCGATTTTTTAACTCATGTTTTATTTTTAAAACATCATCGGTCGTCCTGGCTCGAGAAAAACGATTGTAAAACTCCAATCTTTGGGTTGGGTTTTCTATATAGCTTTCATTTATAAGCGCGTCTTCACTAAAAATAATATTTGGAAAACGATCATCGCTGCTGTTTTCCACAACCAAATCCACTTCCGTTTTTAATAAGTCACAGTACATCTCAAACCCCACAGATGAAATGTGTCCGCTTTGTTTATAGCCAAACAAGCTTCCCGCCCCTCGAATTTCAAGGTCTTTCACAGAAACATCATACCCAGACCCAAGCGACGTATATTGTTCTAGCGTTTTCAACCTGCGGTGGGCGCGTTGTTCAAGCTGTTTTCTTGGAACGAGCAACAAACAATGGGCCTGGTTTTGTCCGCGGCCCACACGACCACGTATTTGGTATAATTGAGAAAGCCCAAAGTTTTGTGCGTCATTAACGATAATACAATTTGCGTTTGTTACGTCTAGTCCAGATTCAATTATGGTCGTGCAAACCAGAATGTCAATACCGCCATTAAAAAAAGATAAGATCCTTGGTTCGAGCTCTTTATTACTCATTTGTCCGTGTATGTTTTCAACAACTGCACGAGGAAAAACATCACGAAGTTTTTGAGTAAAAAAAGACAAACTATTAACTTTGTTGTGCAAAAAATAAACCTGCCCACCCCTAGATAGTTCGCGTTCAATATATGTGTGAATAGCGTCCCATTCAAAATAACGAACCGTTGTTTCAATGGGTTTTCGTGATTTTGGCGGGGTTTGGATAAGGCTTACATCACGAATTCCCACAAGAGACTGTTGAAGCGTTCGTGGAATAGGGGTTGCAGACAACATCAAGACATCTACCTGTTGTTTCATGCTCCTTATTTTTTCTTTGTGACTAACGCCAAACCGATGTTCTTCGTCAACCACAAGAAGCCCAAGTTCAGGAATAACAACATCTTGAGACAAGATGCGATGTGTTCCTATTAAAACATCAGTCTCTTTTTTTTGCAATAAAGAGATGGTTTTTAGTTGTTCTTTTTTCGTTTTAAAACGAGAAAGAAGGTCTATTTTTATTCCTAACGACCCCAACCTTTCTGTGCACGTGATAAAGTGTTGATCTGCAAGAATGGTTGTTGGGCACAGGAAAACAGATTGTTTATTTGACAATACGGATTTCATTATAGCCCGTAACGCAACTTCTGTTTTTCCGAAACCAACATCTCCGCAAACAAGTCGGTCTAGAGGGCTGTCCGTGTCCATGTCGCTCAAGGTGTCTTTAATTGCGTTTTTTTGATCTAGTGTTTCAACAAAAGGAAAAGAATCAGCCAATGCACCATCCAAGTCGTTTTCAAGTGAGTATTTAAAAAGTCGTTTCTTTTTTTTGTTTGCGTACAGCTCTATCAACTCCCTCGCCACAAGGCGAACAGCTTTACGCGTTTTTGAAACATCCGACAACCACCTTTTTGACCCCAAAGAAGACAGTGTCGGTTCTTTTTTTGATCCAACATACCGATGAACGAGGTCCATTTTTTCAATAGAAACAAACACTCGTGAGTTGTTTGCGTATTCAATTTCTACAGACTCACGAGTTCCTTCCGAGCTTCTTTGTATAGTTAAGCCAAGAAAGACACCAACCCCAAATAACCTATGGACAACGTAGTCACCAACACATAGGCTAGAGATATCGTTTAATGTGCGCGAAACACGCTCTTTAGATGGCGCCGGTGACCACTTTTGAGCCTGCCTGTTCTCGTTTAAAATATCAGAAGACGAAAGAACAGCAACATTCAAAAACGATGACAAAAACCCTTTTTGTATATTGCCCCCTATCCACGTTGCTCCTATAAACTTATCGCTTAAAAGGTTCTTCTCGTTCTCGTTTCCAATAATATATAAATTATCGAACTTATCCACAATTTCGTTTTTTATTTGGGACAGTCTTTTTGTTAGTTGGTGGTTGTTAAAAAAAACAGGCAAGCACCCTAAGTTTTTTGTTTTACCACCAGAGCCGGGGTTCAGCTCAACCCTACCGCCGTGCTGGATACAATCAACCACAACAAAAGAACGAGAATAGTCGAGAATATTTATACAATTATCAACAGGGGCAACAGAAGAAAAACCTTTTATATTAAGCTTGGAAAGCTTTTTTGTGGTAAGCTGTGTTGATGGATCAAAAATATAAATATTTTCTACTTCGTCAAAATTAAAAACCACACGAACGGGGCGCCTAAAATACATGGGAAAAACATCTAATATGTCCCCCCTCCACGCAAAGTCTTTTGGCTCGATAACGGTACCCGTTTTTTTAAACCCCCAAGCAGACAACTGACCAATAACATCATCACGCTCCATAACATCTCCCGGACAAATAGACATTGACGATAAACCCGAAGACGAAGCCACAGAAATGTTTTTTTCTTTAATTGCTGAGCGGGTGGTCACAGAAACATAAAACCGATTTTTTTCTACTAACCTTATAAGCGCCTCTTCACGATAGCGCTCACTTTCAATATTAAACCCCGGAACCTTTTCACTCAAATCGAGAGCTGGATAAAATAAAAAATACTGGAGACCCAAACCAATGGACGAAAGGTAAAAAGAGTAGGCGTCCTTTTCATTTTCAAAGGACAAAAAAGTATTTGATTTAGATTTTTTTACTGCACCACAAAGAAAAAGCGCAGCGGCATCTATAGTTAGTTCACCAAAGGATGTGCCACGCGCAAAACCATCATAAACATTGTTTGGAAAAACAGACAAAAGACCTGCGTCGCTAAAAAACGTTTCACGTGAATCCACAGGCTACCTAGACAGCCTTACGAGGAGAATAGATATGTCCGTGGGCGAAACACCCGAAACCCTCATTGCCTGCCCAAGGGTTTCGGGTCGTACAAAAGAAAGTTTTTCAACGGCTTCACTAGAAAGACCCACAAGGGCACCATAGTCTAGTTTCTTAGAAATTTTTAAAGATTCGTTGTTTTTCTGTTTTTTTAAAGCACGTAGATGTCGCTTAATATACCCTTCGTATTTTATTTCAGCTTCTACATCAAGTAATAGCTCATTAGACGACCACTCCGGAAGCGTCCCGCTGTGTGATAAAAATAAATCTGGAAAATCAAAAATTGAACAATCGGGTCGCTTTAAAACATTTTTTGCTGGCATTTTGTGATTAATTTTTATTTTCTTTGGAAGGCTAGCGGGGTCTATAGGTGTGTCGAAATTGTTTATGATATTCTCTTTTTGTTCAAGCCTGTGGCGTGCACGAGAGACTGCTTTGTCGCTTAACAGAGAATGTTTTTCTGCAACCCCAATCAGTCGCTCATCGGTGTTTGAGTATCGGAGCATTAGTCGGTATTCAGCCCTAGATGTAAACATTCGGTATGGTTCAAGAGTGTCTTTTGTGATCAAGTCATCAATCATTACCCCTATATAAGACGAAGAGCGAGACAAAACAAGGCCATCAAAACCAGTAACGACTAGCGCGGCATTTATCCCAGCAACAAGCCCCTGGGCAGCCGCCTCTTCGTATCCCGACGTCCCATTAACCTGCCCCGCAAGAAACAACCCTGAAATATCTTTGGTTTCCAGGGTTGCTCTGAGCTGGGCTGGTGGAAAAAAATCATACTCTATAGCATAACCGGGCCTTAAAAACTCCACAGAACCCAATCCTGATATTTTTTTTAAAGCATTCAATTGAACGTCTTCTGGGAGACTTGTGGAAAACCCGTTTAAATATATTTGATCAGAGTTTTTCCATTCTGGCTCAAGAAAAAGCGTGTGCGAATCGTGGTGAGAAAAACGATGAACCTTGTCTTCTATTGATGGGCAGTACCTTGGGCCCACTCCCGCAATATCCCCAGAGAACATAGGTGATCGATTGATGTTGTTTTTTATAATATCGTGTGTTTCCCTGTTGGTTTTGAGCGTGTGACAGGGGTCGTTTGGAGGGTGGAACCTTTGCGTCTGATAGGAAAAAGGAACAGGAAATTCGTCACCGAGAGCAGTGTTTGTTTTGTTCCAATCAATGGAGTTTTTATTTAATCGGGGCGGCGTTCCGGTCTTTAGTCTACCGGTTTTAAACCCAAGAGCCCTAAGCGAGTCTGTAATTCCAACAGCCCCTTCTTCGCCCATTCTTCCAGCTAAAATTTTTCTTTCACCTACGTGTATTAACCCCGATAAAAAAGTACCACACGTTAGAACAACTGTCTTTCCAAATATAGACGTGCCATCACGAAGAGACACGCCGGAAACCGCATAGTTGACCACCATAACCTTGACCACCTCACCGGAGAGAATATTAATGTTTTTGTTTTTAAAAACAGAAAAAGACACAAGGGCTTCGTACTGACGTTTATCGATCTGGGCTCGGGGAGACCAAACAGCCCTACCCTTAGACTTGTTTAAAATTTTAAACTGTAAACCAGATTTGTCGGCCACGGCCCCCATAACGCCGCCCAACATATCAATTTCTCGAACCATTTGACCCTTGGCCAAACCCCCAATTGCCGGGTTGCAAGACATTCTCCCGATGGCTTTTTTATCCATTGTGATGATTAAAACCGAACAACCTTTTTTTGCCCCTATGTTGGCGGCTTCAACACTTGCGTGTCCACCCCCCACGACAATTATATCATATATGGGTTTTTGTTTCACGTGAAACTATTTACCAACACAAAACCCCGAAAACACTTTGTTTAAAAGATCGTCGACAGTTGTTTTTCCCAGAAGAGCGTCTATGTGGTTAATTGATTCCCAAAGCTCAAAAGCAACAATCTCTAGCTCCGGCGCGTCTTTGTTTAAATATTGTAAAGACGCGACCAAACTGTTTTTACAATCAACGATTGCGGCTTCCTGCCGCCTGGTTGTAAGCACAACACCCGATTCGGTGGTGTTTTTTGAAATCAACTTTTCTTGGATAGTGTTTTTTAGATCAACGATCCCATCTCCCAACAAAGCAGAAACAGGAACAACGTTGGCTGCTTTTTTATATGGCGAAAATAGATCGACCTTGTTAAAAACGACAACCACATTATCAGATTTTTTTGGGACGCTCTCATCGCCTGTTATAACATTGATCAAAAGGTCAGCGTTTTTTATTTCATCATAAGACCTTTTAACACCCGCAGACTCAACAGGGTTGTTTGAGTTGCGTATTCCGGCTGTATCTATAAGCGTGACCGGGACTCCGCCCAGCACAATATCCACATCTACCGTGTCCCTGGTGGTTCCCGGTGTTTCACTGGTAATGGCGCGATCTTTATCAAGAATGGCATTAAGCAGGGTGGACTTGCCGACGTTGGGTTTACCATAAATTACAATACGGGCCCCTCGGTTAAAAAGGCGACCATCTGCGTATGATCCAATAAGGTTGTTGCACAATAAAACACTGTTATTAATAACCTTAAGAGAATTTTCAATTAAACTAGGTATTGTATCGTTGTTTTCAGAAATATCAAACTCAAACTCAAGTTTTGCCAAAATATCAACAATAGATTCTTTCAGCGAGTTTAGTTTTTTTGATAGGGCTCCGGATAATATTTTATTATTTATATTAGCAGCTTCAACAGATCGGGACTCTATTAGTTTTGAAACAGACTCCGCCTGAACTAGGTCTAGTTTTCCATTTAGAAATGCCCGTTTTGTAAACTCGCCAGGGTGTGCAATGCGCGCGCCAAGACTACAAATTGTAGAAATAATTTGTTCAACAATAATGGGGTTTCCATGGCAGGAAACCTCTAAGACGTCTTCTCCGGTGTATGAGTTGGGGCCTTCAAAAAAGGTAAAGATGGCGTCGTCAACAACTTCACCAGAACTATTATACACAGAAGACAGCGCGGGCTGTCGGTGTGAAAAAGGAAGTCTCTTTTTACACACTTGTTTTGTCAATTCGATTGATAGGGGGCCACTAACTCGAACAATAGAAATTCCACCATACCCTGGCGGAGTAGCTGGGGCAACTATGGTGTCGTGCATCATTATGCTGTGGCGGTTTCTGCTGGCGGTATAAGTTTTTGTTGTGCGATTGTTAGCACATTAAAAAGGGTATAGTACAGGTTTAACCCCGAAGGAAAACCGTTAAATATAAGATAGAAAAATCCAGTCATAAAATATTGCATGGTTTTTTGCTGGGGCTGTTGGGCGGCCCCACCGCTCATCATGCGCTGCTGGATAAACATTGAAACAACCATCAGAATGGGCAAAATAGCCACGTGAGAGCCGTAAAGCGGAATAGAAAAAGGAAGCGTAAACACAGCGTCGGGAACAGAGAGGTCCTTAATCCACCAAATAAAAGGCTCAGCCCGCAACTCAATAGTTGTTCTAAAAACCTGAAAAAGGGCGAACAACAGAGGCATCTGGAGAAGCATTGGAAAACAGCCACCTAAGGGGTTTACACCCCTTTCTTTGTAAAGCTTCATGGTTGCTTGGTTGAGTTTTTGAGGGTTGTTGCCAAGCTTGTCTTTCAGTGCCGCAATCTCTGGCTGCAGCTGTTGCATGGCCGCCGTTGACTGATAGCTTTTTTTGGTTAGCGGGTAAACAAGAAGCTTAACAGCAAATGAAAACAATATTAAAACATATCCATAGTTAGGAATGAATTCATGCAGCTTTTTTAAAATAAAGAGCACCCCCTTTGAAATAGGCCGGATAAACCCCCAACCAAAATTCATTACTCGCTCAATCTCTCTATTAATGTTTTTAATTTTTTCATACTCAAGAGGGCCGATATAAAGAGATAGGGTGGTTGGCTCCGTGGCAGGAAATGAAAGCGCCACATCATAAACGTCTCTTCCATTATTGTTGCCGCCCATAAAGGCAGACACGACATCACTAGGGTTGTCTGGGATGATGGACGTAATAAAGTATTTTGTTCTCACAGCCACCCAGTTCGTTGCTCCATTAAACCTGGACGCTTCAGACTCCCCTTCTTTTACCTTTAGGTCAACGAGCTCTCCGCCCTGATAGATAAATGAGTTAAAATAAAACAAATCGTCTTTTTCATTTTCTTCCGAAGGCACAAGGCCTCCATACCAACCGATAGAATATGCCCCACCAAAAACATTATTCGCAACATTGCCCAGATCAACCGAAACATCAATTAAGTATGAATCGGGGTAAAAGGTTA
>Ga0066836_10001862_pt1 | contig 11172 bp, 8 predicted proteins | sample ETNtaG_18_FD_71568 | JGI IMG/M metagenome (GOLD analysis project Ga0066836, IMG submission 71568) | Marine microbial and viral communities from oxygen minimum zone, Eastern Pacific Ocean - ETNP201302SV91 | ecosystem: Environmental > Aquatic > Marine > Oceanic | place: Pacific Ocean: Eastern...
GGTGCGGGTGGGCCGGGTTCTGGTGCGGCAGACGCGGGGCTTTGTTCCCCCCCCCCGCAGCCAGCCAGTGCCCCCGCGAGGGCAACCGTGAAAACCGCATTCTTCATGCCCCAAATCAAAGCATACTCCGCCGCGCGAGACAACCTTGGGCAAGCGTGTATGCTTGCTCGGCCGGTTTGCCCGTGGCATTTTCCGCCGCTATGAAACGAACCCTATCCTTTTTAGGGCTGTTGTTTGCACTTGGCCAGGCGCAGGCGGTCGAGCGACCGAACATTCTCTGGATTTACCTCGAGGACGTCAGCGGCTGGTTTGGCTGCTACGGCGACAAGATCATCAAGACGCCGCACATCGACCGGCTGGCGGCGAGTGGCATTCGGTTCGACCGGTTTTATACTCCGGCCGGTGTCTGCTCGGCGACGCGATCGTCGATCATTGTCGGTGCGATGCAAACGAGCCTGGGGATCCACAATCACCGCAGCGGCCGCGCGAACTTTCGCGGAAAGGATTTGGGGCCGGTGTATGACGACATTCGATTACCCGAGGGCGTGCTAACGCTGCCGGAGATGTTTCGTGCCGCCGGTTACTGGACGTTCAACGAGGGAGGCAAGGACGATTACAACTTCAAGCATGATACCCGCGCGATGTACGACTTCCTGCCTAGGAAACGTGGCTGGGGGCCGGTGGCATTGGTCGCCGGTGAGTGCTGGGAGGGACGCAAAAAAGGCCAGCCATTCTTTGGACAGGTGCAGCTCGGCGGCGGGAAGCTGGGCCGGCGCGCGCCCAAGGTGATCAACCGTACCAAGGTGCCGGTGCCGCCGTATTATCCGGACATCCCGCTCGTGAGGGAGGAGATCGCTCACCACTACGATTGTTTGCTAAAGACCGACGAGCAAGTCGGGCAGATCATCGCCGCTCTCAAGCGCGACGGGCTTTACGACAACACGCTGATTTTTTGTTTTAGCGATCACGGTTACAAGCTGCACCGGCACAAGCAGTTTGTTTACGAGGGCGGCATCCAGATGCCAATGATGGTCGCCGGGCCGGGTGTTGTGTCGGGACAGGTTCGCAAGGACTTGATCAGCGGCATCGACATCGCGCCGGCGTGTTTGAGCGCCGCCGGCATCGAAGTACCGAAGCATATGGAGGGAGCAGACTTCTTGGCTGAGGATTACACGCAACGGAAGTTTGTCGTCGCGTCGCGCGATCGTTGCGACTACACGATCGAGCGAATCCGCGCCTTGGTCACGCCGCAGTTCAAGTACATGCGAAACTACCTCACCGATCGGCCGTTCATGCAGCCGAGTTACAAGGATCCGTGGCCGGTTTCCAAGAAGTTTCGTGAAATGATGGCCAATGGCGAGATGAACGAGACGCAGTTGATTTTCTTCGGCCCAAAAAAAGAGCCGGAGGAACTGTACGATCTGGCCAACGACCCGCACGAGATTCACAATCTGGCCAACGATCCAAAGTTCAAGAAACAACTTCAAAGGCACCGACGGTTGCTCGACAACTGGATTAAAGAGACCGGCGATCAGGGGCTGAAGACCGAGAGCGATCCCGGGCTGCTGGCCGTCCTCAAGCGCTGGGGTGCCAAGTGCGTGAACCCCGAGTACGACAGGGTGCGGCACCTGCTCGATGCCAAAAAAAAGGAATGATCATTTACCACAATCCACGCTGCTCGAAGAGCCGTCAAGCGCTTGGCATCCTGCGGGAAAATGCCGAGGATCCAGATGTGGTGGACTACCTCAAGGCGCCGCTTGGTCAAGCGGAGTTGTGCGGATTGCTGAAGAAGTTGGGCTCGCCGGCGCACGATCTCCTGCGCACCAAGGAGGACGAGTACGACGAGCTTGGCCTTTCGCCGAATACGCCGGAGGAGGACATCCTCACCGCCATCGTGTTGCACCCGATTTTGCTCGAGCGGCCGATCGTCGTGAAAGGTCGCCGGGCCGTCATCGCCCGCCCGCCGGAACTCGTCGAGGAATTGCTCTAACAATCCACCACCCTTGATCACGTGCCGGATAATACATATGAAGTAAATTTATAGTGAATAAAAAAAATAATCAAATACTGTGCACAGGTGTGTTTGTGATATTGGCGATGTTTCACTTGGTGCCCCGGGAAAGCTTGTTTGCAATCGATCTTGTAAAAAACGAGTCAAAGTCTCCTTCGGATTCTACTACTCAAGGCGAGGATCAGACCATTCTGTTTGTCGATGACAATGCGATTCTCTATCGATCCGGAACCCGGCGCATTCTTCAACAACCCAAGCGACATGCGGCCAATCCCGTGATCAGTGAAACCAAGCCCTGGGAGGTGGCCATCGGCTATTGCACCGTTTACCGGGACATAAAAACCGGTCTGCACCAGTGCTGGTATCAGGCCTATTCCGGCAATCACGCGAATGATCCCACGCGGCGTGTTGTGGTTTGCTACGCGACTTCCAATGATGGAGTGGTTTGGGAAAAGCCGAATATTGGCCTCTTTGATTACAACGGCGATCACCATACCAACATTGTCTTGGTGGGCAACGGTGGGCGAAGCGTCAACTACGGCGCATCGGTCCTTGTGGATCATCGTGATTCCGACACGGAAAAGCGTTACAAAATGGCCTATTGGGATTTTGTGAATGTTGCAGGCAGACAGGTTCCGGGGCTTTGCGTTGCTTTTTCTCGTGATGGGATTCACTGGGTGAAACATTCGAAAGCACCGCTTCTTCAGGGAGCTTACGGTGATCCCACTCAGCCTCCATTGTCCGCTGGGAGTCAGGGTGAGCCGCCCACCCGTCCGGCAATCAGCGATGTGATGGACCTGATGTGGGATTCCCGGCGCGATTCCTTTGTCATCTATGCCAAAACTTGGATTGACGCCCCCGATGGGCGTCGTTTCTGGAAGCGGGCCATTATCCGGACAGAGTCAAAAGATTTTATCCACTGGTCGATGCCTCAGTTGATCATTGTTCCTGACGATGGCGATTCGGGACAGATACACGGGGCATCCGTGTTTTATCTTCACGGTGTTTATCTTGCCACGTTGCAGCGCCTCGATTTAGGGGGTTTCGATCGGGGCGGCACAGGAAACATGCCGGCCGAGCTGGCCTTAAGCAGGGATGGCATCGATTGGAACCGTTCGTTTCAGGATGAAATGTTTCTTCCAGTGACAGGGGATAGTGAAACGTTTGATGCGGGCTGCCTTTGGACCAGTTCAACTCCAATCCATTTGCCAGAGGAAATCCGATTTTATTACGGTGCCTATCCCGGGTGGAATTCCGATCTTGAAAATGATTCCACTGGTATCGGTCTCGCAATACTACCGCGTGATCGGTTTGCTGCCATTGAGCCAACGGACGCCATCGCTCAAGTCACACTCAAGTCAATCCAACTGCGCAATATTAAACGGATAACCATCAATGCGGATGCCACCGATGGAGATGTACGGGTTGAACTCCTGACCGCTGAAGGCTATCGGGTCGCCGGTTATACTAGGGATCAGTCGGTCATCATTACTGGTAACAGCTTTCGGCACGCGGTGAATTGGAAGGGGAAAACGATGGCTGACCTGGCTGCGGGCCGCTACCAACTGCGCCTCCACCTGAAGAATGCGGGGCTGTTTGCCTTGACCATCCAACGTTGAGTGGGTTTCTGTTCAACCGGCCAAAACTGGCGGTTGACGAAACTTGGCCAAGCGGCTTGACTTGGCCAAGCGGCGTTTCCCGTCCACAATTTTTTTATGAAGTCATGATCCAGTTTGCCAACCCATCCGCTGATCTGTTTATTCCCGACGACTTCGAGTCAAGCCAGGCGCTTGGCCGCACGACTCACCTCGGTGTCGGCGCGCACCAGGACGACCTTGAGGTGATGGCGTTGCACGGCATCCTCGCCTGTTACAAGCAGTCGAAGAAATGGTTCGGCGGCGTAACGGTGACCAACGGTGCCGGCAGCTCGCGCATCAACGAGTACGCCGACTATACAGATGAGCAGATGCAGGATGTTCGCGCTGAGGAACAGCGCAAGGCGGCTGTTGTTGGCGAATTTGGTTTTGTGGCACAACTCGGCTACCCAAGCTCGACGGTGAAGCAACCGGGCAATAGCGACTTTGCCGTCGACCTTCGGACGATCCTCTCGGCGACCAAGCCGGAGGTAGTTTACACGCATAATCTTGCCGACAAGCACGATACGCACGTCGCCGTGGTGGTGCCGTTGATACAGGCATTGCGTGAAATGCCAGCGGGAGAGCGGCCGGCGGAGGTTTACGGCGTCGAGGTCTGGCGCGATCTCAACTGGCTGCTCGACGACGAGAAGGTGTTACTCAACTTGACCAACCGCCCAAATCTTGTGCGCGGGCTCATCAGTATTTTCGACTCACAAATCAGCGGCGGGAAACGCTACGATCTCGCGCTGGAAGGGAGGCTCCGTTCCAACGCGACATTTTTCGATTCGCACGCTGTTGATGAGATGAACCTTGCCAGCTACGCGATGGATTTGAAGCCGCTAGTGGATGATCCGTCTCTGAACATCGCCAAGTACGTCGATGGATACGTTGAGCGGTTCCGTGAGGACGTCCGCTCGCGGGTGAGTCGGTTCATCGGCGACTGAGCGGCGGGGCGGTTACTGTGTCTCGCCGCGAGTAACCTGCAGGAACACGTCCTCGAGATCCATCTCATCCTCATCCAAGCCAGTGAGCTGCAGCCCGCCGTTGACGATGATCTCCGCGATCACGCTGCCGTTGGCTTGACCCTCGGCCAGCATGACGCGAATGCGTTCACCCTCCTCCTCAAGTTCCGCTTCGGCGATCTCGGGGCGCTCGCGCAGCAGCTCGAGCGCGCGCTGCGGGTTGTCGGCCACGCGAAGCCGGTGGCCCGATTTTTGCGTGAACTGATCCTGAACACCCTGCACCGGCCCGCTGTAAATCAGGCTGCCTTTCTCGATGATGGCGACGCGGTTGCAGAGCGACTGCAGCTCGCTGAGAATATGCGATGAGATGAGGATCGTTTTGCCGAGCCTCTGCAACTCCTGCAGGATGGCCATCATCTCGATGCGTGCGCGCGGGTCGAGTCCGCTGGCCGGCTCGTCGAGCAGGAGAATTTCCGGGTCGTGCACGAGCACGCGGGCGAGGCCGATGCGCTGTTGCATGCCGCGGCTGAGCGCACCGATGAGTGAGCCTTTCTTTTCGCTCAGGCCGACGAGCTCGAGCACGTCGCTGATGGTCTGCTCGCGCCTGGCCGCGCCGATGCGGTAGCACGCGGCAAAAAAATCGAGGTACTCCGTGACCTCCATATCCTTGTACACTCCGAAGAAATCCGGCATGTAGCCAAGGATGCGGCGGACCTGATTCGCCTCGCGTACGACGTCGTGGCCAAGGACGCGCGCGGTGCCGGTCGAGGGCGAGAGAAAGGTCGAGAGGATGCGCAGCGCGGTGGTTTTGCCCGCGCCGTTAGAGCCGATGAAGCCGAACAGGTCGCCGCGATGCACGGTGAGGTCGAGCTGGTTCAGCGCGGTGAGGTTGCCGTAGTGGCGGGTGAGGCCGAACGTTTCGACGGCAGCGCTGGAGATGGGAGGCGGCAGTGCGGGTGATTCATCTGACATGATTTTGTTTCGTTTGCGCTTGGATCAAGTGTTACTCGGTCTCGGTGATCTCGAGCGGGATTCGGTACAAGGTTCGCGTCTGGGCAAGTTTGGTTACAAAAAGTCCCGTGGACTGGATCGGCGCATGATCATCCGTCAGCAAAAACAAGACGGCACCACCGCGTTCGGCGTGGGCCGACAGGTCGAGCCCGCCTGAGCTACTGAAATCGCCAATCGGTCGGCCTGCCGGATTGCTGGAACCGAGTAGCGCCGGAAAGGAACAGGCGACGAGATTCACCAACGAAAGATCGATCCGGCCGCCCTCGGTATCGCCAAACGCCTGGTTCCGGGTGTTAACGGCGATCTGGAATTTTTCGGTGTGACTGTTGTTTACAAATTCACCCTCGGCATAAGGTGACGAACCGATGTGAACGCGAATTGTGCGAGTGCCGCCCGGCGGCGACTGCAACTTCACCTCGGTGACCTTGTCTTCCACCAGCAACATCGCGCCGGTGATTGCTTTATCCAGTCCATTCTTGATGGACAACTCGTAGCTGGCTCGTCCGTTTTTGGTGAGGGCCGCCGTGACGCCGCCGTTGGCCGGGGCGAGCCATTCGGAGCAGAGCAGTCGGCTGGTCCAGATTGGCACGCGGGCACTGGCTTCGAGTTGGCCGGGGGCACGTTGTACTCGCAGGGAGGAGGCCATGTTGGCTCGGAAAGCCCCGCCGTACTCGGAGCGGATGCCGCCCTGCTCGAAGCTGCCGCCAAGCCGGTAGTCGTCGTTAAGTGGCGAATAAATCGATACGTAACTCCGGCCGCGCAGCACTTCCTGCTGGCCCGGCAACACGTCGACGATGTGCAGCTCCTTCAACTCGAGCTGGCCGGCGCGCAGTTTGTAGCCTATGAAATAAATCAGCAGCGAAAAAATCGCGACGTACGCCGGGAAGGTCAGCCAGGTGAGCATCTGTTTGTTGATGCGCTTGAGCCAGATACGGTCCACCGGCCCGATGATGACGAGATACGCCGCCAGCAGCAGCAGCAGCCAGACGATCGGCAGCTTGCTGACCTGTCGGCTGTCGAGCATCGCGCCGTAAACGCCGTCGATACTTGAGCGGCCATACTGCTGGGGGGCTTTCTTTTCAAACCAAGCGGCGGGAACCTTGGCCAAGCGCGCCCAAAACCAGGCGCGGTTTGTCCACGACTTGAACGGCTCGCGCTCGGGGTTAAAGCCCAGCACGCTCACTTGGCCAAGGCCGCGATTTGCCTCGGCGGCGACCGGCCGGTTGTCGAGTTCGAAGAGCGCCTCGCCCTTGGCCAGGCTCACTTCGGCGGTGGCGAGTTGGCTGGCTGCAAAAGTGGCGTCGGGGTTGCCGACGTCCGGGTATGCGCCAAGCTGCTGCCAGGCTGGAAGAGTGATGTCGCTGCCGCCGCCGGTCTCGGCCCAGCGATGCAGCGCCTGGCCAGCGGCGGAGTTTTGCACCGGGCCAAACCGACCGCGAATGAGGCTCGACAGCCATGGTGTGCTGGTGACATCGCCGGACTGGTCCACCGCCAAAATCAGATGCCCACCGCCGAGCACCCACGTCGAGAGGGCGGCGGCTTGCTCGGTGCGGAGGTTGATGGCGCGGGAGGAGTTGAGGTAGAGGGCGTTCAGCCCGCTCAACGCGATGGAGTCGTCGGGGAACGTGTCCAGCTGCAAATGACCCACGCGCGCGGCGAATCGGTCGTTATCCAATTTGCTCTTGAAGCGTGTCTTGGGCAGCACCGGGCCGCCGGCCTGCTGACCGCTCAACGCGCCGACGAGGACAGCGGTTGAATCAAAGCTGTCGAGCTTGAGTTCGTCGTGCTTGGCCACAGTTTTGCGGCCATTTTTCAGCTTGGCTGACCAGCTGGCGTTGGTGTCGGCGAATACCGCAAGCGTAAACCGTTTTCGTGTGTTGGTGGCCAATTCGACGTTGTAGTCGTAAACAAGGTTGTCGCCGAAGCGTGGTCGCAACTCGACCTGTCCGTCGAAGATGGGGCCGTCGTTGAAGATCTCGAAAGTCACCGGGAACCACTCGCCTTGCTTTGCCTTGCCGGCGAACCCCATGAAAACATCGAACTGAACCTCGGCTCTGGTCAGGCTGCCGCCCGCGAGCAGGCAAACCAAGCCCAGCTTAGCCAAGCGGCGGGGGAGTTGTGGGGTGGCAGCGTGCACGTTTACTGGCGGGGAGCTAAAAGCGTAGCCGGTTCGCGGTCAATCCCGAACGCTCAAGTTGGCGTCGGCACGAATAAAACATTGCGGTCGGCGGCGTTTTTGGGTTCCCTCGGCTGTCCCATGAAATTAATGGCGAAAATGAACCACAACTTGAAGGGCGCCCTGGCCGCAGCCATGGCGTTGACGACGTTTTCTGTAATGGCACAACAGCAAGAAAAACTGGCGGACGGCCTTTACGCCGAGCTCGAGACATCCAAGGGAGTCATCTTGGGAAAGTTGGAATTTGAAAAAACCCCCTTAACCGTTGCCAACTTTGTTGGACTCGCAGAGGGAACCAAATACTACTCGAAAACCGGCGGCGCGCCGGCCGATGCCAAGGGCACGGCGTACTACGACGGGCTGAATTTTCACCGGGTGATACCCAACTTCATGATCCAAGGTGGCTGCCCGCTGGGAACCGGCACGGGCGATCCGGGCTACAAGTTCCCGGACGAAATCGATTCGTCGTTGACACACAGCAGCCCCGGGATTTTCTCGATGGCCAATTCAGGTCCAGGCACCAACGGTAGCCAGTTTTTCATAACCCACACGGCTACGCCGCATCTTGATGGTAAACACACCGTCTTCGGCCATGTCATTAAGGGGCAGGATGTTGTCAACACCATCGCCAAGGGTGACAAGATCAACAAGGTCAGCATCAAGCGGGTTGGGGAAAAGGCCAACGCCTTCAAGGGAGACGAGGCGCAGTTTGCTGCGCTGCGAGCTACCATCAAGTCGCCGGAGGACAAAAACAAAGCCGAGGGCGAGGCGTTTCTTGCCAAGGTCAAAAAGGAGGAGGGAGTGAAGACCACTGCTTCCGGTCTGGCCTACAAGGTGTTGACCGCCGGAACCGGTGCCAGCCCGAAAGCCACAAACCAAGTGACCGTGCACTACACCGGCAAGTTGGTCAGCGGCAAAGTGTTCGACAGCTCCGTCAAGCGCGGCGAGCCGGCGACCTTCCCGCTCAACCGCGTGATCCCCGGCTGGACCGAGGGACTGCAGTTGATGAAAAAGGGTGGCAAGTCGGTTTTCTACATTCCGTCCGATCTGGCGTACGGTGCACGCGGCGCCGGTGGAGTGATTCCGCCTAATGCGACACTGGTGTTTGAGGTGGAGCTGCTGGAAATCAAGTAAGCCGCTAAGCGGATCACGCGCCTTCATTTTTTAGCGACTTGACGAAGCGGGCGGTTCGTTCGCAGGCGGTCTTGATTTGCTCGAGACCGGTGGCGAAGCAGCAGCGCAGGAAGCCTTCGCCGGCATCGCCGAAGGCATTGCCCGGCACGCAGGCGACGTTTTCCTCTTTTACCAGCCGTGCCGCGAACTCGCCCGAGCTGAGGCCGGTCGATTGCAGGCTGGGGAAGGCGTAGAACGAACCGCGCGGCAGGTGGCAGTCGAGTCCCATGTCGTTGAATGCCTTTACGATGTAATTCCGGCGGAGGCGGTATTGTTCCTTCATTTCGGCTACCGGCTCGGCGCCGTTTTGAAGCGCCTCTATCGCAGCTTCCTGGCTGATGATGCTCGCGCACAGCATTGAGTATTGGTGGATGCGCATCATCGCCTCGATCAATTCCGCCGGGCCGCAGGCGTAGCCGATGCGGAAGCCGGTCATCGCGTAGGCCTTGGAAAAGCCGTGCAGAAAAATTGTGCGCTCGGCCATGCCGGGCAGCGCCGCGATGCTGGTGTGCTTCCCCTCAAAGGTTAGCTCGGCGTAAATCTCGTCGGTGATCACGAGCAGGTTGTGGCACTTGGCCAGGCGGGCGATCGCCTCGAGTGACTCGCGGGTCATCGTGCCGCCGGTGGGGTTGGTGGGGAAGTTCAGCACGAGCGCCTTGGACTTGGGCGTGATTGCCTGCTCAATCGCCTCGGCGGTGACGGCGAATCCGTCCTTGGCGAGGCACGGCACAGCCACCGGCACGCCGTGGGCCAGCGCGATGCCGGGCGCGTAGCTGACGTAGCACGGCTCGTGGTAGATGATTTCGTCGCCGGGATTGATGATCGCCCGCAGCGCGATGTCGAGCGCCTCGCTGACGCCGACGCTGACGAGGATCTGAGTCTCCGGATCGTAGCTCACGCCGAATTCCCCGGCGACGTAGCCGCTGATGGCCGCGCGCAGCTTGGGCAGGCCAAGGTTGGATGTATAGCTGGTGTGGCCGCGCTCGAGGGCGTAGATCGCCGACTCGCGAATATGCCACGGCGTGACGAAGTCCGGCTCGCCTACGCCAAGCGAGATGATGTTGGGCCGCCCCTGCACGAGGTCGAAAAACTCGCGAATTCCGGAGCGGGGAATACGCTGGACCTGCTGGGCGACAGCGTCGCCGGGCTTGAAATCACTCGACATGGCTGGGGATCAGGCTGCGGCCTTTTTTTGCCGGCGCTGGAACACCGGTTCCGCTTGGCCAAGCACGACTTTGTCGGTGACCTTGACCGAAATGATGTCGGTCGAGTCTGGGATCTCGAACATCGTGTCGAGCATCAGTTTCTCCATCAGACTGCGGAGGCCGCGCGCACCGGCGCCGCGCTTGATGGCGGCCTTGGCCAGTTCCGTCAGGGCGCTCTCGGTGAAGTTGAGTTTCACACCGTCCATCTCGAACAACTTGGCGAACTGCTTGATGAGGGCGTTCTTTGGCTCTGTCATGACGCGGACAAGTTGCGCCTCGTCTAGTTCCTCGAGCGACGTGTGCACCGGCAGGCGGCCGATGAATTCTGGGATGAAGCCGTAGCTGAGCAGGTCCTCCGGCTCGACGTGTTTGAGGATGTCCTTGTCCTCCGCGCTGGGTTTGTCGTCGCGCTGGGCATCGTCCTTGCCGGAAAAGCCGAGCACGTGTTTGCCGATGCGGCGCTGGATGGTGTTGTCGAGATCGACGAATGCGCCGCCGCAGATGAACAGCACGTTGGTCGTGTCGAGCTTGATGTATTCCTGCTGCGGATGTTTGCGGCCGCCCTGCGGAGGAACGTTGCAGACGGTGCCCTCGAGAATCTTCAGCAGCCCCTGTTGCACACCCTCGCCGGAGACGTCGCGGGTGATCGATACGTTCTCGGTGCGGCGGGTGATTTTGTCGATTTCGTCCACATAGATGATGCCGATCTGGGCGCGTTTTACGTCGTAGTCCGCGGCCTGCAGGAGGCGCAGGACGATATTCTCGACGTCGTCGCCGACGTAGCCGGCTTCGGTCAACGTGGTGGCGTCGGCGATAGCGAAGGGCACGTCGAGCATGCGCGCTAGCGTGCGGGCGAGCAGCGTTTTACCGGAGCCAGTCGGGCCAAGGAGCAGGATATTGCTCTTCTCAATCTCGATGTCGTCGCCGTCGGTGTTAGTGGTGATGATCTTGTTGTCGCTCTTGGTCTTGCCGGTGAGGCCGGACTGGATGCGCTTGT
>Ga0066836_10001863_pt1 | contig 11170 bp, 11 predicted proteins | sample ETNtaG_18_FD_71568 | JGI IMG/M metagenome (GOLD analysis project Ga0066836, IMG submission 71568) | Marine microbial and viral communities from oxygen minimum zone, Eastern Pacific Ocean - ETNP201302SV91 | ecosystem: Environmental > Aquatic > Marine > Oceanic | place: Pacific Ocean: Eastern...
TCTTTTTTATAGATTAGATCTTTTTCTTTCAACTCATTTATAAATTGTTCAATCTCACCATTCTCATAAAATGTTTTTTCATTGGTAAATTGATCAAAATGAATTCCTAGATTTAATAATGTTTTTTTAATTTTAGTAAAAATAATCTCTTCTGCCTTTTTTGAAAAAAATGGATCACCTGAGCGAATATTATCATTTTTTATACTTCGAATAATCTGTGCTATATCAATTATATAATCACCATGATAACCATCCTCTGGAAATTTTATATCTTTTTTTAAAAGTTCAAAGTATCGCGCTTCAACTGATTTACCTAACACCCTCATCTGTCTTCCAGCATCATTAAAGTAATACTCTCGAGTTACTTTGAAACCTTGCCATTCAAGAATATTTGAAACCGTATCGCCTAAAATTGCATTGCGTCCATGGCCCACAGTAAGAGGGCCAGTTGGATTAGCACTTACAAACTCTACATTCGCTGTTTTATTAATTCCAATATCACCTTTTCCATATGCTACGTTTTCGTTAATAATTTTTTGAATTTTCGATTGAAAAAATCTGTTAGATATGTGAAAGTTTAGAAAACCTGGTTCAGCGATTGTGATAGATGAAATATTATCTAAAGCCAGAATATTTAGTTTGTCTGCAATTGATTTACCAATATCCATTGGTTTCTTTTTTAAATCATTTGCTAATAATAGGGCAATATTAGATGATATATCGCCATGCTCCTTTTTTTGGGGTGATGTTAGAGAATAATTTTTTAGAGGATAGGATAAAGATTTGAGGACCAAAGATATAGCGTCAGTTATTATAGATTTAATTTCCTTCATCTTTGACCTCTTGTAATGGGGCATCCGCCCATAATCTTTCGATTGAGTAATAATTTCTTACTTCATTTTTGAAAATATGAATTACAACATCAAAATAATCGATCAAAATCCAATTCTGATTTTGGTAACCTTCTATATGACGAGGTTTATGAGTTGTACCTTTTCGTATATTATCAGCAATCGCTTTTACCTGTGGTTCAGAATCACCGTGACAAATTACAAAGTAATCAGTCATAGCAGATATACCTCTTACATCTAAAACAATTAATCCATCTGCTTTTTTTTCGAGTGCGAGATTTAGAACATCTTGTAAGAATGGTTGATCGGAAATAAAATCCGGCTCAGGTTTTGACATCAAATATTTTTTGAAATAAAATCAAAAATTGTTGAATAAGAATTTATATCTTTTCCAATTATCACTGTGACGTCAACTCCTAAAGATTCATTAGGCTCGTGTTTAATCACTTTTTTATTATCAAAAGAAACTCCGAATGATTTACAAACTAATTGAATTTTTTCAAGATTTTCATTACGGCCAATTATTATTGTATTCGGATAATCATATCTATCTGCATTATCTGATCGTATAACATCTATTCTATGATGAATTCTTAAAAAATCAGAAGTTTGTGCTGCAATTCCTTTAATACCGCACCCATTCAATACTTCAATCTTGATATTCTGAATTGGATTTTTTTGGAATACATCTTTCGCTAATACTTTTGGTTCATTTGATGTTGGGAATTGAACGTCTATTGGTATACCAGTATGTGATGTATTCTTGCTAAAAGAGTATATGAAACCCAATAATAATACGCCAGTAACTCCAATTGCTATATCTAATGGCAGGTTTATATAGGGTGATTTTTTAGCTGATCTACGAGAATTCTTTCTGGTCAATTATTTAATATACTTGGGTTGAAGAGTGATTGGTTTTGATACCTTTGATAATATGGAATATTCTGCAACCGGAATTGCAGGAATGAATTTTTTGTAGGTTGATAGCTTATTCCAGCATCGTAACCAATATCTAATTGTTCTGTTAATTGGCTTGGTTGCTGGGAATAATTATTTGTTTTATAAAAGGTAATATTTGCATCAAGTATTAAATTATTTGATAGTAGGTAGGTTGCTCGATTTGTTAACCCTGCAACTGAGAATGCATTATATTTACTTGAAGCCATTGACATTGTAAAACCATGACTGATATTTAATCGATTCGGGTCAAAAAAACTCAATTGATTTTGAAGATCTAATTCGCCATTAAGATTAGTAGGTAAAGATCTTATCGGAACATCCGATCGAAACTGAGCGAAGATTAGGCCCAATAGGCAATAGGCAATAAGAATTGTTTTTAATAATTGCTTCATTAGTGATTGAATTTAATAAAGGTAATAATGTTCCAAAATAGCTTACAGTGATTTTTTTTTATTTGTTTAATTTGAATATGAATCAATTATAGCACCTCCAAGACACATATTTTTTTCATAAAAAACAATTGATTGTCCAGGTGCAATCGCAAAACAAGGTTCATCAAATACTACAGATATATTATCTTCATCTAACTGCGTAATACTGCAAGGTTTATCAGAACTTCTATAGCGAATTTTCGCATTTAGACTTTTTTTATTTGGTGCAAAACCTGAAATCCAATTTATATTCGAAGCTTTTAGTTTTTTGTGGTAGAGTGCAGGATGTTCATGTCCTTGACAGACGATTAGTTCATTATTAATTATATCTTTTTCGATTACGTACCAGGCCCCTTCGCTATTGCCATTTATTCCTCCGATTCCTAATCCCTTACGCTGACCTATTGTATAATACATTACACCTTCATGCTCTCCTAGTTTTGTACCATTGGTATTAACAATGTAGCCGTATTTTTTTGGAATATAATTTTTAAGAAAATTTTGAATGTTTCGTTCACCTATGAAACAAATTCCCACACTATCTTTTTTGTTATAATTATTAAAACCCAATTGTTTTGCTCTCATACGAACATCAGATTTATCTATTTCCCCAATTGGGAAAATTGAGTTTGCGATTTGATCCTGATTTAATCCATATAGAAAATAGCTTTGATCTTTTGAATCATCGATACCTTTTAGTAGTTGTCGCTTTCCATTTATTAATTGGCTACGAGCGTAGTGACCAGTTGCAATTTTTTCAGCACCTAATTGAAGTGTATAATCTAAAAATTCTTTGAATTTAATTTCAGAATTACATAAGATATCTGGATTTGGTGTTCTACCTTTTTTATACTCATCTAAAAAATGTTTGAATACACGATTCCAATACTCTTTTTCAAAATTTATTGTACGCAATGGAATGCCTAGGATACTACAGACTTGTAATGCGTCTTTGTAGTCTCTCTCTGAGGTGCAGAATTCTGAATTTTCATCCCAGTTTTTCATGAAAAACCCTTCAATTTCAAAACCTTGCTCCATAAGGATAGCTGCAGCAACAGCACTATCTACACCACCACTCATACCTACGGCAATATGTCCCATTATTATAAGATTTTATCTAGTTCAGATATAAGAAATGCAATTTCTTCTGAAGTATTTGTTATTCCAAAGCTAAAGCGTAAAGTAGAAAGGTTTATAGAGTTATCATACCCCATTGCAGATAAGATTGGAGAAGGGGTTATATCACCTGAGCCACAGGCGGAACCATTTGAAACATATATATTTTTTCTATCAAGCTTGGTGAGTAAGGTATTTGATTTTAATCCGGGGAAAGACACGCTTACCAATCCCGGCAGTTTGTAATCTTGATGGCCATTAAATATTATATTTTGTGAAATATTAGTTATTCCAATTTTAAACTGTTCTTCTATTGTATTGAGGTGCTCAATATGGTCATTAATGGAAGTCGTCGCGAGTTCAGCCGCAAGACCCATACCAGCGATAGACACAAGATTTTCAGTCCCACCACGCAGTCCTCCTTCTTGATTACCTCCAATAATTAGTGGCGAAAGAAATCTTGTAGGGTTTTTTACATATAGAATTCCAGCTCCTTTTGGTCCATAAAATTTATGTGCCGACAAACTTAAAAAATCAAGGCCCAAGTCTTTAACATCCAAAGTCATTTTTCCAAGGCATTGCACTGCGTCTGAATGGACTAGAATATTTTTTTCATTTGCAATTTGGACAATTTCTTTGATGGGTTGAATTGTGCCAACTTCATTATTTGCCAACATTATTGATATTAATCCAGTATTATTACTAGTAGCATTTTCTAAGTCTTTTATGGAAATGATTCCTTTTGAATCTACGCCTATAAGAGAATATTCTAATCCGAGGCACCTTAGAAATTCTATTACTTTTATTACAGCGGGGTGCTCGATTTTACTAGATACTATATGTTTTTTATTATTATGAAGCATTGACCACAAAACTTGATTATTTGACTCCGTTCCTCCGCTTGTAAAAATAATTTGTTCCTGGTCAGCGTTTATAGCTTTTGCAATCTGAGCTCGAGCATTTTCAATGATAGATCTGGATTTTTGTCCTAGTAAATGGATTGATGATGGGTTTCCATAATTTTCAGTCTGCATTACCTGCATTAAAGAAAGCACCTCATTGTTGATTGGTGTAGTAGCGCTATGATCAAAGTAATTCATTTTTTATACAGTCAAGACAGGAAAAAGCTTAACAACCTTTATATGTTATAGATCATTCCGAATAGATGCAAATTTGATTGTATTTTTTAAATTAGTGTAGAATGGAGGCTTCCGTTTTTCTAGTTGATTTGTGGTATCATCTCGATCATAATCATAACGTTCTACATCCCAAAAAATTTCATTATCCTTTATTTTTAGAAATGCAACTGCTCCTCGTTGGTCGCGGTCAAAAGGAAGTCCAGTCGCTCCTTGGCATAAAATCGTCAAATTTTCAATTATCTGATGCCTAGGAACATGAACGTGTCCATGCACAAAGACAACCTTTTGAATTGAAGGGTTAGATTCAATAACATGATTCCGCCAATTTAAGGCTTCTTTTGCTGTTGGTGGTTTATCGTCTCTTTTGTACCACGCATGGGAAAATTCAATCAGTGTATTATCTATTATTTCTCTATGAGCAATTTTCATTTTTGCACAGAAGTTAATACCATCTTGTCCGAGTTTATCCGCAGTCCATTTCTCATTCTTTACAATAGCTTGGCATATTGGATCATACGGATCCATTCCTTCTAAAGATGGCAACTCTTCTTCCCAAATTTTTTCAAGTAAATAACGGTCGTGATTACCTCTAATGAAAATACAATTGGGTATTGTTTTGAGTAACTCTAGAGTTTTTTCAGGCTCCGGTCCAAGGGCAAAACAGTCACCTAAACATATAATTTGCGATATATTTTTTTGTTGATCAATAATTTTCAAAGCATGCTCTAAGGAAGCTAGGTTAGAGTGAATATCGGTAATTATTGCAAAGGTTTTAGGGTTCATAGTCATTAAATATACTTTTGTTCGTTTTTGATGGTCAAGATTTTATATTCTAAGATGTAATTGATCAGATTTGTTTAAATATAAAGTTTATCATTGATAAATTAACATTTAAAAATCGTTTAGTTGGTTAAATCTAAATTTAGATAAATACAGATCATGAGAAATAAATATCCACTTATATATGGTATTGGGAATCCGCTTATAGATATTACTATTAATGCAAAAGATAGTGACATAGTCAACCTTGGTATGGATAAAGGTACTATGAAACTCGTAGATGAAAAACAGCAATTAGAAATAATTTCATATTTCAAGAATGCAGAGCAAAAATTTTCACCGGGAGGTTCCGCTCCAAATACAATTATTGCTTGTGCTGGTTTAGGGGTGCCATCTCTGATCTCTGGAAAGATTGGCAAAGATAAATTTGGAGATATATATTTAAACCAAGTCAAAAAGATTGGAGCATTATCAGGACTTGTACAGACTGATGGCCCAACTGGTACCAGTATTGTTTTAGTTACCCCTGATGGAGAACGAACAATGAATACTCATCTAGGCACATGTAGAGATTATGGTTCTGATGATATTGATATAATGCAATTGGCAGATGCATCATACTTTTATTTTACTGGCTATATGTGGGATACTTTATCACAAAAAGGAGCAATCCAAAAAGCGATTTCAATTGCTAAAGGGAAAAATATTAGGATTGGATTTGATGTTGCTGACCCTTTTGTAGTAAAGAGATATAAGAATGAATTTATAAATATGATCAGGGATGATGTTGATATTGTTTTTGCAAATGAAGCTGAGATCGGAATTTTATTTGAGTCTGCAAATATTAATGAATCTATTAATCAATTAAGACAAATTGTAAAAACAGGTTGCATAAAATTGGGAGGGAAGGGCTCTATTATATTTAATAATAATGAAAAATACCATGTTAAGGCTAATCATGTAATAGTCAAAGATACTACAGGAGCAGGAGACATGTATGCCGCTGGTTTTCTATCATCGATTTCTCAAAAAAATGATTATCAACTTGCAGGAGAGTGGGGAAGTATCTTGGCAGAAGAAATAATACAAATTAGTGGCACCCAATTTGATAAAAAGACTATTGATAGATTAAAACATAAATTAATTTCGTTTTTATAAAATATCATTATTTACACAAATCCTTGGACGGATAAATAGTATTCAGGTAAATTACAATTCAATGAATTCATAAAGTAAAGAGCACTATAATGATTAAGAAAGTACAGTTTTTTATTGGTATCCTTACAATTGTAATGGTTTTTTTTGCGTGTAGTAGTCAAGAGTACACCACCGCAAAGCTTGCAATCCAACAGTCAGATTTTGTTAAGGCTGCCGAATGGCTCCCTAAGGCTATGGCCGTTGAGCCCGAGAACCCTGAAATTCCGATAGTATTAGCGGTTGAAATTCATGCTGAGAATGAAGAATGGGAAGAGATGGTTAGTCTATTTCTAAGAGCAATGGAGATAAATCCAGGAAAAGAGATTGAAGTACGATCTGCTTTTATATCTGTGGAGGATGCTGTTGCTAATTATACAGAATTTTATTGGGCAAAAGAATTTAATGCGGGAGTGGAACAATTTAAAAAGATCCAAGAAGACCCTGATAATAAGTTAGATTATTATGAAACCGCGGTCAGGTCTTTTAAAAATGCGGCAATTATAAACCCAACAGATGCAAATACTCATTCTACACTTGCAAGATGTTATTTTGATATGGGAAATAAAAAAGCAGCAAAAAACGCAGCTCTGACTGCTGTGGAAATGAATAAAGATAGTTTTGAAGCAAATTTTAGTGCGGGTCAGATTTTAGCTCGCGCAGGCGAACCACCTGAAAAGATTCTTGAGTATTATGAAAAATCAGTTTTGCTAGAACCATCTAATAGTAAAGCTTTAAGAGAGCTTGCAGGAGTTTATTATGATATTGGGCAAAAAGAAAAATCAATACAAGTTTTTGAAGAAGCAATATCAAAAGAAGCAGATAAAATTGTAAAAGCAGACCTTTTTTTTAATCTGGGTGTAATCCATCATCAGGTTGGTAATTATGAAGCTGCAGAAACATCTTTTGATGAAGCATTTTTTCTTAATGAGGATGACTATGAGGCGGCGCTAGGAATGGCTAATTCATATGAAGGTCTAGGTGATAACTTTTACAATGGAACTGAAGGCTTCGAAAAAGATTCTGATGAAGCCTCTAGGTGGTATCGAAAAGCAGAAAGGAAAATAAAATCAGTGATGATTATAGATGTTGATAATAAGGATACATACAGAAAAAAATTAGAGCTTGTTCGTTTTAAGCGTGATGTTGCTGAAGGAAATTAATTTTCGTTTAACCTAGCTTCCTACGTTTATTCAGATATTCTGTAATGCTTATATCAAGGCTTTGATCTGTAAAAATTGGTATGTAGTCTATTAAGTTTTCGCGACATTCTTTTCGATAAAATTTTTGTAAATCTAAAATCAGTTGAGTGTAGCTTGAGCGGATATGCCATGGTTCTGTTGTTATCTCTTCTTTTGATTCTAAATCCAGAAATTTTGTTCGTGAGTTAAAGTCAAATTCTATTTCTTTCCTATCTAGAATATGAAAAACAATTACTTCCTGTTTCTTATACCTAAAATGTTTAAGGCCGTTCATAATTTTTTCCGGATCATCAAGAAGATCAGAACATAATACTACCATACCGCGCTTAGAAATTCGTTCTGCCATTTCATGAAGAACTGGCTCGATCTGTGTGTCACTTCCAGATTTATGATCATCTAATCGAGTAAGAATTGCATTTAAATGACTTGGCCTGGATTTTGGTGGTATAAATGTATCTATCTGATCAGAAAATTGTACCAATCCTGCGGCATCTTGTTGGTTAATCATAAGATAAGATAAAGCAGCTATCAGGGAATTAGCATAATTTAATTTTGTTACAACATTGCTGGAGTAAAGCATAGATTTACTAATATCTAAAATTAAATGAGCACGTAAATTTGTCTCTTCCTCGTATCTTTTAATATAAAGTCGATCTGTTTTAGCAAAAAGCTTCCAATCAATATGACGAACTTCATCTCCAAAGCCATATGCTCGATGTTCCGCAAATTCAACAGAAAAACCATGGTAAGGACTACGATGTTGACCAATAATATATCCTTCAACAACCATTCGTGCTCTAAGCACCATCGAGCTTAATAGAGCAACCATTTCTGGATTAAGAAATTTTCTTTTATCTGTATGTTCCAGCAATCTTAGTCTATCGTGTCTAAAAGTTGTGATATTATATCTTCAACCTTTAACCCTTCTGCTTCTGCATTAAAATTAGGTAATACACGATGCCGAAGGATAGGTAACGCCAAAGCCTTAATATCATTAGTGTTTGGGGTAGGCCTACCATCAAGAATTGCTTTTGCTTTTGCTCCAAGTACCAAATACTGTGACGCTCGAGGGCCTGCGCCCCATTCGACAGATTGTTGAATAAAATCAGGGGCTTCAGTTGAACTTGGTCGGGAAGCAGAAACCAGCTTCACGGCATATTCAACAACGTTATCAGCAACTGGAACACGCCGAACAAGATTCTGATATGATACTAATTCAGATTGATTGATTATTGGATTTAATAATTTTTTTTGAGGTGTAGTGGTTTCTCGAACAATAGCAATTTCTTCTTCAGATGATGGGTAATCGATAGTCAAATTAAACATAAATCGATCTAGTTGCGCTTCCGGGAGAGGATAAGTGCCTTCCTGCTCGATGGGGTTTTGAGTAGCTAAAACAAAAAATGGTTCATCCAAATTGTATGTTTTTCCTCCAGTTGTTACTCGATGCTCTTGCATGGCTTCAAGTAAGGCTGACTGAGTTTTCGGAGGAGTTCGGTTGATTTCATCAGCTAGTATAATATTTGCAAAAATAGGCCCCTGATAAAATCTAAATGATCGTTGTCCTGTATCTTTATCAATATCAATTAATTCAGTACCTGTAATATCACTAGGCATCAGGTCGGGTGTAAATTGTATTCGTTTAAAAGATAAATCTAAGACCTTTGACAGTGTTTGGATTATCAATGTTTTTGCTAGCCCGGGGACTCCAACCAATAATGAATGTCCACGCGAAAGAAGAGCAATGAGCAGGTGGTCTAATATATTCTGTTGCCCAATAACTACATTGTTAATCTCTTTAAAAAATAATTCTCGAGAATGGGCAAGTTTCTCAAGTTCTAATACATCCTGTTGTGTTTCTTGCATACTAATCTTTTATTTTTAATTTTTTATAAGGGGGAAAACTTAATGTGTAAGCGTTGCCCTAAAAAGAAAGAATAAGTCAAAGATCAATTAGTTAGTTTCTTAGTTGCGTTTAATTACCTTATTTTGAAATTTTAAATGATGTTAACTAGTAAATCTACATTATATAAACCCTTGATTGGGCAATCAATACAGGAATTAGAGTCTTTTGTGGTTGCTCTAGGGCAGAGATCTTTTCGAGGGAGGCAACTTTTTGATTGGATTTATCGACAAAGGGTAGATGATTATAATAAAATGACAGATTTATCAAATTCATTTCGAAAAAAATTGATTAACTTTCCTTTACATTCACTAAAATTGATAGAAAGAGATATTTCTCCTTCAAAAAAAACAAAGAAATTTCTCTTTCAATTAAATAATGGTAAAAGGATAGAATCAGTTATAATGAAAAGTGCAAATAGAATTACTGTTTGCTTATCTACTCAGGTTGGATGTGCCGTGGATTGTGATTTTTGCGCTACAGCAAAAATGGGTTTTGTGCAAAACTTATCTGTTGGAGAAATAATAGATCAGTTTTTTCAGCTTCAAAAAATTATTGAGACACCAATTACTAATGTTGTATTCATGGGTATGGGCGAACCATTCTTAAACTACAAAAATTGTATCGATGCTGCCCATCTCCTGCACGATCCATTGGGAATTAATTTAGGAGCTAAACGTATAACAATTTCTACAGCAGGATTAATTAAAAAAATTGAATTGTATACAAAAGAGGGACATCCTTTTAAATTAGCTGTTAGTTTAAATGGTTCTGATCAAGGGCAACGAATTCAGACTATGCCAATAGCCCGGAAAAATACTTTCCCGGAATTATTAAGGGCCATTAAAAATTATACTCTTACTTCTCGTAAAAAGGTTACTATCGAATACGTTTTATTGGCTGGGGTAAATGATAAACAAGAAGATGCTCAGAAAATAAAAAATATTTTAAGTTCTATAAATTGCAAACTTAATTTGATTCCTTATAATGAGATAGGAGGCAAATACAATCGTCCACCTGATAAAACTATAATAACTTTTCTAAAGCAACTAAAAAATGCACCATTTCCTACTACTATTAGATGGAGTAAGGGGCAAGATATTGATGCGGGCTGCGGACAACTGGTAACAGGAATATCGTGAAAATGGACAAAGTAGAAAATGCATCACATGCCATTTTACAACATACTGGATTTAACGGAAAAATTGGAATGATTATGGGTTCCGGATTAGGATCTATAGCAGATATATTAACTGAAAAGAAAATGTTACCATACTCTAAGATACCCCATTATCCACAATCATCAGTGGAGGGACATAAAGGGGAATTAATTAAAGGTATTTTGAATAATAAAGAAGTCCTTGTTGCAAGAGGTAGAGTTCATTGCTATGAAGGTTTTTCAATTGAAGAAGTTGGTTTCCCAATACAAGTGTTTAAAAAATGTGGTATAAGGAATATTATCATTACAAATTCATCTGGAAGTTTAAGAAAAGAAGTCCTACCTGGAACAATTATGACTGTTATTGGACACTTAGATTGTACATTCCAAAATTTAACTGGAGATCCTTATTTAGAGAATAAAAATAAATACCAT
>Ga0066836_10001865_pt1 | contig 11162 bp, 11 predicted proteins | sample ETNtaG_18_FD_71568 | JGI IMG/M metagenome (GOLD analysis project Ga0066836, IMG submission 71568) | Marine microbial and viral communities from oxygen minimum zone, Eastern Pacific Ocean - ETNP201302SV91 | ecosystem: Environmental > Aquatic > Marine > Oceanic | place: Pacific Ocean: Eastern...
TAAATGTAAAAACTACTGTCGATTTACTAGAAGAAGCAATGAAATCTTTGTCTACTGGTAAAGGATTTAATAGCCCTAGAAAGAGACTCCCTGCTAGTTATAATGGAGGCAACCTTCATTTTATGGCAGCGTCATGGCCAGAAAAAGGAATAGCTGGGCATAAAAGCTATGTAGTAACTAAAGGTAAGGCAACTTTTGTTGTCATTCTTTATTCTACTGAAGGAGAAGGGTTACTTGCTGTTATAGAAGCAAATCTATTAGGGCAAATAAGAACTGGTGCTGCCTCAGGGTTAGCTTCAAAATATCTAGCTAAAAAAGATTCAAAAAAACTAGCAGTAATTGGATCTGGTTTTCAAGCTCAAACGCAATTAGAAGCAATAAATTCACAGTTTAAACTAGATGAAGTAAGAGTTTATTCAAGGACTAAAGAAAAACGTGAGGCTTTTGTAGATAAAATGAGTAAAAAGTTAAGTATAAATATTCAATCATCAGAATCTTCTGAAGAAGCAACAGACAATTGTGATATTCTCTCACTTATCACTAATTCAAGCGCTCCTGTTATTTCAAATGAACAAATCACTGAAGGAATTCATGTAAATGCAGCTGGAGGGAATAGTTGGCTTAGATCAGAGTTGCCATCAAATTCAATTAGTAAATTTGATTTTATTTCATGTGATGATCTGGATCAGGCTAAAACTGAGTGTAAAGAGTTAATGGAAGCTACTGAAAAAGGTATTACTTCTTGGAATAAGGTTCATGAATTATCTTCAGTAATAGATGAACAAATTATTGGCAGAAAAAATAATGAAAATATAACTTTATACGAATCATTAGGTATAGCTATTCAAGACATTGCAGCTGCTAAATATGTATACGACCAACTAAAATAAATCTATATTAACTAAAAACTGAAGTTAACGTCTTTTATTTCGTAAAAAATATCTTAATTGATTAATGGCAGATTTTCATTAGAAGGAAGTCATTTTGATATACTAGATTAGGTCCTATTGTTTATAAAATTTGCTTTATAACCAATGGGACGTCCTTAATCTAAGTCCTCTAAATTGAACAAATTTCTTATAAATCTATTAAATATTTTTTCCTATCTCTTTTTTTAGAGCCACCAAATCAGAATTATTATTAATTATTGAATATCGAATATTATCCTTATCTAAAATGCTTATCACCTCATCTGTTTTGAGTTGATTATTTATTATTTTTTCAAAGTTTGATTTTGATAAATTTCTTTGCTTTTCTAATCTTTGTTTTGATAATGAATGGCTAGAATTAATAATCCAAATATAATCAAAAAGTTTATGCCATCCTGCCTCAATGATTACGGCTCCTTCAAAGACAATTAGTTTTGAAGTGTTTTCAATCTTTTTACTTATATATTTTTCAATTTGAGGCCATATTATTTTTTGTAAAGTATTTAGTTTCTCTTTATCACTAAAAACTAATTGCCCCAAGCTCTTTGTATCTATTTGATTGTCTTTGGATAATACACTTGGGAAAAGTTTTAAAACTCTATTTTTTATATCCGTATCAGCTTTATAAAATTCTTTAGCTACAACATCTAAGTCATAAGTGGTAATCCCCATATTTTTGAGTATGTGTAAAACTGAAGATTTTCCAGTTCCTATATTTCCTGTTATTCCTAATGATTTCATTTCTATTTAATTAGGTTTTTAATTCAACATGTGATTTTTATGCATATTTAATAATATTAAAAAATACCCCCAGAGGTCTGAGCAATTAAATAAAAGGCCCTTTTATTAGGGCTTTTTATTTAAAGGCCTCTCTCTTTAAGCTTATCTTCTGTAACGATTTCGTGAAATTCTATTTCATATCTTTCGATATTATCTTGTAACTCTTGCGATAATTTATTTCTTATTTTATCTGGGACATTTGAAAAAGCATTAGAACTTAATGTTTCTTGAATCCATTCTGCACAAACAGAATAATCTTCTGAAGGAGTTCCCCATCCGGATACATATACTGTAGCTCCACCTCTCCCCTTTTCTTCATATTCTGAACAAATTTGTTTTAGCAAACTAGCTACTTTCCATAACTTGTCTCTTGAGGTTATGCATTTTCTTCTTACTAAAAACATTTTGTATCCTTTCTTTAATATAAAATGACTTAATGCCATTAATAATTATTATTACAGTTCTAATATCCACCTTCATACATGCTACATGGAATTTTTTAATTAAAAAATCCAACCACCCTTATGAATATGTTCAATTATTAGCTGTAATAAGCGGTGTTGTTTCACTACCCTTTGCTATTATTTTTATTTTTGAAGACGGTTTTACAATTTCTGGATTTCTTCTTAGTATTTTGTCAGGGTTTGTACATGTATTTTATTTTTATTTTTTAGGTACTGCTTATAAAAAAGGAGATTTGTCTTTTGTTTATCCTATTGCAAGAGGAACTGCTGTGGCTTTGGTCCCTTTAGTTGGATTATTTATTATCAATGAATCAGTTTCTAACCTCTCATTAATTGGTGTATTTATAGTTTTTTTAGGAATTTTTTCTTTAGGGAATATTACACATATTCGTTCTGTAAATTTTAATGACTTGTTTTTATCACTAATCGTGGGAATAACAGTAACAATATATACAATTGTCGATAAATATGCGGTTTCACTCATTAATCCTTTTTTTGTTTTTTCAATATCATCATTTTTAGGAGGTTTTTTATCAATAACTATTATTGACAGAAGGATTAATCATTTTTATTTGGTTGCAAAAAACAATTTAAAAGTAGTACTAATTATTTCTTTTTTAAGTGCAATTGCTTATCCAATGGTTTTATATGCTTATAAATATTCAGATGTGTCTCTTGTTTCTCCATTAAGAGAAATTTCTACTGCAATTGCAACTGTTATGGGGATAGTCTTATTGAAGGAGAAACTAAGTCCTTATAAAGTGATCGGAGTATCATTTATTGTAATTGGCGCTATTTTAATTACTTATTAGAATTATTTTTCTTCGATTTCAATTGAATTAATCATATCGCCTGGATTAGGGTCGCTCATTGGATCCCTTTCTCTAATATTTAAAACAACTTCCATGCTTTTTTTATCTAATACCTTACCAAAGACGGTATGAGCACCATCAAGATGAGGGGTTGGTGCATGAGTAATAAAAAATTGAGATCCATTAGTTCCAGGACCAGCGTTTGCCATCGATAATATTCCTTCAGAGTCGTGTTTTAATGATGAAACAAATTCATCTTCAAATTGGTATCCAGGGCCACCAGCTCCTGTACCTGTTGGATCTCCTCCCTGAATCATAAAACCTGGAATAACTCTATGAAATGTAGTTCCGTTATAATAACCTGACTTAGCTAGATTTATGAAATTTTCACAAGTTTTTGGAGTTTGATCAGAGTATAAATGAATAATTATTTCACCTTTTTCTGTATCGATCTTTGCTTTATATGTTTTTGTTGTGTCTAAATCCCCTTTTGGTGGTTCTAAAGTCATAAATACATCCTCTTGTCTATTTTTTGTATCTAATTATAATACCTAATAATTGAGATTTATATGTTTTACTTATTAGATAAATTTAAGTACTTTAGGAGCATCTATGAATGATTATCCAATAATAAAAAAAATTACTTTTAGTAGATACAAATTTCCCTTAGAAAATATGAGAAACCATACACTTTCTTGGGTATACGAGCCAGGATCAAAATCAGCAAGAAATGTTATTTCAATTAAAATTGAAACAGACCTTGGCATATCAGGAGAATATTTTAGTATCGCTCCAGGCACTTATGATCAAATGAGAGCTATTGCACCAATATTGATTGGCCAAAATGGTCTAAATAGAGAAAAATTCTATAATCTCGCTAAAGTAATTTTAAGAAAGCAAGACAAAATGGGTATTGGACCTATTGATATAGCCTTGTGGGATTTAGCGGGCAAATATTATGATACTCCAATTTTCAGATTATTAGGTGGTAGCAGAACTAAACTTCCAACTTATGCATCTACTCTTCATGGCGATTATTCTAAAGGAGGTTTGAATTCTCCCGAGGCATTTAAAGATTTTGCAGAGCAGTGCTTTGACATGGGATATAAAGCATTTAAGATTCATCCATGGGCTCCTGCAGACATATCTCAAGAAGTTAAAGTAGTTAATGAAGTTGGAAAACTTTCAAACAAAATGAATCTTATGATAGATCCTTGTTGTGTATATGAAACCTACGCTGATGCATTAACTGTTGGTAGAGCTTGTGATGATAATAACTATTTTTGGTATGAAGATCCTTTACAAGATGGAGGAGTCTCATTTTATGCACATAAAAAACTAAGGCAGACATTAAGAACTCCTCTTTTACAAGGAGAGCATCTTCATCTAGTAGAAACTCATACAGATATGGCGATTGCTGAAGCAACTGATTTTTGGAGAGCAGATCCGGAATATGACGGTGGGATTACTGGGGTCATGAAAGTAGCTCATGCTGCTGAAGGATTTGGTATGGATCTAGAATTACACATAGCTGGACCAGCTCAAAGACATTGCATGGCATCGATAAGAAATTCAAATTATTACGAGATGGGATTGCTACATCCTAAGATATCTAATCCTGCAAATATACCAGTGTATAAAAATGACTATACTGATGAAATTGATTCAGTCGACTCCGAAGGGTATGTTACTGTTTCTGAAACCCCAGGTCTTGGAGTAGAGTATGATTATGAATACGCAAAAAAATTTCTAATAGATACACTAGTAATAGATTGATTTATGGCTAAAAAAATCATATATAGTTCATATGACAAAGCTATTGAAGATTTGTCTAATAACACAAGCATTATGATAGGTGGTTTTGGTGTCCAGGGAGGACAGCCAACAAACCTTATGGTTGCTTTAAGAAATATGAATTTAAAAGAACTTACGCTAATTGGTAATGTTGCAGGTATTTCTATGATTACAGGCTATGGATGGAAAAATTCTGATAAAGACAATATCATTGACCAGAGTATTTTTTTTCAGAAAAAGCAAGTAAAAAAAATCATTTGCTCATTTCCTATACCATCTCAAAGGAATCCAATTTCAGAGATAGAAAAAGCATGGATAAATAATGAAGCAGAAGTAGAAATAATTCCTCAAGGAACTTTAGCTGAAAAAATCCGTGCTGCAGGATCCGGGATTCCTGCCTTTTATACCAAAACTGGTGTTGGTACTATTATTGAAAAAGATAAAGAAACCAAAATTATAAACGGAGAAAAATATCTATTAGAATATGCTTTAAATGCAGATGTTGCATTTATTAGGGCCCATCTAGCTGATGAAAATGGAAATTTAATATATAAAGGAACTTCTAGAGCTTTCAATCCAATAATGGCTTCTGCTGCGAAATTGACTATAGTTGAAGTTGATAAAATTATACCCTCTAAAAATCTAGATTCAGAAAGAATTGGAACCCCAGGAATTTACGTAGACAGAATAGTTAGTGTTAATAATGAATTATCCTGAGAAACTAACTAAAGAAGATATAGCATATAGAGCATCTATTGAATTGCCTGAGAATTCTTATGTAAACTTAGGTATTGGTTTACCCTCTTTATGTGCAAAGTATTTGGAACCAAAAAAGAATATTATTTTTCAAGCTGAAAATGGGATTTTGGGATTTAATGAACTTTCAAAAGAAAATGAACAAGATGAAAATTTAATTGATGCAGGAGGTCAATTTTTAAATCATGTACCAGGTATTTCATATTTCGACTCAGCTGATTCATTTGCAATGATTAGAGGGGGACATATTGATATTACTGTCTTAGGTGGATTACAAGTTTCAGAAAGTGGCGATTTAGCTAATTGGATGATTAAATCTAGAGGGATTGGATCTATAGGAGGAGCCATGGATCTAGTAACAGGTGCAAGAGAAGTTATTGTGACAATGGAACATATAACTAAGGATAATAAATTTAAAATACTAAACAAGTGTGATTTTCCTTTGACAGGTGTAAATTGTGTAAACAAAATAATTACTGATATTTCAGTTATAGAAGTTAGAGAAGAAGGATTATTCATTACAGAAATGGCTAAAGACTGGAGCTTAGAGCAAGTTCAATCTTTAACTGAACCAAAACTTATTCCATCAAAAATAATAAATGATTATGTTACAAGATAAAGAAAAATTTCTTAGGTAATATCAACTATTAATTTTCCAAAATTTTCACCTTCAAATAACTTCATGAAAGTTTTAGGAATATCATCGAATCCTTTATAAATATCTTCTTTATAAACAATTTCACCACTTTTAATCCATTTTGAGATTGCATCCATTGCTTCAACATATTTATGCTCAAAGTTAAAAACAATAAATCCTTGCATTGTAGATTGTTTTGTTAGTAAGGTTCTTGCTACTCTAGGCCCTAATGGAGGAACTGGTGCGTTATAATTTGCAATTTGACCGCAGATTGCAGTTCTTGAGTATGTAGCAAGATGATTCATTACTGCATCTGAAATTTCTCCACCAACATTATCAAAATACATATTAATAAAATTTTCTCCCATTAAACCAAGTTCTTTATCTATGTCTTGACTTTTATAATTCAAACATTGGTCAAAATTTAATATGTCTTTGCAATAATCAACTTTTTCTTCTGTGCCTGCAATTCCAATAACATTGCAACCCATTATTTTTGCAATCTGACCTACTAATGAACCTACGGCACCAGATGCTGCAGATATTACAATTGTTTCACCTGGTTTAGGTTTACAAACTTCTAAAAATCCTAGATACGCAGTTCTTCCAGGCATTCCTAACACTCCTAATGAATATGTAATAGGTAATTCTTTATCTTGCGAGATTTTTGTAACGTTTTTTTCGCTTAAACATGCATATTCTTGCCAACCAACTTTTGCATTTACCATTTCACCTTCATCAAACCATTTAGACTTAGATTCAATAACTTTACCCACAACCTCACCTTCCATTACACCACCAATTTCAACAGGTTGAGAGTACGATGGACCGCCATTCATTCGACCTCTCATATATGGATCCAAAGAAAGATATTGAGTTTGTATTAGGACATCTCCATAGTCTAATTTTTTTGTATCTGAAATATTTATTTTTAAGTCTTCTTCTAAATTAGGAACACCAGAAGGCCTTTTGTTCAAAACCCATTGCTTGTTTTTCATTAGATCCTCTTTTACTTATATTTTAATTTCTAGTAAATCTTTACCAACTATAATATTACCATCAAAATTTTGTGATACACCTTTATACCAAATATCATCAACATCATATTCAATAGATCCTGTAGGAACTAAATGATTTAAAATAAGATTTTTGACATTAGATTTTTTTGCGACATAACCTACTTCTTCAATAGAAGTATGACCGTCTATTATATGATTTTTAAATTCTTCATTTCCTGGATAGGTTCGTTTTATTATTGCATCAACTCCATCTAGATTAAGTACTTCATGAACTAGATAGTCAGAATCTAATGAAAATTTAATTAACTTTTCGCTTTTGGAAGTATCGCCAGAAAAGACTATAATCTTATTTTCTAAAGTGAATTTATAGGCAAAACTAGGTTTTGCTGCTCCATGAGGTACTGTTATGCATTCTACAGTAATATTTTTGTCTTTATAAATTTTTGAATCCTTATCAATTTCATTTATATTAAAAACAGTTTCAAATTTCGGTCTGTTCTCGTCTTTTATACGTAATTCGATATCCCATTTCATATATTCCTTGTATGAATCAAGTATCTTTTGCAAAGGAGTTGGTCCAAAACATTCTATTTTCCCCTTATGCCCACTTTGCCAAGCCCTAAGTAAAAGTGTTCCTAAGTCAGCAACGTGATCAGAATGATTATGAGTAATGAAGATTCCTTTTATTTTTTCAGGATCTAAGTTTGCACTTGCTAATTGATTGCAAACACCATCTCCTGTGTCAATAATGTAAATATCTTCACCGATAATTATTGCACTTGATGGTTGGGATCTCTTTGCCCAAATTCTTGGGCCCCCACCAGTTCCTAATAAAATAATTTTATTCATAATAATATTCTATTCGATAACATATTTTTTATTATCATTTATAACTTTTGAAATATCTTTATTATTAATTTTATTTATTTTCATATTAACGTTATGCTAAATATAATACTAACCACAGTTAGTGAGGTATTTTTGAAAAAATTAATTGATTTAGAATTAAAAAATCCTATTCTTTTGTGTAGTTGGCAAGGATGGCCTGACGCTGCCGAATCAGCTACAAAATCTATAGAAGAAATAATATCACAAGTCGATATTATAGATAAATATGAAATCAGCTCAGAGGCTTACTATATATATTCAGATAAAAGACCTCATGTATCAAACCCAAAGCCAGAAAAAAGAAAAATAGATTGGCCAGAGAATAAATTTTCATTTGTAAAAACAAATTCAGAAAATGATCTTATTATATTTGAAGGAGTTGAACCTGATTTATTTTGGAAAAAATATATTAAAGAATTTTTATCAGTTGTAAATTATTACAGTGTAACTCAAGTTATAATGGTAGGATCATTATTGGACTCTGTTCCTCACACTAGAGAGCCACGTATAAGTATCACTGCTACTAGATCAGATAATAATAAATTGTTGAAAGGAATAAAATTTTTACCACCTACATATGAAGGTCCCGCTGGAATTACTTCAGCTATTGGCGAAAAACTAGATTCAAAAAAAATTTCAGCAATTTCTATATGGGGCCACACACCTCATTATTTACAAGTTACTCATAATCCAATATTATCTGCTGCTATTATGAAAGAGATTAGTAAAATCCTAAATTTAACTTTAAATTTTGATAAGATTTCTAAAAGATCTGAAGAATTTAGATCATCTTTAAATTTAGCACTTGAAGATCATAAAGAAATCACCAAGTATGTAGAGAGATTAGAAGAGTCTTATGATACTGAGGAAATGTCAAAAATTGACCCTGAACCGAAACTAATAATCAAAGACCTTGAAAATTTCCTTAAAGAATCTAGAGAAAATCAAAATTAAATCTAATAATCAATAAAATAAAAAATGGGAAAATTTGAGAACAAAAATATATCAATCTTTGGTTTAGGTAATATTGGACACAATATTGGCCAAAAACTAATAGAAAAAAATAATAACATAAATGTTCAAGGTTTTGACATAAGTAAAGAAAACTCCACTATTGCGAATCAATCTAATGCAATCAATAGGGAAATGAAAAGTTACATAGATTCTGTTGACGATTGTGACGTTTTATTTATTTCCACTCCTACTTCTTCAACGTATGAAATTTTTGAATCATTACAGAACAATTTGAATAAGAACACGTTGATAATAGATATTTGTTCTTCAAAAAGAGCAATAAATGAATGGTCTAATGAACTTTTGCCTGATAATGAAATAATAGGTCTTTATCCTTTCATTAGCCATGATTCAATACTTAACAATAATTGGGGAATTGTTTCCTACAATAACTCTAAGGACAAAGTCACTGAAATGGCCAATGTTTTTATTTCAGAAATGGAAGGAGTCGGAATTAATGTTGACATAGTGGAACATGATAGTTTCATTGCTTTAAGTGAAACAATGCCAATGATTTTATCATCAAATCTTTTGAATTTATCCAACAATAGTTCTTCATGGAAAGAAGTCTTTAAATACTTTAAAAGTGATGACTTTAAATTGTTTTCCAACCCGCTTCAAAATGATCCTGTAAAGATATTTTCTTCAATTTCTACTAATAACGATTTATTACTTGAATGGATAAAGCTTTATATCAATGAATTAGTAAAATTCCAAAAACTTCTTGAAAACAACTCTGAAGAAGAAATAGCTTCATTGATAAAAAAAACATGGGAAGACAGAATTAGGATAATAAACAATATTGATCCAAGTTTAGATTCAGGTGAAAATATTATACCTTCTTCATCTGAAAATATTCTTTCCTTGTTCATTGGATCTAGAGCAGCAAGATTTTTTACAAAATCTAAAGAAATAGATAAAGATAAATATGGGTTTGAAAAAAGGATTTAGTATATGAACCTTACGTTTGATAAAAAAAAATCTTTAAGGGCAGACATAACCATTCCTCCAGACAAATCTCTTTCTCATAGAGCTGTTATGTTTAACTCTCTTGCTAAAGGGAAGGCAAATGTTTCAAATTTTCTTATGGGTGAAGATTGCTTATCTACTATTTCTGTACTTAAAAAATTAGGAGTAAAAATAGAAGTTCATGATAATAATGTTGTCACCCATGGAATGGGAATAAATGCATTGTCAAAACCTAATGAGGTATTAGATGTAGGAAATTCTGGTACAACTATTAGATTAATGTCAGGAATTTTAGCTGGGAGGGATTTTGAATGTATATTGGATGGTGATTCATCTATAAGAAAACGTCCAATGAATAGAATTATAAAACCTTTAAGTATGATGGGTGCCAATATTACTGCAGATAATAATAATGATAATGCTCCTATTAAATTCCTAGGAGGCGAATTATCTAGCCTAAAATATGATCTTCCCGTAGCAAGTGCTCAACTGAAAAGTTCACTGATATTAGCTGGATTAAGATCAAAAGATGGCATTAAAATCAAAGAAAAATCTACATCAAGAGATCACACAGAAAGGCTTCTTTCAAATATGGGAGCTGACATTAATGTAAATGACCTAGAAATCACAGTAAATCCTTCAAATATCGAATCAAGAGATATAACTATTCCTGGTGATATATCGAGCGCGTCTTTTTGGCTAATTGCGGGTTGTATTCATAATGATGCTGAAATAACGATAAGGAATGTAGGTATTAACAAAACTAGATCTGGAATAATTAACGTCTTAAAAAGAATGGGAGCCTCAATAGAATTTTTTAACGAAAAAGATTATTCAGGAGAACCCGCATGTGATATTTTTGTTAAGTCTTCATCTTTAAAAGGTACAGAAATTTCTGGAGATGAAATCCCATTACTTATAGATGAAATTCCTATCATTGCGCTTGCTTCAGTATTTGCTGAAGGTCAAACTACAATCAGTGATGCAGAAGAATTAAGATATAAAGAATCAGATAGGATTTCTTTAACTGTAAATTGGATGAAAAAAGCTGGAGCAGAAGTAGAAGAATTAAAAGATGGAATGATTATTGGAGGCACTAA
>Ga0066836_10001866_pt1 | contig 11162 bp, 9 predicted proteins | sample ETNtaG_18_FD_71568 | JGI IMG/M metagenome (GOLD analysis project Ga0066836, IMG submission 71568) | Marine microbial and viral communities from oxygen minimum zone, Eastern Pacific Ocean - ETNP201302SV91 | ecosystem: Environmental > Aquatic > Marine > Oceanic | place: Pacific Ocean: Eastern...
CGAGTTGGCCATGTACTCGGTTATGTGGTCTGAGCACTGTTCCTACAAGAGCAGCCGCATCCATCTGAAGCGCCTGCCGACAGAAGCGCCTTGGGTGTTGGTTGGACCGGGCGAGAACGCGGGCGTGGTCGACGTGGGCGACGGCATCGCGGCCGCGATCCGGATCGAGTCGCACAACCACCCATCGGCCATCGAGCCCTACCAGGGCGCGGCTACCGGCGTGGGTGGCATCCTCCGGGACATCTTCACCATGGGTGCCCGCCCAATAGCCCTTATGGACCCCCTGCGGTTCGGTCCGCTTGACGATGCTCGCAGTCGCTGGATCGCCGAGGGCGTGGTGTCGGGCGTATCGGGCTACGGCAACGCGGTGGGCGTCCCCACCGTCGGCGGCGAGGTCGTTTTCGACCGGACCTACCAAGGAAACCCGCTGGTCAACGTGCTCTGCCTGGGCATCCTGCCCACAGAGCGTCTTGTTCTCGGTCAAGCCTCTGGCGTGGGCAACCTGGCCGTGTTGCTGGGTTCCAGTACCGGGCGAGACGGTATCGGCGGAGTCAGCGTGCTGGCCTCGGCGGGCTTCTCGGCCGAGGACGATGGCGACAAGCGCCCCAGCGTCCAGGTCGGCGACCCGTACGAGGAGAAGCGTCTTATCGAGGCCTGCCTCCAGTTGCTGGACGAAGGCCTTGTGGTCGGCATCCAGGACCTGGGCGGCGCCGGCCTGACCTGCGCCACGAGTGAAACCGCGTCGCGTGGCGGTGTTGGCATGGACGTCGACGTCTCGGCTGTGCACCGGCGTGAGTCCGGCATGGAGGCCCACGAGGTCATGACCAGCGAATCCCAGGAGCGGATGCTGGCCATTGTCGAGCCCGAAGGCCTCGACCGGGTTCTGGCTATCTGTGAGCGGTGGGAGGTGGCATCCACGGTGATCGGCCGAGTTACCGAGGGCGGCGCCCTGCGCATTCTGGACGGCTTCGACGGCGAGGTACTGGCTGACGTACCGGCCGCCTCGCTCCATGAGGATGCTCCCCTCTACGACCGACCTCGCAGCGCTCCGGCCGAGCCTCGGGGTCCGATGGCCGACGGGCTTGCCCCGCCGGTCGACATGGGGGCCGACCTGCTCGACTTGCTGATCGATCCAGCCTGGGTGTACCGCCAGTACGACCACCAACTCTTCTTGAATACGGTGGTCGGCCCGGGAGATGACGCTTCAGTGCTGAAGCTTCGCCACCCCACCACGGGAGCCGAGACCGGACGGGCTCTGGCTATGACCACCGATGGCAACCACCGGTGGTGTGCCGTGGATCCCCGTGGTGGCACGGCCCGGGTGGTCGCCGAATCGGTGTTGAACCTGGCCTGTGTGGGCGCCCGCCCGCTGGCTGTCGTGAACTGTCTCAACTTCGGTAACCCCGAGCATCCCGAGGTCATGTGGCAACTGTCCGAAGCCATCGACGGATTGGCCGAGGCTTGTGAGGCCTTCGGTGCTCCGGTGATCGGTGGCAACGTCAGCCTCTACAACGAGTCGGCCGGCAACGACATCGACCCCACTCCGGTCATCGGCCTGCTCGGCATGGTCGACGACCTGGACCGGCGCCCCCCCGGTGCCACCCTCGTGGACGGCCATCGTCTGGTCCTGATCGGGCCCCACGACGTCTCGCTCGGTGGTTCACTCTGGGGATCGGCGCACGACGCCCCCGGTGGCATCTTGGCGCCTCTGGACTTCGACCTACACCAGCGGGTGGCTGACCTGATCCGTACTCTGGTTGCCGACGGCATGGTCGACGGCGTACACGACCTGTCGGCTGGTGGGCTGGGGGTAGCGGTGGCTGAGATGGTGGCCCGGTCCGGCGTGGGTGCCCATCTGGCACGGGTGCCCGACCATCGGGCGTTATTCGGCGAGGGCCCCAGTCGGGTCATGTGCTGTGTCGATCCGGAACGCCTCACCGATGTGTTGGCTGCCACTGAGGCTGCCGCCGTACCGGCCACCCGGATCGGTCTGGCCACTGGCGACCGCCTCATCGTGAAGGGTCTTCTGGATGTAGCCGTCGACGATGTGCGACAAGCTCACGAGGATCGATTGCCCGAGGCCCTGGGCGCCGGAACTACGAACCGATGACCGCTGCGCCCGTCGACCAGGAGAACCTCCCGGCGGCCGGTGCGGACGACGACACCCCTCGTGAGGCGTGTGGCGTTTTCGGTGTCTATGCGCCTGGCCAGCCCGTCGCCCACCTGACGTACCTCGGCCTCTACGCCTTGCAGCACCGCGGTCAGGAGTCGGCCGGTATGGCGGTCAGCGACGGCGAGGCCCTCACGGTTGTCAAGGACATGGGCTTGGTGTCCAACGCCTTCGACGACCGGACGTTGGCCGCCCTCACCGGCGACCTGGCCATTGGCCAGACCCGATATTCGACCACCGGATCCAGCACGTGGCGAAACGCCCAACCGGTCTACCGGGGTGTCGACCGCGTCGAGTTCGCGTTAGGCCACAACGGCAATCTGGTCAACACCGAGGCCTTGGCCGCCGAGGCCGGGATGCTTCCCGGAGCTATCACGTCCGACACCGACCTCATGGCCGAGCTTTTGGCCACCGAACTAGCCAGCCACGCCGACCTGCCACAGGCCGAGGCCATGGACGCTGCCCTGACCGCCGTACTTCCTCGACTCCACGGCGCGTTCTCACTGGTCATTGCCGACCACGAGCGGGTCATCGGCGTTCGTGACCCGAATGGCTTCCGGCCCCTCTGTCTGGGGCGTCTGGACGGTGGTTGGGTACTCGCGTCTGAGTCGCCGGCGCTGGACGTAATCGGGGCCCACATGGTTCGTGAACTGGATCCCGGCGAGGTAGTGGTCATCGACGACACGGGTTGGCGTTCGCTCCGACCGTTCGACGACGACGCCATCGACCCCAAGCTCTGCCTGTTCGAGTTCGTCTACTTCGCTCGCCCCGACGCCGTCCTGTACGGACAGAGCGTGCATCATGCCAGGGTCCGTATGGGTGAGATGTTGGCTGACCAGGCACCGGTGGAGGCGGACCTGGTGATGGGGGTACCTGAGTCGGGGATGCCCGCTGCTGAGGGGTATGCGCGGGCCAGCGGTATCCCGTACGGCCAGGGTCTGGTCAAAAACCGCTACATCGGCCGGACCTTCATCGCTCCCACCCAGGCCCTCCGGTCCGCGGCGGTGCGCATGAAGCTCAACCCGTTGCGCGACACCATCGAGGGGCAACGCCTGGTGGTGGTCGACGATTCGATAGTGCGGGGTACCACCACAAGGGCCATGGTGCGGATGCTTCGCGACGCTGGCGCGGCGGAGGTCCACATGCGGGTCTCGTCGCCGCCCTACCGCTGGCCGTGCTTCTACGGCATGGACACCGGCACTCGTGGCGAACTCCTGGCCGCCAATCTCACCGTGGACGAGATCCGCGAGTATCTCGAGGTGGACAGCCTCACCTATCTGAAGTTGGACCACCTCTTAGAGGCCACTGGCACGGTGGGCGCCGGGTTCTGTGATGCCTGTCTGACTGGGACCTACCCGATCGAGATTCCGGTGAACCTTTCCAAGGCGGTACTCGAGGGGGCGGCTGGCGCCCCCGCCCCCGAGCGGGCCATGCCGATCGGCGATGGTGATGCGAAGGCCGAACTCCCGACCGATACCGCCAACCGCCTATTCGGACGCAGTTGATGGACTCAGACTGGTGACCTCGTCAGTGGAAAGCGGAGCGGGAGAGAGCTATCTGGCATCCGGGGTTGATATCGATGCCGGTGAGGAAGCCGTGAAACGCATCGGTCCGCTGGTGCGGAGCACTTACCGGCCCGAGGTCATGGGTGACATCGGCGGCTTCGGCGGTCTGTTCGACATCGGTCGCTCGGGCTACCGGGATCCGTTACTGGTGTCGGCCACCGACGGGGTGGGTACTAAGTCCGAGATCGCGCGCGAGACCGGTCGGCTTGACTCCATTGGTCGCGACTTGGTGGCCATGTGCGTGGACGACCTCGTTTGCGCAGGCGCCGCTCCTCTTTTCTTCCTGGACTATCTGGCCGTCGGTCGTCTCGACCCGGTCGCCGCCGAGTCCCTGGTGGCCGGTATCGCCGACGGGTGTGCCGAGGCGGGCTGTGCACTCATCGGCGGCGAGATGGCTGAGCATCCAGGCGTCATGGCTGCCGATCAGTTTGACCTTGTGGGCTTCGCTGTGGGGGCCGTCGAGCGGGATGCCCTGCTGGACGGGACTGCGGCGGTGGCCGGCGACGTTCTGGTCGGCATTGAATCTCCCAACCTGCGGTCCAACGGGTTCTCGCTGGCTCGCCGCCTGGTCTTCGACGTGGCCGGCCGGTCGCTCGACGATCCTGCATGGGAGGGTGCGTCGACCACTTTGGCTGACGAGATGCTTGCTCCGAGCGTGATCTACGCCCCGGCGGTGGTGGCCGCCCTGGCTGCCCACGAGATCCATGCCGTGGCCCACGTAACCGGCGGAGGCTTGCCCGGCAACCTGCCGCGGGTCATGGATAATACGCTCGATGCGGTGGTGGACCGCTCCACGTGGGAAGTACCGCGGTTCTTTTGCGAACTGCAGAACATGGGCGACGTGTCCGACGACGAGATGGACCGGGTGTTCAACATGGGCCTCGGGATGGTGCTGGCCGTGCCTGATCGTGACGCCGATGCGGTGGTGGCCATGCTGGCCTCCCACGATCGACCGGCTCGGGTGGTCGGTGAACTGACGGCCGGTAGCGGTCAGGTACGGATGAATGGGACGAGGCAAGGGGGCATCGGATCGTGAGCGACCGTGAGGCGTTGATCGCCCATCTGCTGGAGCACTCCATCCGCACCGGGGACTTCACCCTCAAGTCGGGACGAAAGAGCACGTGGTTCTGCGACGCCAAGCAGACGGCCTGTCGGGCTGAGGGGATCCTGCTGGTGGCTGATGCTGCGCTGGCTGAAATCGACTCCTTGGATGCCGCCGCGGCCGAAGGCGTCGGCCCTATCACGGCCATTGGCGGTCTTACCGCCGGGGCGGACCCGGTTGCCTTCGGGATCGCCGCCGTGGCTGCTACCCGTGGTCGGTATCTCCGGTCGTTCAGCATCCGTAAGGAGTCCAAGGACCACGGGGTCCAGGGTCGATTGGCCGGTGCCCTGCTGCCTGGCGACCGGGTGGTCATAACCGAGGACACCGTCACCCGGGGGACATCCCCGCTGGAGGCGGCAGCGGCAGTTCGGGCACTGGGTGCCGAACCGGTGGCAGTGCTGCCCATCGTTGATCGGGGTGGCACGTGTGGGCCGGCAGCCGCTGAGATGGGCATCGCCTTCCGACCACTGGTGACTGCCCTGGACCTCGGCTTTCCCTACGAGGGGCCCTGACTCTCTGATTGGGATTTTCCTGATCGGGGCGTTCCTGTGGGTCACTCCTAGGCTCGTCCGATGCCCTTCCTCCCCACCGCGGCCTATTCCATCCACCTCCAGGTGGCATTGGACAATGTGCCCAACACTCTGGGTCGTCTGGCCACCGCCATTGGTGAGGCCGGCGCCAACATCATGTCGATGGGCGGATTCGACGTCCGTGGCGATCTCCTGGTCAACGACGTGGTGGCCAACTGCCGTGACGAGGACCACGCGGCGGCGGTCGTCACGGCCATCGAGAACCAGGCCGGGGTGGAGATCCTCCACTGGTACGACCGCACCTTCGACATGCACGTGGGCGGCAAGATCGAGGTCGTGTCCCTGGCCAAGGTGAATGATCGCCACGATCTGTCGATGGCGTACACGCCTGGCGTGGCCCGGGTCTGCATTGCCATCCACGATGAACCAGCTCGGGCCCACGAACTGACCATCAAGAAGAACACGGTCGCCGTGGTCACCGACGGCACTGCCGTGCTGGGTCTGGGCGACATCGGTCCGGCGGCCGCCATGCCGGTCATGGAGGGCAAGGCACTGCTGTTTAAGGAGTTCGCGGGCGTCGACGCGTTCCCGATCTGCCTGGACGTCACCGACCCGCAGGAGATCATCGACACAGTGATTCGGTTGGCCCCCACCTTTGGTGGCATCAACCTGGAGGACATCGCGGCTCCTGCCGCTTTCCACGTGGAGGAGGCCCTACGGACCGCCCTGGACATCCCGGTGTTCCATGACGATCAGCACGGCACGGCCGTGGTCACCCTGGCCGCCCTGTGGAATGCCTGCCGACTTACCGGCCGCGACATGGGCGACCTGTCGGTGGTGATCGCCGGCATGGGAGCCGCTGGGGTAGCGGTGGGCAAGATCTTGCTGGACGCGGGGGTGGGCGAGATCGTCGGGGTGGACCGGATGGGTGCCGTCTACTCGGGGCGCGACAACCTGAACGTTGCCAAGGAGTGGTTCGCCGACCACACCAATCCTGATCGGAAGATGGGAAGCTTGAAGGATGTGCTGGTCGGCACCGACGTGTTCGTTGGTGTGAGTGGCCCCGGCCTGATCGACGCTGCCGACCTGCGGACCATGAATCCCGATCCGATCGTGTTCGCCATGGCCAACCCCGAGCCTGAGATCCATCCAGAGGAGGCCGACGGGCTCGCCGCGGTGATGGCCACGGGGCGAAGTGACTATCCGAACCAGATCAACAACGTGCTGGCCTTCCCCGGGATCTTCCGTGGAGCGTTGGATGTAGGCGCCACCGACATCACCGAGAACATGAAGCTGGCCGCCGCCCGGGCCATTGCCGACTCGGTGTCGGAAGCCGACCTGAAGCCCTCGTTCGTGGTGCCGTCGGTGTTTGACAAGTCGGTGCCCTACCGGGTTGCCGAGGCCGTGGCCGCCGCGGCGGTCGCCGACGGGGTCTGCCGGACTTGACCACGCCTGGGCCCCGAACCAACCAGTTCCCCTGATCGTGCTGATCCGCGCCGTCACCTTCGACCTCTGGAACACCCTCCTCACTAGCGTCCCCGGGGGTCTGGAGATCCGTCGTCGGCACTGGCAGGAGGTCATCGACGAGCGAAAGCTCGATATCCCGGCCGAGCTTCTGTGGGGGGTGCTGTCGATACTGCCCGACCGGTTTGAGACCGAGTGGCGAGCGGGTAGGCACTACGGACCGGAGCGTGCGCTCGATGAGTGCTTCGTCGCATTCGGTGATCGGCTGGAAGGTGGAGATCGCCAGGCCCTCGCCGCCGCGTTTGATTTCGCGTCGTACCAACTACGGGTGATGTCGGTGCCGGACGCGGCGGACGTCTTGTCCGCCGTGGCGAGAAGCGGTGTAGCCGTCGGGATCATCTCGGACACGAATCTGGCCATAGGGCGGCATTTGAGGACGTACCTCGCCGAACACGGCATTTTGGAGCACGTGGCGTTCGCCGCCTTCTCCGATGAGGTAGGCGTCTACAAGCCCGACCCGGCCATCTTCCGGGCCGCCATGGACGGCCTGGGCATCGACGACCCAACGACCATCGTCCACGTGGGCGATCTGAAGCGGACCGATGTAGCTGGGGCCCGCGCCATGGGCATGGGAACAGTGCGGTTTCGGGGGGCGCTGGACGATCTGGAAGATGGTGCTGAGGCCGACCACGTCATCGACTGCCTGGCCGACCTGTCCAGGCTGTTCCCCGCGCTGGTTGCTGGCTCCTGAGCGGCCCGGTGGTTCCGGATCTCAGTCGAACATGATGACGGAACGCAAGGTGGCTCCCGCCTTGAGCTCGGTGTAGCCGTCGTTCACCTCGTCGAGGGTGATGTGGGCCGAGACCAGTCGGTCCAGTTCAAGACGACCTTCCAGGTAGTGGCGGGCCAGATTGGGCATCTCCACCTTGAAGTTGGAGTTGCCCATGAACAGGCCCCTAAGTCCCTTGGCCTGGAGCACCATGAGCGCTCCGGGCACGGTCATGGTGCTGGTGATTGGCGGGACTCCGACCAGGTAGGCGGTGCGCCCTGGGCGGATCATGGCCAGCGCCTGTTCGCCGGTCGCCGTCAGTCCGATGGCCTCAAAGGCTGCATCGACTCCGCCGCCAGTCAGGGCCTGTACCGCAGCGACCGGGTCGTCCGTCGAGGCATCGACCACGTCGGTTGCTCCGAACCCGCGGGCCGCTTCGAGCTTCTCGGCGTTGAGGTCCACCGCGATAATCCGACTGGCGCCGGCCAGCCGACAACCCTGCACGATGTTCAGACCAATGCCTCCGCAGCCGATAACGGCCACCGTTTCGCCCGGACGGATCTGCGCGCCGTTGGTGGCTGAGCCCACACCGGTCATCACGGCACAGCCGATGAGGGCGGCCACGTCGAAGGGCACGGCCGGGTCGACGGCGACCACGCCATTCTCGTGCACCAATATCTGCTCGGCGAACGCCCCGAGCCCGGCCATGGGGAGCACTGGAGTGCCGTCAAGCGACAGTGTCGGTTCCAGTTCGGGCCCGCGGGCTAGGTCGTGACGGTTCGAGCAGATGAACACGCGACCCACGTGACACTCGGGGCACACGCCGCAGAACTGAGTCAGACAGGTGATTACGTGGTCGCCTGGAGCGAAGGCCGTCACGTCAGGTCCGACCGCTTCCACGATGCCCGAGGCCTCGTGGCCAAGCGCCGCGGGCAGCGACGGTAGCGGGAGCAGCCCCTCGATCACGTGGAGGTCGCTGTGGCAGAGGCCTGACGCCTTCGTTCGGATCAGAACCTCGCGGCCAATCGGCTTGGCGATGGTCAGATCTTCGACGACGAGGTCGCCGGGGGCTTCGTGGAGGACGGCGGCACGCATGGGGCTCCGGTGGTGGTCAGGGTTCGATTAGGGAAAGATTAGGAGGTTAGCCGCTTGGCTAACCATCCGCCGGTTCGGGTTAGGGTCGATCAGTGACTCCGATCGAGATCGTCCTCGTGGTGGTCGCCGTCGCTGCGGGTTCCCTCGTCCAGGCCTCGGCGGGCATCGGCATTGCCCTGGTCGCCAGCCCGGTGCTCATGGCCGTGGATCCGGCGTTCGTTCCCCTTCCCCTCATCCTGGGTGGAACGGTCGTCGGTATCCGCAATGTCACGATGGAGTTCTCGGGTTTCGATGCAAAGCGATGGCGGAAGTGCCTTCTGGGGGCACCGGTCGGACTGGTCTTGGGCGAGCTGGCGCTGGCCGGCCTCTCGGAGCGGGGTCTGACGCTGGCTGTGGGGGTGCTGGTCGTGCTGTCGGTGGTGGCAGTGGGGTCCGGTTGGAAACCCCCGAGCCGACGATGGATGTCGGTGCTGGCCGGCGTGCTGACGGCGTTCACGCTTCGGGTGGCCGCCCTTCCGGGACCGCCCTACGCCATCCTCCACCACGATGACCCTCCCCAGGTCCTGAGGCCCAACCTCGCGGGTTTCGTCATGGTGCTGAGCGCCGTGGTGACCGTGCGCCTGTTGGTCGGTGGGGCGATCGACGGCGCCGAGGTGGGGCGGATCGCGCTCGTCATGGGTTCCGCCGTCATCGGCCTGGTGTTGGCACCTCCGGTTCGCCGATGGGTGGACAGCGAGTGGTTCCGACCGGTGCTCCTGGGGATCTGTGGTCTTGGTGGTCTGGCAACCATCGTGGGGGCCCTGACCTGACTTCATGAACGGGATGACATGACGATGAGGTGGCGGACCTGCTGTTCCATGGTTCAACCCAAGCCACCCCACTCCCGGGGCAAGGTGATGCCGAACAGGTCCGTCTTGGCCTGGTGGTCAACCAGCGGCGGCGGCACCTCGCCGAGTTCCACCATGCCCACTTCACCGGTGCTCAACTCCTCGTCAGTGAAGCGTCGGATGCGGTCTAGGTGGGCATTGAAGTCCAGATTGAGGATGTCGGTTTCGGTCGTGAGGAGATCAGGATGGCCGGTTGCCTGAGGTTAGCCATATGGCTAACCTCAGCACGCGCTTGTTACCGAAACCACTGACAGCGCCTGACCGATCGAGGACATCATGACCCATCACAAAGTCGATGACCACACGCCCGACAACCCCGTTCTCCTCGAGGTCAAGGACGGGTTGGCCACCATTGTCCTGAATCGACCGGGGAGGAAGAACGCCATAGTCGGACCGTTGTCCGATGCTCTGGCCGCCTGCTTTGCCGAGGCCTCCGACCGGGATGACGTTGGGGCCGTCCTCCTACACGGCGCTGGCGGTGGGTTCTGTTCGGGCCTCGACCTCACGGAGTACAACGCCGATCCGCCGCCGACCTGGATCGGGACGGCGAGTTCGTCGTTCGCTGCTGCCCACCGGGCCATTGCCGAGTGTCCGGTCCCGGTCGTGGGCGCGCTGGAACGGTTTGCCATCAACGGTGGAGCGGGGCTTGCCCTGGCCTGTGACCTTCTGGTGGCCGGCGAGGGGGCGTTCCTTCAAGTCGGCGAGGTCCGTCAGGGCATGCCGGCCGCCATGAACCTGGCCTGGCTGTCGGGCCGACATCCTCTCTCCGTGATCCATCAGATCACCCTTTCCGGCCGTCGGTTCAGCGGTCTGGACTTGCATCGTCTAGGGATCGCCCTCGACGTGGTGGCTGACGACGAGGTCCTCGACGCAGCCCGAAGGCTGGCACTCGAGATCGCCGGATTCCCCGGATCGGCGGGCCGGATGATGAAGGAGCACACCGCCGGCATGGTCGCCGATGTGGTCACCAGTGCGGATCGCATCGATCGGGGAGCCGCCCTCCTCGCCGCGGCCGGCCAACTTCGGCCGGCGCGGACTTGATGGGCGTCGATCCCGACGGGGAACCGTCCTCCCGGACGGCGCTGCTCGATGCGGCCATCCGGTTGATGTCGGAGCGTCCCCCGTCGACGGTCACCGGTCGGGCACTGGCCGAAGAGGCTGAGGTCAACTACGGCCTAGTCCACTACTACTTCGAGTCGTCCGGCGACCTGCTCAGAGCCGCCCGAGGTCGGCATGGTTCCCGGCTTCTGGCCGATTCAATGGCGGGCGGCACCCGACCCATTCCATTGAACCAGGTCGTCTCAGACCGGGAGATCTTCGGCTTTGCTGCCCACGTCGCCCTTGAGGGTGGGTACGACGACGAGGACGTTTCGCACCCGGTCTTTGACGCCATGCTCGGGATGGCCACCGAGGGCGATCAGGGCGGCGACCCCGTCCACCACCGGGCCACCGTGGCAGCCATCGTCCTGCTCCAGTTGGGTTGGCCGGTGTTCGTCGAACACAACGCCACGGGGCTTGGCTTGGACCTCGAAGCGGACGGTGAGGTGATCCGGGACCGGTTTTTCACCGTGCTCGAATCG
>Ga0066836_10001867_pt1 | contig 11161 bp, 8 predicted proteins | sample ETNtaG_18_FD_71568 | JGI IMG/M metagenome (GOLD analysis project Ga0066836, IMG submission 71568) | Marine microbial and viral communities from oxygen minimum zone, Eastern Pacific Ocean - ETNP201302SV91 | ecosystem: Environmental > Aquatic > Marine > Oceanic | place: Pacific Ocean: Eastern...
ATTGGTTCATCGATTAAGGATTCAATATCCAATTCGACCTGATCAGGTAGTTTGTGTCCGTTGTCTGCAAAAAATTTGATGCCGTTATCATAATACGGATTATGAGATGCGCTAATAACAATACCGGCGGCGGCCCGGAAGGTACGTGTCAGATAGGCGATACCTGGCGTCGGCATTGGCCCAAGAAAATCGACATTAACCCCCGCAGCTGACAAGCCAGCCTCGAGCGCTGACTCAAGCATATAACCGCTAATTCGGGTATCCTTACCCACCAGTACTTTGCGTGTGCCTTTGGCCGCCAGCACTTTACCCGCAGCCCAACCGAGTTTAACAGCAAACTCCGGCGTTATGGGATGTTGTCCCACTAAGCCACGCACACCATCGGTACCAAAGTATTTCCTTTCTGTCACAAAAAATCTCCTTCCAGCGTTGCTGATACGATACGCATCGCATCGACTGTCTCTGCCACATCATGCACGCGAATCATGCGTGCACCTTTATAAGCCGCTATTGTGGCCGCTGCAATACTTCCTGACAAGCGTTCATCAACAGTTTTGCCAGTCACATGGCCAATCATAGATTTACGTGACACACCAACAAGCAATGGGCAACGTAGCTCATGAAAGGCCTGCAATCGTTGCAACATTTGATAATTATGCCGTTGTGACTTGCCAAAACCAAAGCCCGGGTCGAGCCAAATTCGGCTCGGTTCAATACCGGCTCGCTGACATTGCTGAATGCGATCTTCAAGAAAGGTTTTAACTTCGCACACCACGTCTTCGTAGCGCGGATCATGCTGCATAGTGCGAGGTTCACCTTGCATGTGCATTAAACACACTTCAACATTACTCGCCGCCACCGCTTCAATAGCACCTGGCTCACGCAACGCATTGACATCGTTAATCATGTCTACGCCTGCTTCGATGGCCGCGCTCATCACCGCCGGTTTGACGGTGTCGACAGATACCTTAGCGTCCAACCGTTGTTTAATCGCACTAAGCACCGGAATTACGCGATCGAGCTCCTCAGCCTCAGCAACCGCCTCCGCGCCAGGACGTGTCGACTCGCCGCCAATATCTAGCCAAGTAGCGCCTGCGTTAATCATCGCTTCAGCACGTCGTAGTGCATCATCAACATTATTGTAATGGCCACCATCACTAAACGAGTCGGGTGTAATGTTCAAAATACCCATTACACTCAGCGGTCGAGCAAGCTTACCCATGGTCTGTTCCTCGTATTATTTGTTCTCAAACTACTGACAAAAAAAAGCCACCCAGTTGGTGGCTTTTTACTGCTTAATTGTTACGACGTGGCGTCGCCCGGCTTGTCCACATTAATAGGACGCTCCGGTCGCTCTTCCTGCTCCGATTTCTCGGCGGTGCCACCGCTTGTACCATTGCCATTGTCGTCTTGGTCATCCCAACCTTTAGGCGGACGCACATCACGACGGTTCATCAAGTCATCGATCTGCTCTGCATCGATGGTCTCGTATTTCACCAAGGCATCTTTCATCGCATGCAAAATATCAACATTTTCCTCTAAGATTGTCTTAGCACGTTGATAGTTTTGATCAATAACTGATTTAACTTCTTCATCAATGGCACGCGCTGTATCATCAGACATGTGCTTATGCTGAGTGACTTGACGCCCCAAGAAGACCTCATTTTCATCTTCAGCATAGAGTAGAGGACCCATTTTTTCTGACAAGCCCCATTGCGTGACCATCTTGCGAGCTATTTCTGTTGCGCGTTCAATGTCATTCGAAGCACCCGTAGTAACCTTATCCGCGCCATAAATAATTTGCTCTGCGAGACGACCACCAAATAAGCTTGAGATCATACTCTCCAGATGTTGCTTGGAATGACTCACACGATCCTGCTCGGGCAAGTACATCGTCACACCTAAAGCACGCCCACGCGGAATAATCGACACTTTATAAACAGGGTCATGTTCGGGTACCAAACGACCCACGATAGCATGACCGGCTTCGTGATAGGCAGTCATCGCCTTCTCATCGTCCGTCATTACCATAGAACGTCGTTCTGCGCCCATCATGATCTTGTCTTTAGCTTTTTCGAACTCCTCCATAGTTACAAGTCGCTTGCCAGCCCTTGCAGCAAAAAGAGAAGCTTCGTTAACTAGATTTGCCAAATCAGCACCAGAAAATCCTGGAGTTCCTCTTGCGATAACGCTTGCCTCTACATGATCATCTATAGGGACTTTTCTCATATGCACTTTCAAAATTTGTTCTCGCCCACGAATGTCAGGCAATCCCACCACAACTTGACGGTCAAACCGTCCAGGTCTCAGAAGAGCTGGATCCAAAACATCAGGGCGATTAGTTGCTGCCATGACAATAACGCCATCATTTCCTTCAAAGCCATCCATCTCAACTAGCAGCTGGTTAAGTGTTTGTTCGCGTTCATCATGCCCCCCACCTAAACCAGCACCTCGGTGGCGGCCTACCGCATCAATCTCATCAATAAATATAATACAAGGTGACTGTTTCTTAGCCTGCTCGAACATATCTCGGACGCGAGATGCTCCAACACCAACAAACATTTCAACAAAATCAGAACCTGAAATTGAAAAGAAAGGCACTTTCGCTTCGCCTGCTATGGCTTTGGCCAACAAAGTTTTACCCGTCCCTGGCTGGCCCACCATGAGTACACCTCTGGGAATACGCCCACCAAGTCGTTGAAATTTATCCGGCTCACGCAAAAACTCTACAAGTTCTTGGACATCTTCCTTCGCTTCATCTACGCCAGCCACATCCGCAAATGTAATTTTAATCTGGTCTTCGCCCAAAAGCTTGGCTTTACTCTTGCCAAACGACATTGGCCCACCTCTTCCTCCTGCCCCTCCTCCTTGCATTTGGCGCATAAAGAAAAAGAATAGCGCGATAATTATTAGGATAGGAAAGCTAGCAACAAGAAGCTGGGTCCAAATACTCTGCTGTTCTGGCTCATTAGCACGAATCTCAACACCGTTGTCGAATAAGTCATTCATCAATTGGTCATCACCAATTAGAGGCATCACTGTTCGAAACTGAGAATTATCGGTTCGCCAACCCGTGATGTTAATTCCAGCCAATTCAACCGCTGAAACGCGACCAGAACGAACCTCTCGAACAAACTCAGAGTAATTAATATTATCTTCACGCGTTTCTTGGTTAATATTCTGAAATACTGTCAAAAGGACGCCGGCTATAATCATCCAAAGAATCAGATTTTTTGCCATATCATTCAAAGACTTATCTCCTAATAAACTCTCAATCCGAGAGGATTAAAACCTAAAATTTTTGGGATGGTTTAGATAGGCCCCCAGCAAATACCTTTATTCCACCATACCAATTCTAATCTTTATGTGGAATTTTGCACGTAAATTCCCAATTAGCCCGTAAATCCTTTGGCGAGCAGATATATTTCCCTTGATCGGGATCTTGAAGCTCGAGGCTTTCTAACTTTTACGGTACTAAAACTGCTCCTAATCTCTGTTTGAAACGCTTCTAGCCCCTCTCCTTGAAACACTTTTACCAGAAAATTTGCACCTGGCTTTAAGACAGACCTTGCCAAATCTAGGGCTATTTCAGACAAATAGATTGCTCGCGGCTGATCTATCTCCTTTACACCACTAATATTGGGGGCCATATCCGAAATTACAAGGTCTACGGCGGTTCCAGCAAGCTTTTCAATCAACAAATCGTAAAGTGCTTGATCGGTAAAATCACCCTGAATGAAATTAACCCCTTCAATATGATCCATAGGCAATAAATCATTAGCAAAAATCACGCCTTTTGGGCCTACCAAATTAGCAACTACTTGCGACCAACTCCCAGGTGAGGCTCCCAAATCAATTACGGTCATTCCCGGCTTAATTAACCGATCTTTCTTTTGAATCTCTAAAAGCTTGTAACTAGCCCTAGAACGAAAGCCCTCTGCACGACTTTTTTTTACATAGCTATCATCGAAATGCTCTCTCAGCCATTTCTCACTGTTTTTTGATCTCGCCATCTTAATTAAATCCTGGTGTATTTCAGGCAATTCAAGAAGCTGTTAGAATGTACCGCCTCAGTAATTCAAATGAAATCTTAATGCCAATTTCGAATTCCAAAAAAAAGCACTTTAGATCTATCGGTCACAACCTCAAACCAATAGTAACTATTGCTCAGAAAGGAATTACAGAAAATATTAAAAAGGAGCTTAATCGCGCATTAACCGAGCATGAGCTAGTAAAAATCAAATTACTTACATCCGATAGATCAAAAAAAAAGAAACTCTCTAGCGAAATTTGTAGTGAGCTTGGAGCTGAATGTATTCAAAGTATTGGCCACATAGTTCTACTATATCGCATGGCAAAGAAACCGGATGCTCGACTTTCAAACTTAATACGAAAAACTCCTTAGATATATTCCACCTCTTCTATTTCATATTGAACGTCACCAGCGGGAGCTTTTACAGTAACCTCTTCGCCCTCTGTCTTTCCCATAACAGAACGAGCGATTGGAGAGGCCACTGAAATTTTTCCTGAAGGCACATCCGCCTCATCTTCACCAACGATTTGATAAGTTACTGACTGATTTGTATTTAGATTATATAAGGTGACAGTTGTACCAAATATTACTCGACTTGACGGGTCTATTTTAGTCACATCAATAACTTCAGCTTCGGCGAGTTTTGATTCTATCTCAGTTATTCTGCCCTCACAAAAACTCTGCTGCTCTCGGGCTGCATGGTATTCAGCATTTTCCTTTAGATCACCATGCTCTCGTGCCTCAGCGATTGCGGCCGATATTTTTGGGCGCTGTATTGTTTTAAGTTGATTTAATTCGGCTCGAAGCTTTTCCGCACCGCCAACTGTCATGGGTACTTTTGTCATAATAAAATAAAACTACTCTTAAAGATCAAAATTAAATGCTAATCAATGTAACTCAGAATGAAGTTGTTGAATCGTGTATACCGATAAGTTATTACCAAATTCAACCGCCTCACATACCGCCAGCGCACCCGCTATAGTGGTTGTGCAATACACGTCATGTCTTAAAGCCGTTCGTCGGATTATAGAGGAATCAGCTATCGCCTGAGTACCTTCGGTCGTATTAAAAACTACTTGTATCTCATCATTTTTTAGCATATCCACTATGTGTGGTCTACCCTGTAACACCTTATTTACACCTTTAACTTTAAGTCCGGCTTCCTCAATTACTTTCGCAGTCCCATGAGTAGCTACTAAAGAATAACCGAGGGCATCTAATTTTTTGGCAACTTCTACAACATATGGCTTATCACGGTCACGAACACTAATAAATGCATTGCCCGAGGTTTCAATGACATCGCCAGCACCCATCTGTGCCTTTGCATATGCTTCCGCAAAACTGGCGCCAACTCCCATGACTTCTCCAGTAGATTTCATTTCTGGACCTAAAATCGGATCGACTCCTGGGAATTTATTAAAAGGAAAAACTGCTTCTTTAACTGCAAAAGCTTTAGGGACAATTTCTTCCGTAAAATCTTGCTCTGCCAGAGACTTGCCAATCATACATCGAGCCGCTACTTTTGCTAACGATCGCCCAATACACTTGGAAACAAAGGGCACTGTTCTAGACGCTCTCGGATTAACCTCTATCACATAAACTTCACCATCCTGATAGGCAAGCTGAGTATTCATCAACCCAATCACACCTAGTTCCAGCGCTAAACATGTCACTTGCTCCCGAATTAGATCTTGAACTTCCACAGGCAAATTGTATGGAGGTAACGAACAAGCCGAATCTCCTGAATGAATTCCTGCCTGCTCTATATGTTGCATAATCGCTCCAACAACCACTTGCTTTCCATCACTAACAACATCTACATCAATTTCTATCGCAGATGATAGGAAGTAATCTAATAAAACCGGGCTCTCATTCGAGACCATCACGGCTTCTCGCATATAGCGTTTTAATTCTTCTTCGTTATAGACAATCTCCATAGCTCTTCCTCCCAACACATAAGAGGGACGAACTACAAGTGGATAAGAAATTTTCTTCGCTTCTTCTATGCTCTCCTCAATACTTCTCACAGTGCTATTCGGCGGCTGCTTTAGCCCCAACTTTTCTATAAGATGCTGGAACCGTTCACGATCTTCAGCACGATCGATCGCATCAGGGGTAGTTCCAAGCACAGGTACGCCAGCCTTCTCCAATTTTTTCACCAAATTTAAAGGCGTTTGCCCGCCAAACTGCACAATTACTCCTGCTGGCCTTTCTAATTCAACTATTTCAATAACATCTTCAAAGGTCAAAGGTTCGAAGTACAATCTATCGGAAATATTGTAATCCGTAGATACCGTCTCTGGATTACAGTTGACCATAATAGTTTCAAACCCATCTTCTCCCATTGCCAACGCAGCATGCACACAGCAATAATCAAACTCAATACCCTGTCCTATCCTATTAGGCCCGCCACCCAGCACCATGATTTTCTCGCGTTTAGAGGGGTTAGCCTCACATTCCTCTTCATAAGAGGAATACATATAAGCGGTGGATGAAACAAATTCACCAGCGCAAGTATCCACTCTTTTGAAAACAGGTCGAACATCTAAAGCATGCCTAGCTTGCTGAACCTCTAACTCACTAACATCCAATAGTTGAGATAAACGCTTATCCGAAAAACCTTTTCGTTTCAAACTAAGGAATTTCTCTTTATCAATTTCGTTAAGAGCCTGTCCAATAGTATATTTTTCCGTTCTAACGATATCCTCGATCTGAATCAAAAACCATGGATCAATACCCGATAATTCCGAGACATAATCAGACGACCAACCTTGTCTAAAAGCATCCGCTACATACCAAATGCGCTGAGCCCCTGGCTCAGTAAGCTCCCGAGTGAGAAGTTCTTTAGCATTGGAGGCCTCACCATCAATAATAGGGTCGAACCCGCACATCCCAACTTCTAACCCCCGCAACGCCTTTTGAAGAGATTCTTGAAAGGTCCGACCAATTGCCATTACTTCGCCAACAGATTTCATCTGTGTCGTAAGCCGATCGTTAGCTTGTGGAAATTTCTCAAAAGTGAAACGAGGTATCTTTGTAACTACGTAATCAATAGTTGGCTCGAAAGACGATGGGGTAGCTCCTCCCGTAATTTCATTGCGCAATTCATCTAAAGTAAACCCTATCGCCAATTTCGCAGCAACTCTAGCTATCGGGAATCCAGTGGCCTTCGAAGCTAAAGCAGACGATCGAGATACACGTGGATTCATCTCTATAATTACTAAGCGGCCGTCCTCAGGGTTAACAGCAAACTGGACATTAGAGCCACCGGTCTCCACTCCTATTTCACGCAATACAGCTATCGCCGCATTACGCAAAATTTGATATTCCTTATCGGTTAACGTTTGCGAAGGCGCAACGGTGATTGAATCACCAGTATGAACACCCATAGCATCAAAGTTCTCAATAGAGCAAACAATTATACAATTATCATTTTTATCTCGAACGACTTCGAGTTCAAATTCCTTCCAACCGATTAAAGATTCATCGATAAGAAGCTCACTTGTCGGCGATAATTCCAAACCTCTCGAACATATTTCATCAAACTCTTCTTTGTTATACGCTATCCCGCCGCCAGTACCACCCAGAGTAAAAGAAGGCCTCACAATACAGGGGAAACCAACTTTATCGAGAGCTTCATGAGCTTGATCCATGTCATGAGCCATACCATGTCGTGGCGTTTCTAACCCAATGCTAATCATTGCCTTGTCAAACAGTTCACGGTCTTCCGCTTTATCAATTGCTTCGCAACTCGCACCTATAAGCTCTACATTATATTTAGCTAGCACACCATGACGATTCAAATCTAAAGCACAATTAAGCGCAGTTTGACCTCCCATTGTTGGGAGAATCGCATCAGGTCGCTCTTTGCTAATTATTTTTTCTACAATCCTCCATTTGACAGGCTCAATATAAGTCGCATCTGCCATTGAAGGATCAGTCATAATTGTTGCGGGATTGGAATTCACTAATACAACACGATAGCCCTCCTCTCTCAGTGCCTGGCAAGCTTGAGCACCCGAATAATCAAATTCACAGGCTTGCCCAATTATTATTGGTCCCGCTCCTAAAATAAGAATGCTTTTAATGTCTGTTCGTCGTGGCATAAAGCTAAATACTCATCACTATTCAGATTAACTTCTTATCGATTTTTTTACTTCCATCAGCTCAATAAAATGGTCAAACAAAGAAGCAATGTCATGAGGACCAGGACTTGCTTCAGGGTGTCCTTGAAAGCCAAAAGCAGGTTTGTCAGTCCTCTCAATACCTTGAAGCGAGCCGTCAAAAAGTGATTTATGGGTGGCTTCCAAATTTGCCGGCAATGAACCAGCTTCAACCGCAAACCCGTGATTTTGACTAGTAATTAAAACACTACCATCCTTTAAGCTTTGTACTGGGTGGTTTGCGCCATGATGGCCTAAACGCATTTTAATCGTGCTAGCTCCACAAGCTAAAGCCAGTAGTTGGTACCCCAAACAAATTCCGAATAAAGGAATATTATGCTCCAGAAGCTCAGCTATAGCATTAATGGCATAGTCGCAAGGCTCAGGATCTCCCGGGCCATTCGACAAAAAAACACCATCTGGATTCATCGTTCGAACTTCTTTTGCCAGCGTCTTGGCAGGGACTACCGTTACCTTGCAACCTCTAGCTGTCAGCATACGTAGAATGTTTCTTTTAACACCAAAATCATAAGCGATAACATTAAAATTATGTTTCGGCGCAGGCAAATAACCGTCTTTTATATCCCAATCCCCATCCATCCAGACATAACTCTCCTTACTGGATACTAGTTTGGCAAGGTCCATACCTTTTAGACCCGGATAATTTATAGCTTGCTCAACTGCTTTCTCCTCACCTTCAATTGAAAGGGCTTCTCCTGAAAGCAAACTGCCATTTAGCGGGCCTTTATCACGTAGTAGCCGCGTCAATCGTCGAGTATCAATATCTGCAATTGCTATTACATCGCGCTCTTTAAGAAATTCATCGAGCGTTAATTCACTACGCCAATTACTCGCAATTAATGGCAAATCACGAATCACAAGTCCTGAAGCCCAAATCTCTTTGGATTCATTATCTTCAATATTAATTCCGGTGTTACCAATATGTGGATACGTAAGCGTAATAATTTGCTGAGCATACGAGGGGTCCGTTAGTATCTCCTGGTATCCAGTCATAGATGTATTAAAAACAACTTCACCTGAAGAATTGCCTTCCGATCCTAATGCAGTACCTTTGAATATACTGCCGTCTTCCAACGCTAATACTGCCGGTCTGGTCAATTTAATTCCCTGCTAATTATTTCATCAGTTAAACAGTACACGCAGAAAAAAAGCGAAATGAAGTTTTCCTTCATTTCGCTTTTTTTTAAATTCTTCATTATTTCTTGGTCTCAGCATGGATAATACTGAGCAAGCATTCTATTAAAATATCCTATGCTTTGTCCATCGAGGACTGGAATTATGTTGAAAAAATTTACTTTTGTAATAAATTTAACTTCAATCAGCCAGCCCTAGAACCTCCCGCATTGAATAGTCGCCGGCCGGCTTTGTTGCCAACCAACTCGCTGCCCGCACTGCACCACTCGCAAAGGTTTTACGACTGCTAGCTTTATGAGCTATTTCAATCCGCTCACCTTGACCCCCAAAAGTAATAGTATGATCACCTACTATGTCGCCTGCTCGCACCGTAGCAAATCCAATGGCCGCAGCGTCTCTTTGCTCACCAACGCCCTCCCTTCCATATACTGCCACCTTATCTAATTCTCGGCCTAAAGCCCTAGCAACAACTTTACCCATCTCTAGAGCCGTACCTGAAGGCGCATCTTTCTTAAACCTATGATGAGCCTCAGAAATTTCAACATCGAAATCATTTCCTAGCACTTTTGCTGCTTTTTCCAATAAATCGAAACAAAGATTTACTCCGATACTCATATTTGGTGAAAGCATTACTGGTATTTGAGCTCCTGCTTCGTGGATTTTTCCTTGCTGCTCATCAGTTAATCCAGTAGTTCCAATCACTATGGCTTTTTGAAACTTTAAACAAATCTCCAGATGCTCCATCGTAGAATTTGGCTCTGTGAAATCAATAAGAACATCGAAATCACGCTCGCAAGAAGACAAATCAGTGCTTGTAATGACGCCATTAGCAATTCCGGTCGACAATAAACCAGAATCTATGCCCACACTTGGGTCATCATTTAAGACTGTAGCAACTGTTACACTAAGAAGGTCTTTACTTTGGTCACACATTTCGACCAAAGTCCTACCCATACGGCCAGCTGCTCCGGCTATCGCTACTCTAACCATTTTTTACCCACAAATATTTTCGGTTTAGTTAAGTATACAGGTGTCTCTAATAATCCAGAACCCTACTTATTGCAACGTCACTAAGAGAAAATTTCAATTCCTAGCAGCTTAAAACTGATCCGCTGTAACCGACATCAAAGAATTCGCACCTGCCTTAATTTCCTCTCCCAGAGACAATGATTTTGGTAATAATTTATCAAGAAAAAACCTGCCATTTTTTATAAGACCGTCATAATAATCTTGGGTGTCTGTCGACCTTTTTTTCGAGTCAATTGCCGATAAGATAATTCTTTGCCACATAAAACAGTACAAGGTTAAACCCATCAACTCCATATACGGATAAGAAGCCGCCCCGACCTCATCAGGATTATTGGATGATTTTTCTATCACCAATTTAGTCGTTTCTACCAATAACAATTTAACTTCAAAAAATTTTCCCAAGTAAGGTTTCATATCAACATTGTCTTTTTGGGAAGCCAAAAATTCCTCCATTTCTTCCATCAATAAATTAAACTGTTCACCTCCAGTACGAACAGTTTTGCGGCCCATAAGATCTAACGCTTGAATACCATTGGCTCCTTCATAAATTTGCGCGATTCTCGCATCTCTAACATTTTGCTCCAACCCCCACTCAGCTACATACCCATGACCACCCAATACCTGCTGTCCTAAGACGCAAGCTTCAAATCCCCTGTCAGAACAATAAGCCTTCTGAACAGGAACCAATAGGGATACTAATTTTTTGGACCGTTCTCGCACATGCTCATCGGGGTGTAATCGTGAAATATCAAGATGAAAAGATGAATAAAGCGACAAAGCC
>Ga0066836_10001868_pt1 | contig 11160 bp, 11 predicted proteins | sample ETNtaG_18_FD_71568 | JGI IMG/M metagenome (GOLD analysis project Ga0066836, IMG submission 71568) | Marine microbial and viral communities from oxygen minimum zone, Eastern Pacific Ocean - ETNP201302SV91 | ecosystem: Environmental > Aquatic > Marine > Oceanic | place: Pacific Ocean: Eastern...
AATATTTGTCCCTGTCTTCATCTTTTAATCTATAAGTAGGAGGGAGTGTCCACACTCCTTTAGGGTGAACAGTTGAATCTTTATCATTAGAATTTATATCTGATCTATTAATTAAGTCAAAACCAGCTTTGTTGGCTAAATCTATGGCTAGCTGTTCAGTTACATAACCGCTTTTTATCATCACCTTAAGATCAGTACCTGGCTTAGCTCTATGTTCAACAACACCAAATACTCCTCCAGGTTTAAGCACCGCAAAGCTTTGATTGAAGATTTTTTCTATGTCGCCCCTTAGCCAATTATGTAAATTTCTAAAGGTTAATACTGCATCTACAGATCCCTCTTTTGCTAATTTTGAACCTAAATTAACTATTTTTATATTTGAATACATTGAGTTAGATTGCACTTTCTTCTCAAAATTACTTCTTGATCTTTGATAATAACTGCCTTGGGAAGGATCAAAGTGAGCTGCAATTAACTGACCGGGCTCGTGTAAATATAAAGCTAGTATCTCTGTATACCAACCTCCTCCGGGCGATAATTCCACTACAGTCATGTCAGATTCTATTTCAAAAAAAGTAAGCGTTTCTAATGGATTCCTATATTGATCTCTCTGTTTGTAAGACTCTGTTCGCTCGCTGCTAGAAATTGCATCTTCTAACGAATGACTAAAAAGTCCGTGTGACAAAAATAAAACTAAAAAAACAGTGCTTAGAGACCTTATACAAACCATTATTTATTCCTCAATATTTCTTGATTATTATAGTAGAAAACTATAGTAATTAACCATGAGCTAGATGAAGAGCTGAAACAAAGATAATTCCTGTAGTTATAGCTCCAATAATACTAATTAGAAGATTAATTAAGAAATCTTTTCCATCTGGTCTCGATTTTTTTTTAAATAAATACCAATTAACTAGAAAGGTTAGAGCTCCAGAAAAAAAGATTAAAGAAATAGATAAAGATTCCATTTTAAATAGCTGTTTTTAGTAAGGTACTTATAACTCTTTCTAATTGAGCAAGGGTTCCACATTCAAATGTTTTTGTGCAATAAGCTGAATAAGTTGTCATAACTGAATCTCCTGTATTCCATCTATATTTTCCTTCAGGATTAAGCCAATAAACCTGCTTCGCTCTTTCATAAACTAATTTAAGTAATTCTGCTTTTTCTGGTCCAAAATTATTTCTTGCATCTCCTAAAATTACTACTGTTGTTTTTTTGTCAATTTCATCTAAGCAAATACTTACAAGATCTGATAATGCACTACTATAGTCTGTTGAGCCACCTCCGTGCTTAGAAAGTGCCCCTTCTATCGCTGCCTCTAGATTGGTTGATTTAAAGTCATCTGTAACTTCTCCTAAGTTAGACGAAAAAACAAATGCTCTTATTTTTGATACTACCTCTGTCAAACTAAAAAGAAACATAAGCATAAAACGAGCATATGCACCCACAGACCCGCTTACATCACACACAACTATAATTTTTGGTTTATCAATTTTTTTATAAGACCATCTTAAATTAAATAAAACTCCTTGATTAACCCAGTTATCTTGAATAGTTTTTCTAATATCTAACTTGCCTCTTCTAAAATTCTTTTTTCTTCTAGAGTGCATATTTGCGAGTTTTTTTGCCATACGTCTTACTAATGAATGAACCTCATTTAAATAAGACCTATCTATTTGACCCATATTCATTGATTTAAAGACCTGCTCTCTTAGCTTCTCTCCGCTTACGTCTCCATGTAATAAAAACTGTTGTTGCACAAAATTAGAAACTTTGTCTCTAAGGTTAGCTAATTGATTTCTTAATTGTTTCTCTTCATCACTAGGAACTTCTCCTTTCTCGATATTTAACAGAGATAAATACTCTTCAATTTCAGACACTCCCATAACTTCCAAAATCTTTCTTGAAAAGACAGACCTCTGAGTAAAATATTTAATTTCACGGACTTCAACTATTTCACCTGCTTTTGATATTTTTAAGTCTAAGTCACTAGATGATCCTTCTAGGAATTCTTGGATACGGTCAGATTTATTATCTAACGGAAATGAAGTAGGCGAGAATTTTTTATCTACAGTTTCTTGACTAGTAGATTCATTCTTTTCTTGAAAAAACTCTTCAAAACATATTTCAAATTTTTCTTTTTCTTCCGGTGTTTTAGGTAGGGTAAGAGATAAAGTATTTTTTAATAATTCCTTATCTTCGTATCCTATATTTTGAAGTACTTCCATAGCATCAAGAGTTTCTGCCGGAGAAACTTGAACATTTGCATTTCTTAGGGTTTTTACAAAATCAGCTAGAACCCTTTCCATTAATGTATAGATGCCTTAACTAAGCTTGGCAGTTCTTTTTGTACAACCTCAACATCTTGTTGATGCTTTAATAATACATTTAAAGTTTCTCTTGCTAAATCCTCATTAAGTTCTTTAGCGTTTAATAAAATTAATGTTCTTGCCCAATCTATGGTTTCACTTATAGCTGGTAATTTCTTTAGATCTAAAGATCTTATTCCCTGGACAAAGCTTACTAATTGCTTTTTTAAGTTCTCATTAACTTCTGGAACTCTAGCTTGAATAATTTCTCTTTCTAAAGAGGCATCAGGAAAAGGAATATAAAGATGCAAGCACCTTCTCTTCAAAGCATCACCTATCTCTCTACTATTGTTACTAGTTAAAATTACTAAAGGTTTAACCTCTGCTTTTCTTACACCTAATTCTGGTATAGAAATTTGGAATTCTGAAAGAATTTCTAAGAGAAGTGCTTCAAATTCTTCATCAGATTTGTCAACTTCGTCTATTAATAGAACGTTTCCTTCTGAAGAAGTTAATGCTTGTAAAAGAGGCCTTGCTTCTAAAAAATTCTCTGAAAAGAAGATATCTTCAAAGCTCATTAATCTATCTAAAGATTCTTCTAACCCTTTAGCACCATCTAGAACTTCCTGCATTTGTTCCTTTAATATTTGAGTATAGAGAAGCTGTTTTCCATAACGCCATTCATAAAGTGCCTTTGTTTCGTCTAGACCTTCATAGCATTGCAATCTTAATAATTCTTTTTTAAAGTGGAGAGCTGCTGTATTTGCTAGTTCAGTTTTACCAACCCCTGGAGGGCCTTCTATTAATATGGGCTTATCTAGCTCATTTGCTAAATAAACAGCTGTAGCTATTTGATTACTACAAACATAATTGTGTTTAGCAAATCCTTTTGATATTGCCTTTATTGAATCTTTTGGTCCTTTTGCCATCTCAACTCCTAAACTAAAATATTTTTTAACTTTTCAATAAAAAGTAACGGTTCATCTATGAATAAATGGTGCATACCTCCTGGAATGCCTATGATTTTATCCTCAGATAAATTAGCTACATAAGCTGTAAAATCTAAAATATCTTGACTAAAAATCTGGCTCATTAAACCATATACTAGGTAAATTGGATAATTCGAGTTTGTGAGCGCATCTGTAAGGTCTTTGTGTTGATAAGTTCTCATTATCATTCCGTCTGATTTGAGTGCATAACCTTCATCTAATTTTACGTAGGAATGTTTAGCTATATGTCTTACTAAAATTTCGTTTTTACATGGTTGAGGAGGTATTAATCTAAATTGATCAATTGCTTCTTCTAACGAATCATAATAAAAGTCATGTCTTAACATGGAACTCCTTCCTGATCTAATCTTATCTGGTGGCATAACTATGATCGAATCAATTAAGATTAACCTAGATATTAAATCAGGGTTTTGATCTGCAAAGTTTAGAGAGATTGGTCCGCCCATGCTATGGGCTACTAGATTGATAGAATTAATAGACAGCTCTTTACAAATCTCCAAGATTTCATCTGAATATAGATCTTGTGAATAAAATTCTCTATGTTCACTATCTCCCATCCCAGATAAATCCACTGCCACTACATAGAAATCTTCAACAAAATGAGGGGCAATAAAGTCCCACCAATGCGTATTAGCAGCATAACCGTGAACAAAGAATAAAACAGGATTAGACGAATCACCCCAAGTTACATAATGTATCTTAGTTCCTGAATGGTCTAGAAATGAAGATTTACCTCCTATCTCTAAACTAGATTGAAGCCAATCTTCATTTATCATTTATGAATTTGTTCTAATTCCTTCTCTTATAGTTTCAATAATAGTATCAATTTGTTCCTCTTGAACTATCAAAGCCGGCGATAAAACAATAAAATCACCTGAGAACCTAACCAATACGTTATTTTCATAACAATATTTAAAAACTTTAGAAGAAAGCTCTAGAGCTGTTTTACCATTAGACCCAAAATGTATTGCACCCATCAAACCTATATTTCTAATATCAATTACCTGATTCTCACCCTTTAAGCTATGAAGCTTTTCTTGAAAAACTGGCTCCATTTCCAAGGTTCTGTTAAAAAGCCCTTCACTTTCATAAACTTCAATAGCTGCCAAACCAGCTGCAGCTGCTACTGGATGTCCTGAATAAGTGTATCCATGGAAGAGTTCTATCACTCCTTCTGGGGCCCTGTTAACTATTTGATCATATATTTCATTACTAAAAGCTGTTGCACCCATAGGTATTGATGCAGCAGTAAGTCCTTTGGCCATGGTGATTATATCTGGTGTTACATTAAATCTATTAGCTGCAAACGAATCCCCTACTCTTCCAAACCCAGTGATAACTTCATCAAAAATAAGTAGTATTCCGTTTTCTTCACATATTTCCTTAATTCTTTCTAAATAACCCTTAGGTGGAACAATGACTCCTCCTGACCCAATTACAGGCTCCATGATTACCGCAGCGATACTATTTGGATCTTGGAAAGATAAGATATTAGTTAGCTCGTCAGCTAAATGAACACCCCAGTCTGGTTGACCCTTTGAGAAAGCCATGTGATCTAAATTCCATGTATGAGGTAAATGATCTATTCCTGGTAGCAAAGGACCGAATGCCTTTCTATTTAAAGGGAGTCCGCCTACAGAAACACCACCAAAATTGACTCCATGATAGCCTTTTTCTTTGCTTATAAACTTGGTTCTTTGTCCTTCTCCTTTGCTAGCATGGTATGCAAGTGCTATTTTCATTGCTGTATCTACAGCTTCTGATCCTGAATTTCCAAAGAATATTTTATCTACGCCATCAGGAGTGATAGTTGATATTTTTTCTGCTAATTCAAATGCCTTGGGATGAGACATATTAAAGGCTGTAGCATAATCCATCGTTTCAATCTGCTTTTTGATCGCTTCAACAATATGAGGATGGCAATGGCCTGGATTACAACACCACAATCCAGATATTCCATCTAATATCTCTTTACCATCTTCAGATTGGTAATACATACCTTTAGCGCCTACAAGCAATCTAGGATCTTCTTTAAATGCTTTGTTTGATGTGAAAGGAATCCAGAAGTTGTCTAAGTTTAAGTTTTGTCTGTTCATTTTTTTATTATAAGTTAACCTTTTATTTATTATTAAACTGTTTTGTCTAATTCATCTTTAGTTAAAAATATACATATTAGAGTTATAGCAATAAAGATGGAAAGAAATGGTAAAAGATTTTCAAAGGAACTAACTTCTAATATAAAACCAAACACCGAAGGCGATAAAGACATACCTACTAATATGGAAGCATTTAACCAAGAAGCTAAGCGCCCACTAGGGCTGATAGAGGCAGTAGCTGCTAATACGTATATTACAGTTAATGTAAAAAAGAAATACCAGATTATATTGCCAATAAAATACGAAGAGTAGGAAGGAAGCTTAAGTATAAAAACAAAACATAAGAAGATTGCTAAAACGCTGAGAATAATAGGCTTCTTTCTACCAAACGCATCTCCTATAAACAAAACTAAGGGAGGTGCTAGTAAGCCAGATAAAGTAGATAGTGCTAATATTAAGCCTACTTCGTTTACTGTAATACCTATAAATTCTATTCCCAACCTTTCATTAAAAGCCCACATACCTCCTGAAGAAACTTCAAATAAAAGAACTCCTAAAATTAGAAGAATAGTAACTTTTAATTTTCCAGATGCTTTTTCTTTAGATTGTTCTTCTAAATTAAATTCTAAATTTCTTAAAAAATAAAGTGATGGTGTTAAGAGTAAATAAAAAAAGCCTAGGCTTATAAAAAAATAACTAAACCCGCCTGAGGCTAAAACTATTCCTGAGATGTATATTATTAAAGCACCTACTACACTCTGGGTTAAGGAAAAAAATGCATATGATTTTTCTGGATTTGGATTGCTAGCCAATATGCTGTGTCCACTTGAAATCAGTAAACCGCAAGCCAATCCAGAGATTGTCCTTATTAAATAAAGCTGCACTAAAGTGTCAGTTATCGAGGTAATAAAATAACCCAATAAAACTATTGTTATTCCCATTAAAGATTTTAATAAAAAGTTTAAATTTATATTTATGGAACTAAAAAATATTGAGCTAATAGCCATCATGCTCAGCTCTAAGGTCATTAAATTGCCTACTCCTTGTTTGGTTAGATTAAATTGATCTTCAATGCTCCCAACCATAAAAGGAAGTATGACTGAAGGTGAATTTCCTATTACTAAAAGTGTTATTGCTCCTATAATTAATGAAGAGCCTTTATTCATCTGATGTGTCTTGAATAAATTTATTTATTAAATCTTCAGCCTCGTCGAGAGGTAAGGCGCCTTCGCTTAGCAGTGCTGAATGAAATTCTCTAATATCAAAACGGGTCCCTAATTCCTTTTTAGCTTTTGCTCTTAATTCCAAGAATTTCAGTTGCCCCACCTTATAAGCCAAAGCCTGTCCAGGCCAATTAATATATCTATCTATTTCATTAGTTATATCTAATTCACTTTTACCAGCATTTTCTAGAAAGAAGTTGATAGCCTTACTTCTATCCCATTCAAAATAATGTATTCCTGTATCAACAACCAGTCTTACTGCTCTCCACATGTCGTAAGTTAATTGACCAAATTTTGAATATGGGTCTTTATAAAATCCCATTTCATATCCTAAGCTTTCACTATACAAACCCCATCCTTCAACAAAAGCTGTATAGGGGCTAGTTCGTCTAAACATGGGAAGTGATTCTTTTTCCATTGCTAAAGAAATTTGTAGATGATGTCCAGGAACAGCTTCGTGAAGAGAAAGAACTTCAATTTCAAATTTTGGTCTGGTTTCTGGTTTATACAGGTTTACATAATAGTAACCGGCTCTTAATCCATCTGGAGATGGAGACATATAATAGGCAGTAGTTGTATCAGGGGCTGATTCTATTGGTATTTCTCTAACTCCGTAAGGTGTCCTGGGTAATAAAGCAAATAAAGAAACAAGTTCTGAGTCTGCCCTTTTAGAAGTAGCTAAATAAGCCTCCAAAAGATCTTCTTTATTGTTGTAATAAAATTGTGAATCTTCTCGTAAAAAATTTAAGAACTCTTTAAAGCTACCTTCAAAAGAAACCTCTTTCATAACTAAATTCATTTCTTTTCTTATTCTTTCAACTTCTTGAAGACCTAATTGATGTATCTCTTCTGGAGATAAATCAGTGGTAGTAAATTGTTTTGCTAATATCTTGTAATGTTCTTTTCCTAAAGGTAGATCATAAATTCCAAAGGTTCCCCGGCTTTCTGGTAAATAATCATTTATAAAAAACGTATAAAGCTCTTTATAGCTAGGTACTATTTCTTTGGAAATAATTTCTTTAGCTGAATTTTGAAGCTCTTTTTTCTCTTCATTTGTTAAATAGTCAGGAAGGTCAATAAACAATTTATAAAAAGGGCTTTTTTCTGGATCTTCCACGCATTGAAGAGTTATTTGTCTTGCTACCCTTTCCATAAGTATTTTAGGTTTTGTATATCCCTTGGACAGACCTTCTTGAGCTAGTTTTATAATTTGTTGAATATATTCATCTAAATTAGAAAGCCTAATTAACCAATTTTTATAATCATCTTTAGATTTAAATAAAAGCACTTCTGTTTCTTCATGTAAAAGCTGCACTCCCCCCCTATGACTAAAAGGCATCAAGTGCTGATTAAAGGGCTCTAATTCAAGATAATTTAATTGTAAATCTAGAAATAGTCTGTAATTGAGTTGGTTTTCTGAAGAAAGAAGTTTTTCATCTATTTTTTTTAATCTTTTAACTAAATCTTTATAATGCTCCTTCCTTTGATTTATTGCTTCAGCACTCATGTCTGTCCAGAAATGCTCAAGACCCTTAACTCCCATAGAAGTGGCATAAACTGGATTCTGGTAAATTTTATATTCCCATTCTTCATCTAATAAAGTTTCAAATTCTTTATTGATATTGGAAGATAAATTTAAAGATAAGCAAAGAATAAATGAGGCTGTTAAAAAAATTTGTTTAAAATTTATCTGTTTTATATTCTTTTGTTTTAACATAAAGATATTCTATATCAATATAATGAATCAAATTCAGCTATTACCTATTAAGCCTAAACAAAAAAGAAGCCTTGAAAGGTATGAAAAGATTTTAGATGCTGTCGAAGAAATCTTAAATATTAAAAATTCAGATATAACAATGATCGAAATAGCCAAAATTTCTGGCCTTAAGAGATCCTCACTCTATAAATATTTTCCAAGTATTGAATCAATTTATATTGGTTTAACCGAAAGACACTTACACAAATTCTCAGCACTTTTATCACAAAACATTAAAACTGGTTTAAGTTCTGATATTTTTTGGTATTTAGGAATATTTATTGATGTTTTTTCCATTTATCTTGGTAATAATAAATCATTAGTTATTACTTTAAAGAAATGCGACTCTTACGATAGAAACGTTCAAACCCTAAATACGAGTTCATTTGCAACAGAATTAATAAAGCTACTAAATAAAAAGAACCTTAATTTTATAGAGGATAAAGTTTCATTTACTGCAAAGATATCTATAGGAGTCTTAATTGATGAATTTATGAATAAAGGACACTTAAAGCCTAAAAATATATCAGAAACAAAAAAAGCTTCTTATTCCTATCTTTCAACGCCTTGAATTTCTTCTACACATTGTTTGCCTTGATTAGTAGGATTATTTACAAAAGTAGAAACCTGATAATAGTTTATAGCTTCAACTAAACTAGAATTATTAGAATTAATTAAATTTTTATCTAACCAATCCGCTTTATTCTTTTCGTTAATTAAAACTGGCATTCTATTATGGACGTGTTTTAGATGACTAGAGGCTTCCATAGTTACAATAGCCGCCCCTAACTCTCCTCTATATCCACCGTAAATCCCAGCAAAGAAAAAAGATTCACCTTTATTTTCAAAAAAATAAGGGACTTTTCTGCCTTCAGTAACCTTCCATTCGTACCAACCATCTGCAGGTATTAAACACTTACTAGAATCTTTAAATGAATTCTTTTTCCATAGAGTTTCACTTCTTGCGTTTATTAAATCAAATGATTCATTTGCCCAATAAGGAGTAAATCCCCACTTTGCAGTAATAAGCTTATCTGTTTCTAAAATTATCTTACTACCAGGCGCTATGTTGAATTGGGGTTCTAGATCAAACCTATCTAATTTTCCTAATAAAGGCTCTGGATTTCTTAATGCAAACCTACCACACATTATAAGGACTCCAAAAGGTCTATGATTGATCCTGAGGACCTTATAGTTGGGGTTTGATTTATGTTTAATTTAGTGATTTCTTTAATTTTGCTAGTTAAACTCTTCGATCTTGCTTCCAATACATATCTATAATCAGGTGAGATAATAATTTCACCCTCTAGAGCCCCTTCCTTTTGAGAATAGAAATTAATCATTAAATCAGCTTCTACGCATTCTATATCAGCTAATATAGATAGATTTCTTCTAAAAATTCCCAATACATCTATAACCTCTCCAGTTGCAGTACCAGAGGCTGAAATACATCCATTGTTGTTAAATTTGAAGTACTCTATCCTTCCATTAAGGCTCGATAGGGCTTGTGGCATTGGCTTGCCTTTAATAAAACTATTTAAAGCATCAATTTTAAAGTCTATTTTTTTAAATGAAGTCGTTCCTAATATAGATTGGTTAACTCTGCCATTTATTTCTAGTTCATCACTTAAAATGTTTATACTAAATTCTATAGAGCCTACAAATAAATAAAAAGGATTGAGGTTTAAATCTATATCTCCGATCTTATTAGACCCCAAATAAACATTAATTAATTGACCTGACCACCATTTTCCTTGAGAGTTTTCTATTGCAACATCTTCAAAATTATTAAGATAAGAAGAAATTAGTCTCATAGGTATTAAACTGATAACTAGTGTCATGAAAACAATCAAGATTAAGATCGAATATCTAAATTTCATTAAATTATTTCTAGAACGATTTGAGCTCTAATTTTATTTCTTGGGTTGCTAGTACTTCTTCTTATAGATGCCTTTGAGACTATAATAGATTTTTGTTCATCTAAGTCCTTGATCCAAGCATAAATAGAAGCAAAATTTCCATTATTTATAGTAACAATATAAGAAGTTTCATTAATTGGTTGGATCCTATCTATAGATAGGTTTTTCTCTCTAGCCAAAGAGCTGATAGTTGATCCAAGATTACTAGGGTTAACTTGACTTGTATTTTGACTTTTATTTTTATCTGCCAGAGCAAGTTCCATTTTCTGATAATATACTTTGCTTGATTGAAAGCTTGAAATGGAATCTTCTTTAAGGTTGGCAAGATAATAATTTATAAAAAATAGTAGAGAAGTTATTAAAAGAGTTAAAAGTAGTACCATTAGAATCTCTTCTCTTTTATTAAGTTTTTTTATAATTGATTTCATATTTTAATAAAAATTTCACTATATATACTGCTACCCACCCTTTTAGAAGATCCTTCTTTAACTAAATACCCTTGATTTGTAATAACCGATTTAATTACTTCTAAATCTTCAAACTGTAAGCATTCAATTTCAATTAAATACTCATTCTTATCTGAATCATAAGTTAAAGAAGAAAGGGACACTTTGTCATTAGAATTTATTGATGTTGATATATTAAAAAGAACTTCAATAAATTTCTTTGTTGATTTCTTGTTAGGCTGTGATATTTCCTTTTTTATAAATTCTTTTAGCTCAGATCGTGAAGAGTCAGGAAATTTCTGAAAGAAGAGTTCATCAGCAGAGTCTAATATTTGATTAGAATTTTTATGGTTATAACTTATCTCGATGGCTTTTGATGAAAAAAGAAGAATAATAACCA
>Ga0066836_10001876_pt1 | contig 11145 bp, 11 predicted proteins | sample ETNtaG_18_FD_71568 | JGI IMG/M metagenome (GOLD analysis project Ga0066836, IMG submission 71568) | Marine microbial and viral communities from oxygen minimum zone, Eastern Pacific Ocean - ETNP201302SV91 | ecosystem: Environmental > Aquatic > Marine > Oceanic | place: Pacific Ocean: Eastern...
TTTGTCATCAAACTCTTCAAGCATTTCCATCAATGTACCGTATACTTTAGCTGCTTGCTCTTCGGTTTTCAGGGATTCTCTAATCATTTCTGTATAATCCAGTGTATGCAAAATCGGCTCTGAGTGTCTTTCGGTTACAGAGACTCCTCCCAATTTGATAATAGCATTTCTAATTGTATCAGCGTGAACAAGTGATTCATCAACTTCTCCTTTGAACATAGGAGATAATTGCAGACGATGGATTCCACGAATATTTGCAGAATAATGCGCATACATGTTTATCGCTCTTAACTCCCAACCTAATGCTTCATTCATTTTATCAATTAATTTTTCAGTATTCATTTGCCCACCTCAGTTTAGGTTATACGAAAAGAAATTTCTTCTCTTCCGGATTAAAATGAAATCAGTAACGCTGTACTAAAAGCCTTCTATTGATTGTATTATCAGAAGAATCTAACTTATTGGTTAGTAATATAGTATAGACAATGATTATCTTCTAATCCATGTAAGTCGATTTGTTCTAGTATTGTGAGGTTTGCCTCTTCCAACTCTTCTTTTACCTTGGAAAAAATTAGTCTCTCGTCCTCTCCAGACCACCTTTCACTCGCAGCCTTAAGTGAAAGTAGTCCCTTGCCACCGGGCTTAAGAAAACGTTGGACAGCCGAAATAAAAATCTCTGTTTGACCCGCTTGGCTTACATCTTGAAGAAGCCAATCAACTTTTTTTGCAATCATAATTCCCCATACTGAATGCTTACGGGCATCACCCAATACCGGTACCAAACCAGGTCGAGACTTCGCCAAATGAATCAGGTCTCTTAGACATCTAGGTGATAGATCTAGAGCCACTATTCGCCCATCCTTTTCATTATTGGCGCCACATACTTGGTCGTGTAAATGCGATAGTGATGTTCCGTGGCCAGCACCAAGGTATAGGCAGGTATCTCCTGGTTCAGGAAGTAAGTCATACTGAGTATTTCTTGCCCGACTAATCGCTGCTCCTAGTTTAGAACGAGTGGGGTCCCATCTACGATATTCATCACCCTTGAATCGTCGTAAAGATTCACCGTATACAGAGGTTTTAGGATTGGCATTTCTTGTCCATATAGACCTACCTTCAACTAAAACAGCCCAACTGAGGCGCCTTTTCCTTCTGCCAGACATGGCTATCACCTATTTGGTTGAGAATTCTCTGAGCGGATAATATCAACTTTTTCTGCAATTTTGTCAACCTGAGATTGAGTCCATAGTTCACCTTCAAAGTGATCGCACCTTACAGCAATACTTGCCTTTGCAGCGACCATTCTAGCGATTTTACCTCTAACCCATCTAGGTGAGCGAGAAATCCATGGATGCATGAATATGTGCCCATGCTTTGGAGACGGCGCACCTGTTTTTAGATGATTAAAAAAGGCTTTTTCAGCACCTAATATCTGTACTGTACCTGCAGGTAATCTTGCAAGTCTTGCTCTTCCATGCGCTTCTACGCATAATCTAGCAGCTAATATTGGTCCCAATAAAAGTGATAAAGATGGCATATGTTCATTGGATAGTTCACGAATTGAATCTTCCATTCTCTCTAACCGAGTTTTAATTTCAGCAACACTTTCTGCCCAGTCAAGCAAAGAAATCCACTCCTTTGGCGAAGGACCACGCTTTGGCATACCGACACCCAGTCTTTCAGCGAGCGAATCTAAGTTTTGAGTTTCAGTCACCAATTTTGCTAAACCAGTCCTATCTCTTTCAAATCTTGCTTCAGGGAGGAATAGGCCAACCCATTCTACCAATCGTCCTTCGATTGTAGTCCAAGCGGCTCTCAATTCATCGGATGCTCGAAGGATATGTTCCAGTCTTCTGTCTGGGTCACCAGCAGCATCATCAACTCCTCGCTTCGACAATAGTATGGCTGCATCATCTAGAGCGGCGAGAGCATCCTGTGAGGGTAAAGGCCAATTTGCATTCGGCAATTCCTCATTCCCATGTAACCGGATTTGGGCATCAGGAAATCTTTCAGATAACCTTTCTGCCTCTGGAGTAATGGCTCCTGATGCAATCATTTCGATTCTATTACAAAGTGAATCTTTGTTACGCCATCCATCCCATTCTTCTATGTCGAGAATGTTCCCATTATCATCAGCAACAGCAGAAGCCCTCCAGTCATACCATAGCCACATATCGCTAGCGAGATATTACTTATTGATGAATTGTTGTGAAGTGAAATTAACCACATCATTATATGTGTGTTCTTTTCACCTGTTAGTTATGTTCTGCCCCCAATGTGGCACTCTCTCCTTCCCTTCACCTAGTGGAGATATTAATTGTACAAATTACAAGTGTGGTTATTCTGGCCCTGCCAACTTAACTGTTAAAGGGGTAGATGGTAAGGATGTGGACCTTTCTAAAACCATGTCTAGCACTAAAGCGACAACTCGTAAATACGAGGTCATCAAAGATTCTGATCAAATGCATGGAGTATTGACTACAGACTCATACATGTGTCCAAAATGTGATGGAGTCGAAGTATATTCACGCCTAGAACAAACAAGGTCTTCAGATGAACCTGAAACACGTATGCTAACTTGTGCCAATACAGATTGTAAACACGGATGGCGCGAGTATTGATTTGTTAGTTCGTGTTGGGGCCAAATATGAGGGCAGTAGTTTTTGCAATAAGTCTCCTGTTTCTCCTGCCTGGATGTATCGATTCTCAAAATTCGATATTCAATGGTAAAGACCTTAATGACTTGGAGACCTACAAATTTACATTAAGTGACCAAAACCAATCATCAGTTTCACTAGAAGACCATGAGGGTAAAGTGGTAGTTCTCGCTTTCATTTACACCCGATGTGATGATGTTTGCTTGATAATTTCTAGCAATCTAAAATATGTCAAATCGCAATTAACTTCAGATGAATTAGAACAGATTTCATTTATTTCAGTCACAATTGATTGGAAGCATGATTCACCAGAAGTTCTGAAGAATTGGTCAACAGACATGGGCTTTGATTGGGCACACTTAACAGATTGGAATTCCGGCGAAATAAAGGCAACATATTCTGCATATGATATAGTTCCATATGATGAAGAGGAATACCAAGTCTTACATCTTCAGCCAGTATATATTTTGGATTCAAATCTTAAAGGTCAAGTAATGTGGAGTGAATTCGACTGGCCAGTAGATTTATTCATTGAAGATTTACGAACAGTCTTAGCTCTACAATAAGTGATATTATGCCAGAGTTACCAGAGGTAGAAACAGTTCGTACCGGTTTGTCACGTTCGTGGATTGGTAAGAGGATTGATGGAGTTGAACTTCGCCGTGAATCTCTCAGATTCCCCTTTCCAGAAGATATGGATAAGCGTCTGACTGGACGTACTATCACCAATATTCGAAGGCGTGCTAAATACCTGCTAATCGATTTAGATAATGGCGAGATTTTGTTATCTCATCTAGGCATGAGCGGTAAATGGATTCTAGATGCATCTAGTAGTGAAGGTAAACACGATCATGTAGTCTTGTATTTAGATGATGGAACTATGTCGATATACAACGACCCGAGGCGCTTTGGCGTGCTTGATTTGATGGCTGGTACATCTCATAAATTGTTAGATCATTTGGGTCCTGAACCATTGGAGAAGTGGACTGCAAAACAATTACATGAGAAACTTCGAAAGCGTAGATCTCCAATAAAAATTGCAATTCTCGATCAAAAGGTTGTGGTGGGTGTTGGAAATATCTATGCGTGTGAAGCGCTGAACCGAACCAAAATTTCACCTACTCGTTTGGCTTGTGATATTACTACTAAAGAATGTGGGAAATTAGTTAGCGAGGTCAAGAAAATATTGTCTGAAGCAATTGCTGCAGGTGGCTCTACACTGCGAGACTTTGCTGGCGTAGATGGAACATTAGGATACTTTCCACACCAATTCAAAGTATACGATAAAGAAGGAGATGATTGCTCATGTGGAGGGGTAATCGAGAGATTAGTTCAGGGTGGACGTTCGACTTTTTGGTGCCCTTCATGTCAAAAATAGTCTTGATATTGCTTGATAATCACCCATATTGCAAGTGCTAACATTGTAGCTCCTGTGATTTGATGAAATAAGACCTGTTTGCTCTTCATCTTCTCTAATATTCCTCCAGTGGTTAATGCAACTGCCACGATGACATACCACACAGCATCTATTGACATTCCAAGTATTGCTAAAACCCATTTAGTTCCCTCTGCCATTCCAGGTTCTAATACAGATGCGAGTACTGCGAGCATAAAAACTGCAATTTTAGGGTTGAAAAAGGCTATGAAAAACCCCTCGAAAAAACCATCACGCTTAGAATCTTGAATCTCGTAAGTTTCAGATTTGGCACGAAGTAATCCAATCCCCATCCAAATTAAGACAACGACCCCAATCAATTGTAATATTGTGAAAAGAGAAGGATTGGTTTCCATGATAACCACGAGTCCAAATACTGCTGCTACGGCATAAAAACCGAATCCTAGGCCATGGCCTAAAGCACAAGAGATTCCCCGAGAACGACCTCCAATGATAGTATTTCTAACCACTACTGCAAGAGAAGGACCCGGAGAAGTTGCACCCATTATGAATAATGCAGCAGCAGCTACTACCGCCGTCCATTCAACCTCCATGTTACAACGCAAAACGATGAATGTTAACAACAGTTTGATGACAGAGTAACGTTTGGAATTGATATGCGTAGTATCTTAGTCGCTCTTTTGTTGTGTCTAGCCGCGCTTTCAGGATGCTTTGGAGACCTTTTTGATGAGGAAAGCGAATCTACTGCAGAAATCTGTACCGGTGAAGAGGACGAGGATGGCAATCTGGCCGAGTCATGTGACATCGAGCCGATTGTAATTGAAAATAATACAGAATCAGATAACTCTACAATCGTAGATGAAGATCCTATTAACAATACAAATAATTCCACGGACAATGAGTCTAACAATACTTCAAGCAATAACACTGAACCAGTGGATTACGGTCCTTCAGAAGGACAACAGGTTCCATTGATTACTGCCCAAGCACGAAGTTTGAATGGTACATGGGAGAATTGGTCAATTTACGATTTGATAGAGAGTTCATGGAATGGAACTCCAGAAAATATGAGCAATGGTAGCGACCATAAATGGATAATGATCGAATTTGTTTCTACCGATTGCGGGCACTGTTGGAATGCCGCAGACGATATGAGTGAATTGCATGAAAATTATAGTGAAAACCTAGCGTTCCTTACCTTTGCGGTAAACTTCTCCTCCAATAACAGATTCAATGCCAGTCAAGAGGAGATTGCAGCGTTTCAAGATATTACTTCTCACGAAGGCTGTTATCAGGAATCACAAAATTGTGACCAGAGACCCGGTGAACCACATAATTGGACTTACGTAGATGACCGTGACCAAACTTGGATGTACGAACTAAGTGTCACTGGTACACCTTCTTTCTTCATCATTAGTCCAGACGGCGAGGTATTTTGGAATCAAAAAGAAAGCAGTGAAAGTCTGTATGAGGTCCTTGAGAGATTATTCGGACCACTTTCTTCTGAATAATTCAAGATTAAGCATACCTTTGTCTTGACAATCTTTCTGAAGTTTCTAGTGAAGCAATATCTAGATGTTTCTGAATTGTTACATAATCCAAAACTGTTACAGTTGCGTTAACTAATGCTTCACCAGCGGTCTGACTTCTCTTCCTCTCCTTCTTCGCCATGAACAGTAAATCAACATATACCAATAAATAAGTTTCTAAAGATGTATCATAGTAGAGTCCTCAGTAATTAATGACTTAATTCGGTGATTACTTTCCGGTTTATGGAAAAACATTTTCCGATTTACATCTTTTAATTATGTTAATTAGGAATAAAACTTGACATTTGTAGGATTCTTTTTCTAAAAGTAGTAGAAAAACTACATGTAAATTACTCACTAAAAATTATACTGCCGGGATGAGAATTATCTCTTCATTCGGTGGTAAAGATTTGTGAATGGCGGATTTTGAAAAATTATTCTTTTCCTAATACTTCGATTATGGCCTCGCCATGGGTAAATATTTCTTAGCCAATTTGGACGAATCAAGGAATTTAATTCTTTCAATAAAGACGCTGTTACGGGGTAACCTACGAAATCTCCAATCAGAGTGTCAGTTCTACATCTTGGACAGAAAAACCGTCTCGTTTGTGGTGCAAACGGGCGATGTTTGAACGTTATTATTCTTACAGATTTAGAATCAAAAATTGCAATGCAGTTGTAGCATCCTACCCAATTACTTTCCAGAAGCATATCAATATCTTCTCTGCAAGTCATTTCTATATGTATCAACAATTTATCGGTAATTATCTCTACATCCTCTTCAATCATCTAATCACCTAAAGGAATCTCGATTTCATGTCCCCAATTACATGGCATTCTTCCGCCTTCAATGACTGCCCATATCACTGGATAATTAGGTGCAGTTGAAGGTGCCGAACCATATCCGTCCGTCATGTATATCAAAATTTCAGGTCTGTCATGGCTATCTTTCTCCAACAAATCAAATGGTGGATTGAAATCGGTTCCTCCGCCTCCTTTCAGCTCAAATTTGTCAGGGTCAAACGGTGTATCTTGATCATAGGTAGTATCATCCTGTATACCCCAATCACATTGAATTAATCGAAGTTGATAGCCTCCAAAAGAATTCAGTAATCCTAATACTTCAGACATGAATGCTAAAACAATTTCACCATCAGTACTTCCGCTTGTATCTATGACAATTACTACATTCAATTGTTTTTGTTTTTGTATTGATGGAAGGTATATTTTCTTGTATACATGTCTTCGATTTGGTGGCAGCCATTTACGTGTTCCACCAAACATTGGAGTAAGGTATTGTCGTAATAGTTCTCTCCAAGGCACCTTTGCCTCGAATAAACGATCCAGGGCACGGGAATACATCCCAACATCAACTCCCCGTTCTTGACATTGTTGCGAAGCAGCCATAATTCTAGCCTTCCACTCTTTCCAAACATCATCTGAACGGCGGGGTTTGAAATCAGAATCTACTTTGAGAGAGATTTCTGTATCTGAATCACCTTCAACCGTTCCAAAACCACCAGAGCCAGAATTACATTTGTCATCAGTTCCTTCTAACATATGTTCATCCATTACTTGCCCTTCCATATCGATTTCACCATCTTTGATTTTTTCAAAGACTTGTTCAGCTGATGCACCTTTGTAGTCACGATATAGCACAGCACCTTTTGGAATCGTAAAGCCATCATCCTCCAGTAATGAGTTTACTTCATGGTCTATGGCATGATTCCACGCACGATGGTCGTCTATACGTCCACTTTCTCTTGTGAAATGTGATAAAGCACAATGCCAGATTTCATGCGCTAATATTGTCATACGCTCATCATCTGCGAGACCTGCAAGAAAGTGCGGGTTGAAAAAAATTCTTTTTCCATCTGTACAAGCGGTTTGACATCTGTGGTCTACTACTGGAATGATGTCCAAACTCATAGCTAAATTACCTAGAAATGGCCTCCATGCCAACATATCCATTCGGTCATTTGACCAATTATCTAGACCGATTTGTTTAGCAACCTTATCATCTTCAGTCGGTTCAAGAATATTGACCTTGGGTGATTTATCTTTCAATACTCACACCTCAAATAACAGGATTTTATTCTCTAATTCGGCATGTGATGGATGCTCAAAGAAGGCGGTCAACATATCATCCAAATTATCAGCATCGAGAGCTAATGTTAGGTCGTGATGAATTAATTGTGCCCAATCACTTGAGAGTTCTAAAAGAATCTCAAATAATCCATCTAACAATTCCTCAGGCTTTTCATCTTGCCTAATGTGATGCACTATTGCGGATGCCATAGCGTATTTTTGGTCTGACCTTTCGGGAATTTCTATGCTGATATTTCTCCTTAACATCTCTCCCACGTCAGGAATCTGCTCACTCCATTGTAAGAAACCAATGAACTCTATTCCTGCCCCAGGTCCGACCAGTCCTTCGATAATACTGTGGACCAAAACCGGCTCTAACTTCCTTGCTTCGGCCATTTCCATCTCAATAGCAACACGTTCCCATGTTCTTGGACTTGGCCAGCCTCTTTCGCGATTCCCATCCATATTGAATAGAAGATGTGGCGCAAAGCGAATGAACGCTGTAACACGGTGGTCTAAGCCTTTACTTACTGCCCAGTCAATCCATGATTTACTATCTGCCCTTATTTCGATATGGCAGAATCTATTTGCAAGGGCACTAGACATCGTTCTAGAAACCGCCGAATCACTCGTTCTATTTCCTGCTGCTACAATGTACCATCCTTTAGGAACTTCATACAATTGACCTAATCTTCTGTCAAGAATAAATTCGTATGCTGCTACTTGTATAGTAGGGTCTGCCGCAGTGATCTCATCGAAAAGAATGATGCCTTTTTCAGGTACTCCTTCTTGACCTTCCCTTGGCCATTCAGAGGAAATAATCCAATCAATGCCTTGTTTATCATCTCTAGGTACAGGAAGACCGCGAATATCTACAGGCTCTCTTTGCGCTAATCTGACATCGATAAAACCGATGCCATAATCTTCGCACAGGTCTCGGATGAAAGTGCTTTTTCCAATACCTGGTGCTCCCCAGAACATCAGAGGTGGGACTTCATTTGCTCTTTCAGGCCACTGCCACATCATCTCGATTTGATGTTCGAGTATACTTCTTGCATTCTTTACATTGGTTCCAGTTGTTACTTTAATATCCGTGCTCATATTTTTCTCTCCATTTTTGCAGATAAGGCCACTGCGGTCTCGCTGCTTTCCCAGTAGAAAATGCCCTTCGCCCAGCGATAGCTATAGCATGTATTTCCTTTGACTCATCAACAGATATCTCACGTGATGATTTAAGTCGAGTAAGTGCCATTCTAGCACTTGAATTGTCATGTTTTTCTATCATTGCAACCAGTAATGCCACCTTACACCAAATATCCATTTGTGAACCGATTATATTTGCAACCATATTTTTCACAACTTGTTTACTAATTATAGGACATCTTTCTAGATGGTGAATTAAGAACTCGCAGCAATTTGGGTCCTTGATGATTTTTTCATCAATATAGATTCCATTAGCCAATCTTTCCAAACGATTTTGAGAATAGGAATCCTGACGCTTAGTTCCTATTGCCGCTATAATGGAGACCATAAGGTCTCGAACACGAGGATCTTTTCCAGTTGAATTGTAACGCATTGAACGAAAGCGTCCTGTTCTTTCGTCAAGGCCAATATACTTGCAATCCTCTCCACTATGTAGCCAGATCTCAAGGTCTAAGCGTCCAAATGGCATAACCGAGTGTAGTGGATAATACCATTCATTAAACATAATTTGATTTGAATTTAGTGAACGGAGGCGCTTCCATTTACCACCTAGAGAAAAGTTCTTTTCGCTATTTACCGATTCAGTAATCAACAATGGAGCCTCATGATTAATCATCGAAATTGAATGACGTAATTTAACCACTTCTTTCGAACTGAACCCACGGATGATTAGAGCGGTGAGTACTCGCATCGCTTTATACTGTTCAAATCGAGAGGAATTATGACTACACCATGAACCAAAAGCATCTATTGCAGGCTTACCTTGTACCATTATTGCATCTATAAGTTGAGGTATTGGTACTCCAAAAGATAACTCTTCGATCGGTATGTCCATTACGCTAGACCAGTGGCATAAACCACCAACTGAATCATATTTATTGGGAGTGATGCTGATACCACCCATATCTTCACATGTTCGTAAATCATCATATGTTGTAGCTGCCAAAAAGTGAGGCATTCTTAACATTGTTATTTGGTCATTATACCATTCAGGAGCTTGGTGCCAAAATCCTCCAATCGCAATAACATCTCGGATTTCCTTTGGTGAGTTGATGATCAGTCTGTCACCAAAACCTTTGACCGATTCTATACTCTTACATCCATTAATTACTAGCGATAGAACCTTTCTTCTCACATCTATACTACGTAGATTTGGTGAACTACGAACTGTAAGTTGCCGAATCGTATTTGAGCCGCTAACGGTTAGAGAATTTAGAGATTCATCTCCAATTACAACAATATGATTCCACTCGCCATCGATCTCGACAATTTTATTTTCATCGCCCTTGGCAATAAATATCAATAAATCATTTTCATTACTACCATTAGCAATATTCTGTTCCGAACTGATCATTGCGCCCCAAGAATCTTCAAGAGCAAGAGTATAATGGTCTCTAACCCTGCCTATAGTTAGGGGTTCAGTTTCCCGAGGAAGCACTATTTCTTCGATTCTCCCGTCGATTGAAACAGTGTTTCTAGGTATTTCTGTAAAGGTGATTCTACACCCACTTTTCTTAGAATCAGACTGCCAAGATTTTTTGTCTCTTCCAAGGACAATACTTTTCAAATTAGGAGCATATTCAACATAAAGTTCACTTTCTCCAGTAATAAATTCGGCATCGATTTCCTCTAGGTCTCTACCTACTATGTGCATTCTTTGTTTCACATCAGGTAGTGTAATCTGGTGTTCTCCATCGTCAGCAACTATCATCCATGGCTCCAAATTTTACCCTCCTTCTGCAAGTTGATTATTCCTTACTTTGCCGGGATTAAATACCGGTAATCTGAAGGAATAATCTGACGAAGTTTGTCTCATGTCCCGTCTGTTATTAACCCCCCGAAATTACAGGAGGCAACATGATGATTTCTGACTTAATAAGCAACCAAATCATACAGGTGGATGACACAATAGTTCGCCCCATCTATAACCCTTCAAAGATTCAATTACAGAGTAAGGTAAAGCCAATCTTCGCCTACCGAGTGAGAGAATTAACCACTGATTAGGCCGCATAGTTTCCAGTAACGAATCACTTCCGGTTAATGTCAACTCATGGCCGTATACTCCATGGCAGTTACGCAAGTCTACTGCCATGGAAACCCATCCTCTTTGCACACAATCAACACAAGGTTCTAGCGGGTCTGAAAAAATTGCTTCATGCTCCCTAAAAGTATCAAGACAATATGCAGAGAAATCCATCCCTATCATTCCAGGTTCGTAGTTTACATCTTCCATAACGAATCCAAGCAATAGTTTCTGACTACTTCTTCTAGT
>Ga0066836_10001877_pt1 | contig 11143 bp, 10 predicted proteins | sample ETNtaG_18_FD_71568 | JGI IMG/M metagenome (GOLD analysis project Ga0066836, IMG submission 71568) | Marine microbial and viral communities from oxygen minimum zone, Eastern Pacific Ocean - ETNP201302SV91 | ecosystem: Environmental > Aquatic > Marine > Oceanic | place: Pacific Ocean: Eastern...
TTGCTTTTATCAATAACACATTGAGTTACACCATAATTATCTCTTAAATCTACAAATAATAAGTTTCCATGATCTCTTTTTCTGTGCAAGAAACCTGCTAGTTTTACTATCTTGTCACTATGATCTTTTCTCAGCTCTGAACAATTATGTGTTCTAAATTTATTCAATTTATCCCTTGCTATCTAAAGCTTCATTAACATTTTTTAAATTAATTGGTTTACCCTTTTGCAAACTAAGTTTATCTATTTTATGAACAAATAAAAAAATTTTTTCATAAGATCTGTCAATTTTTTTAATAATATAATTTATCAATTTTTTATCAATAATTATTTGTTTATCAGATAAATTTTTAATCAACAATGCATAAATTAAATCATCATCGGGTTGACCTTGCCCTACAACCAAACAATTGTCTAATCTTGAAATTAAATCTGGTAGTTTAAAAATATATTTATTAATTGGTTTTATTGATGTTATTAGCAAGTATTTATTTTCTTGGTCTATAATATTTATAATTGTGTACAATAATTTTTCAGAAATATCTTGATCAAAATCTTCTATTATTAGAGTTTGCTTAGATTTAAAGTTTGAAATTGTTTTGTCAGAAAAATTCTTTGAAAAAACCTTAAGGCATGATGTTTTTTTTTCTAGGATTGATGTTAAATGAGATTTTCCAGAAAATTTTTCACCATGAATATTTAGTATTTTATTAACCCAATTAGGCCAACTATTAACTAGATCGAATGATTCTTTATTGCTTGATGAAACATAATAATCATTTGAAACATAATCTTTATTGAAAGAAAGTTCTAAAAGTAATTGATCTGATTTTTTCATTCCAAGACCCAGTATCCTTCAGTATCTTTTTTTATCAATAAATTAAAACTTTTAAAGTTATTTTTTAACTTTTGAGGATCTACATTGTAGTTAATTTGATAGACTGTTTTTTCAAGATTAAATTTTTTGATTGTAAATGAATTTATGCCATCAATTTTTTTTAAAGCATTTTCAAAATTTTCAATTTTTTCAATATCATTTCCAAATACAATAAGATTCAAAGATAATTTAATAGAAGTATTTATTATATTAAAATCTTTCCAAATATCTGTAAGTTCAATTTTAAATTTATTAATTATTTCTAAAATTAAGTCTTCTTTTGAAAAATCAATATTTTCATATACTAAATTTAAATTTTTTTCTATTTTTTCAAGTTTAATTTTTGAAAAAACTTTTATTGTGTCTTGGTCTTTTCCTATTATGCTTAGTATATAATTGTCAGTATCGTATTTCTTTGCTATTTCAGAAATATTGATATCTTCCAACATTGTACTTGATAACGCTATGTTAGATAAATCATCAATATCTTCCAAAGGTAAAATATAATTTATTAGCTCATTATCATTTTTTTCTTTTAACCAATTTCTATAAAAAACATTTTCTTCAAAAGAAAATATTTTTTCTTCATCAATTAATATTGGAAAAAATAAAGCTGAAATTTTTTTTGGACTTGAATAGAAGGTATTTTTACTTTCTAAAAACTTAACAACTTTAGATTTGTTAAAATTAATTGTAAATTTTGCTTCATATTTTTCATCATTTAAAAACTCATCTTTAATCTTAAAATCTTCAATTAAATATTTAATCTCATCTAATTTTAAAGACTTAACTTTTGAAACATCTGATGATTTTAAAATTTGTTGAAGTAAACTTTCATATCCTTTTTTAAATGCCTCATTGATAATCTGATTCCTTGAAAAGCTGTTATTTATTTTCTTTGAAATTTCTAAATTTTGAATTGTAAAAATCTGCTCAGATGATGAGGATTCTTTGGATGAAATTATTGATAGTAATAAACCAATAAAAATAATATAGATAGTTTTTCTAAATAGATTTATAAAAGCAATGTTCATTTTTTAATAATAGTGAAAAAAAAATATCATACCTATAAAAAAAGTGGTGTTAGCATTTCAACTGCTGATAAGTTTGTAAAATTTATATCAGTTTTATCAAAAAAAACCATAAATCAAAAAACTAAACTTAAAAATTTCGATAACATTGGGAGTTTTGGTTCTACTTTTGATTTATCTAAATTGAATATTAAAGAACCTGTTATCATATCTTCAACCGATGGTGTTGGTACAAAAATTGAAATTGCAAATCAATTAAATAAATTTGACACTATTGGCATCGATCTTGTTGCAATGTGTGTAAATGATTTGCTGGTTCAAGGAGCAAAACCAATTTTCTTTTTGGACTATATTTCAATTAATAATATAAAACTTAGTAAAGTAAAAAATATTGTCAAAGGCATTGTTAAAGGTTGTCATTTATCTGGATGTGAATTATCCGGAGGTGAAACTGCAGAGATGCCAGGAACTTATGATAAAGGAAAATTTGATATCGCGGGTTTTGTAGTAGGAGTTGCTGAAAAAAAAAAATTATTAACAAAATCAAAAATAAAAAACAATGATGTAATTTTAGCAGTTCCTTCTTCTGGTCTACATTCAAATGGTTTTTCTTTAGTTAGATATATTTTAAAAAAAGAAAAAATAAATATGAGATTTAAAAATAAATCTTTTAATTTGAAAAATGAACTTATTAGACCAACAAAGATTTATGTAAATGAAATTTTAAAACTTGTTCAAAATAATATGATTAATGGTTGTGCAAATATTACTGGTGGGGGAATTTTTGATAATCTAAAACGTGTTTTACCAAATAATTTACAGGCTAATATTGATCTGAATAAAATAAAAGTTTTAAAAATTTTTAAGTGGCTCAAAAATAATAATGTTAATGAGTCTGAAATGTTGAAAACTTTTAATTGTGGTGTTGGATTCTGTATAATAGCAAATAAAAATAAAATTAAAAAAATTATCAGATTTTTTCCTAAAAAATTTAAACCTTATGAAATAGGTTATATTTCAAAGGGAAATAAGAAGATAAAAAAAAATGGCAATATCAACTGGTAAAAAAATAAACTGCGCTGTTTTTATTTCGGGAACTGGCTCTAATTTAAAATCGATTATTAAACACTCAAAAAAGAAAAAATTTCCAATAAGAGTTGTGTTGGTTATTTCAAACGATCCAAAAGCAAAAGGTATTGCTTTTGCAAAAAAAAATAAAGTTAATTTTAAGTTAATAAAAAGCAAAAATATGAATCTTTTTGAAAGAAAAGTTCATCAACAATTAATTAAAAAAAAAATTGAACTTATTTGTCTTGCTGGATTTATGAAAGTTTTGTCCGCAAGATTTATCAAAAAATTCAAAGGGAAAATCTTAAATATTCATCCTTCATTGCTTCCTAAATACAAAGGTTTAAATACCCATCTTAGAGTGCTAAAAAATAGAGAAAAATATAGTGGGTGTACTGTTCATTTTGTAACGAAAAAACTGGATTCTGGAAAAATCATACTTCAAAAAAAAGTAAAAATTAAAAAGAATGACAATGAATTTAGTTTACAAAAAAGAATACTTAGAGAAGAGCATTTGCTTTATCCAAAAGCAATTAATTATATTTTCAAAAATTAATTTTTAAAAAAGAAGTCAATTTCAATTTTTGCATTTTCTGGACTATCTGAACCATGAACTGAGTTTTTGTCTATAGATATGCCATATAATTTTCTTATCGTTCCTTCTTCTGCTTTTAAAGGATCTGTTGCACCCATTAATTCTCTATTTCGTTTAATCACATTTTCTCCTTCTAAAATCATTACTTTTATAGGTCCTGAAGATAAATAAGAACATAGATCATTGTAAAAAGGTTTTGTTTGATGAACTTGATAAAACTGCTCAGCTTCTTCTTTTGATATCTTAATTTTTTTACTATCAATTATTTTAATGTTATTTTTCAAAAAAATATCACTTATCTTGGATTCTAAATTTCTTTCAACGGCGTCGGGCTTAATAATAGATAGTGTTCTTTCGGAAGAATTACTCATAATTGTCTTCAATTAATTTATTTAATAAACGTACACCAAAACCAGTGGCTCCACCGGGATTTAAATTAGCAGCTTTTTTTGAAAAAGCCATTCCTGCAATATCTAAATGTGCCCATGGAGTTTTATTTATAATAAATCTTTGCAAAAATTCAGCTGCGGTAATTGCGCCTGCTCCTCCAGCATAATTTATATTCTGCACATCTGCCACAGGTGAATTCATTAATTTATTATAATTTTGATCTAAAGGAAGTCTCCAAACTTTTTCTTTAACTTTTTTTCCTATATTAAAAATTTTATTAGATAAATCATCATTATTTGAAAATAAACCTGCGTATTCTTCTCCTAATGAAATTATTATTGCGCCAGTAAGCGTTGCCAAATCAATAATAAATTTTGGTTTAAATTTTTTTTCTGTAAAACTTAAAGCATCTGCTAAAACCAATCTTCCTTCCGCATCAGTGTTAAGAACTTCTATTGTTTTTCCTGAATAAGATTTTACAATATCTCCTGGTCTTTGTGCATTGCCACCTGGCATATTTTCAACAAGACCAACAACTCCTACCACATTAACTTTTGCTTTTCTTAAAGCTAAAGTTTTAAGCAAACCAACTACAACGGCTGAGCCCGCCATATCATATTTCATTTCTTCCATAAATCTAGCGGGCTTCAATGAAATTCCACCAGTATCAAAACAAACTCCTTTTCCAACAAAAGCTAAAGGTTTTGTTTTTGATTTTTTATTTCCTCTCCATTCCATGGTAACTAAATAAGATTCATTTACACTTCCTTGCCCAACTCCTAATAAAGCATTTAGTCCTAATTTTTTCATTTTTCTTTCATCATAAACTTCAACTTTTAATCCAAGTTTAGTAAGTTTTTTTATTTCATCTTTATATTTTCTTGGATAAAGAACGTTTGGAGGTTCTGAAACTAAATCTCTTGTTAAAAATATTCCTGATTCAATTGCTTTATATTTAAAATAGTTTTTATTTAAATCATTTTTTTCTTTAGAACAAACTTCAAAAGAAAAATTATATTCCTCTTTTATCTGTGTTTTATACTTATTAAACGTATATGATTTTAATTTAAAACCATGAACAAATTTTAAAATATTATTTTTATAATTAGAAACGTTTTGTGATTTTATTGAATCGGCGTAGAATTTTATATTTTTTCTTTTAAATATTTTAGAAAAAGTATAAAGGTTTGCACCTAATTCTTCAAAAAAATTAGATTCAAAATTTTTTTTAACTAAAAGAAAAACCACCTTATTTTTTTCAGATAAATCAAAACTAAAAATTTTTTCTTTTGATTTTTTATCTTTAAAATTTCTTAAAAAATCATTAATTTTTTTAGAATTATCTAAAGAGACTAATCTTTGTTCTGCTTTAAAACGAAAATCTTCACTAATAAAAAAAACAAGTGTATCATTCTGCTTAAATTGGGTTTTGTTAGTAAAATAAATAGAATTTTTCATAATTATCGTGTTAAAGTTGAAAAGAAATTGATATTTATAACATTATATATATTAATTCAACCTAGATGGGAAATAAACTATATAAATATTTTTTTAACGAATTTTTTCGTTTATTCATACTTATTTTAATATCTTTAAGCCTAATAGTCTGGGTAGTTCAAGCTGTTAACTACTTAGATATTGTAACAGAAGACGGTCACGCCTTTAATATTTACTTTACTTTTTCAACTTTAAACCTACCAAAAGTAATTTCAAAATTAATACCTTTTTCATTTATGCTAGGTCTTTTTTTAACGATTTTAAAATTTGATAAAAACAATGAGCTTATTATTGCATGGGTAAATGGCATCAATAAGATTAATTTTGTAAATTTAGTTCTAAGAATTGCAATACTAATAACACTAATCCAATTAGTCCTGGCTTCAAGCATCACTCCTTATACATTAAATATGGGTCGATCTGCACTTAAGTCATCGGACATTGGTTTATTTCCTTCTCTATTAAAAGAAAAAAAATTTAATGACACTGTAGAAAATCTAACTATCTTTATAGAAGAAAAAAAAGATAATGGTGAACTAGTTAATATTTTTTTAAGAGATGACACAATAAAAGTTGACCAATCTAAAACAATTATTGCCAAAAAAGGCTATCTAAAAAAAATAAATTCTAGAAATTATTTAACTTTGTATGATGGGATTATACAAACTGAAAAGCAAAATGGTAAAATTAGTTTTATTAAATTTACTAAAACTGAAATTAATCTATCTTCCTTTGCAACAAAAACTACCACATTTGCAAAATTACAAGAAAGATCTTCTTTTTTACTTTTCAACTGTTTTAATGTTTTTGATAATGAAAAATTCTTATCTTTTGAGACAAGTTCAAAAGAATGGAAATGTCCAGATGATAAAAAAGAAATTTCAAGAGAATTAAATAGAAGATTTGGAATGCCATTATATATTCCTTTAATATCATTAATTATTTGTTACTTATTTTCCACAAGACAAGAAAGCAAATACTATTCTTTTCAAAAATATTTGATATTTAGTTTTGCCTTTGTAGTTATAGTTTTTGCTGAAATTATGGTTAGATATTCTGTAAATTCTAATATTAACTTATTTATATACTATCTTTTCCCATTTTGCTTAATACTATTAATTTACATCAACTTAATAAAAAAATTTAAATTTGAGAACCTATTGAAATAATGATTTTAAATACATTAAGAAGATATATTTTTTATAAATTTTCAAAAATATTAATTAATATAACTTTGATTTTTTTTACTTTGGGAATAATTTTAAATTTATTTGAAGAAATAAATTTTTTTAAAGATCTTAATGTTAGTTTTATAATGCCTATAGCATTATCATTTTTAAAAGTTCCTTCTATAATTTATAATATCTTTCCATTCATTTTTTTAATTTCATCTATAGTTTTATTTTTATCATTAATTCAATCTGAAGAAATGAATGCAATAAAAATTACTGGAATTTCTAATTTCAGAATTATTATATTTCCTACAATAATTGCTTTGATTTTTGGTGCAATTATAGCTTTAGGTTTCAGCACTATAACTGCAAAACTTACACACAAATATCTAGATATAAAAAATAGTTATACTGAAAAAAATAATTTCTTAGCTGCTCTAACAGAAAATGGAATTTGGATTAAAGATGTAATTAATGAAAATAAAAATATAATTAGGGCACGTCGTTTAAAAGGTAATTCATTAAAAGAATTAACAATATATCAATTTAATAAAGATAATGAAAATATATCTAGAATTGAATCTAGTTCTGCAGATATATCAAAAAAAGAATGGAAATTACATGATGTAAAAATTTATTTTCAAAATGAAAATAATGAACCAAATACATTTAAAGAATATTATTTTTTCACTAATTTTGATGTGATTGGTCTAAAAAGTCTTTTTTCTGACTTGGAATCAATTTCTTTTTGGGAAATGAAAAAATTGAAAGAAAATTACATAAATCTAGGGTATTCAACAAAAGAATTGGACAGCAAATTTCAAAAATCTCTTTCGTACCCTTTTTTCTTGATGTCAATGACGCTTTTAGCTGGTGTTGTTGTTATGAATATTAGATTTAAAGGAAGTTATACTGGCTATATTTTTCTTTCAGTTTTTTTATCTGTTTTAATTTTTTATTTAAGCGATTTTTCTAAGGCTCTTGGAGAAACAGAAAAGATATCTTTGATTATGTCAGTGTGGACGCCTGTGATAACTGTTTTTATTTTTAGTTCAATAGGAATGATTTATATAAATGAAAAATAGATTATTTGTAAATTGCTTTTTTGTTTTTTTTCTCTCTTTTGCAACAAATTTGTTTTGTTCAGAAATAGATATATCAGCAAAAAATGTTGAATTATTAAAAGAAGAACAAAAAATCAAGGCTGAAGGCGATGTTGTGGTGGAAGATGAAAATGGAATAATCATCAATGCAGATAAAGTTTTATTTGATAAAGAAAAAAACATTATAGATGCTGAAGAAAATGTGAAAATTCAAGATTCGCTTGAAAATAATCAAATTGAATCGGATAAAATGAAATTTTTTAGAAATGACGAAAAAATATTCAGCATAGGTAAAACTCTTATAAAAATAAAAGATTTATATGAAATTGTAACAAAAAATATATTGTTTGAAAATAAAACAAAATCAATTTCATCAAATGAGGAAACCATAATAACAGATTTGTATGGAAACAAAATTGAGCTTGAAAAATTTAAATACAGCAACTCTAGTAAAAACTTAAGATCTCAAGGTAAAATCAAAATTACAGATAAGCTAGATAATCATTATTATTTTGATGACATTTTAATTAATATAGAAGAAAAAAGTATAGCGGGTTCAAACTTAAAAATTAGATTTAATAAAAACAGTTTTGGAAATAAAGAAAATGATCCAAGATTAGTTGCAAAATCAGCTATTATTGAAAATCAAAATACATCAGTCAATGAAGGAATCTTTACTACTTGTAAAGAAAGAAAAGGAAAATGTCCTCCATGGAAATTGAAAGCTAAAAAAATTGTTCATGATAAAAAAAAGAAAAATATATATTATGATCATGCTGTTTTAAATATTTATGATGTTCCTATTCTTTATATTCCAAAATTTTTTCATCCTGATCCAACTGTTCAAAGACAATCTGGACTTCTTACGCCTTCTCTAACAAGTTCCTCTTTAACTGGTAATGGAGTAAATTTACCATACTATTTTGCTCTAGCAGATCATAAAGATTTAACTATAACTCCTAAATTATACATTGATGAAAATCCTTTAATTCAATCAGAGTATAGACATAAAACAAAAAATTCATTTTCAGAAATAGATACTAGTTTTCATCGTTATAAAGAAAATACCAATAAAAAACTTAAAGGAACCAGAACTCATTTTTTTGCTAAGTCAGATATTGATCTAGATTATATTGATTTTGAAGAAAGTAAATTGTTGATAGATATCCAGCGTGTCTCGAGCGATAGTTATCTCAAAGTTCATAATTTAGATTCAAAATTAGTTTCAAACAAAACTCATTTAACTAATTCACTTGAGGCCAATTTTGTAAAAGAGAATATTTATTTTGACTTTGAAATGAATGTGTTTGAAAATTTAACACAAAATCAAAGTGATAGATTTGAATATGTTTTGCCAAACTTTAGTTTAACAAAAAATTTACCTTCTGTTGGAAAAATTGCTTTAATGGAATTTAATTCTACTGGTAGTTATAGAGAATTTGAAACAAATAAAAAATTAGCAAAATTAATTAATAAAATTTATATGAAATCAGTAAATTTTATTAGCGAATATGGATTTGTTACTAATCTTGAAGCTCAAATAAGCAATAAAAATTATAATGCTCAAAAAACAAGCTCGTATAAAACTGAAAGCAATAGCTATGAATTGGGAGGTGTCGCCGCCCTTACAGCTTCATGGCCACTTGAAAAAGAATCAAATAATTCTAATAAGAAATTTATTCCAAAATTCATGATTAGATCATCTCCTGGAAGCATGAGAAATGTCAGTGAAGATCAGCTTAAACTAGATACGAACAACGTTTTTTCTCTTAATAAACTATCTGATGATATTGAAACAGGTAACAGCGTTATTGTGGGTGGTAATTATATTTATGAAAATAAAAATCTTAATTATGAAACTTTTAACCTTGCACTTGGACAGGTGTTTAGTTTAGAAAAAAATTCAAAAATGTCAAAACAAAGCTCTTTAAATCAAGAAATTTCGGATTTGGTTGGTGACATGCAAGTTAAATTCTCTGAAAATAGTAGTTTAGATTATAAATTTTCACTAGACCAAAATCTTAATAATTTAAACTATAATGAAATTTCTAGTTCTTTTGAAATAGGAAACCTGATCGGAAATATTAATTTTACAGAAGAAAATAATAATATTGGAAGTAATAACAAATATGGAGGCGCAGGTTTAAAAATAGATTTTGATAGTTCAAATTCAATAAATTTTAAAACAAGAAAGAATTTTGTAACAAACGAAACAGAGTTTTATAACTTAAGTTATCAATATGAAAACGATTGTTTAAGAGCTGCATTGGAATTTGATAGAAAATTTTATTCTGATAACGATTTAGAACCTTCAGATAATTTAGTTTTTACTATTACAATCATACCGTTTGGAAAACTAGGTACACCTAGTATTGGAAGCTTTAATGATTAACAAAAGCAAAAAAATAATTATATTATTTTTAACTTTTTTTTTATTCGTAGGTTTTTCTACAAAAGTATATTCAAATTCTAATTACAAAATTGTTCTCTTAATCGACGAAGAACCTATAACAAATTATGATTTACTGAAAGAAATTGCATATATGAATATTATAAGCTTTGGAAAAATTGAAGAATACAATCAGGAAAATATAAACAAGATAGCTATTGAATCTGCAATCAAGCAAAGATTGAAGAAAAGAGAAATAAACAAATTTAATATTCAATTAAATGAAGGTGTAGTTGAATTGGAAATGAATTCTCTTTTAGAAAAAATTAGCAATGGAGATATAAATAAAGCCAATGAATTAATTGAAAATGGAATTTTTAAAAAAGATGATTTATTTGAAAAAATTTCTATTGAGTTAAAATGGAACAAAATGATTGCAAGTATTTTTGAAAAAAAAGTCGTAATAAATGAAAAAGAAATAAATGAAAAACTTAAAAAACTTTCTGAAAATAAAGAAATTAACGAATATCTGATTTTTGAAATATTTATTGATTCAGAAAATCAAACAAAATTAAAAAAAAAACTTCAAGAAGCTTTATTAAGTATAAATCAAGCTGGATTTAAAAATACAGCAGTTGAATTTAGTTCGTCTGAATCTGCTCAACAGGGTGGTCGATTAGGCTGGATTAATGAAACACAGATCGATTCAAAATTGTTAGAAGAAATAAAAAAGATTAAACCTGGAGAAGTTTCGAAACCGATAGCTACATCAAATGGCTTTCTTTTACTAAAGGTTGAGGAAATAAAAACTTCCGAAATGAAAATAGATTTTAAAAAAGATTTAACAAAACTAGTTATGAATGAAAGAAATAAACAATTAAAAAGATTCAGTATTAATTATTTAAATAAAATTAAGATAAATTCAAAAATAGAATATCTATGATGCAAAAACCAATAGCAATAATTCAGGGAGAGCCAAATAGCATATCTTCAGAAATTATTTTAAAATTATGGAAAAAAAG
>Ga0066836_10001878_pt1 | contig 11141 bp, 14 predicted proteins | sample ETNtaG_18_FD_71568 | JGI IMG/M metagenome (GOLD analysis project Ga0066836, IMG submission 71568) | Marine microbial and viral communities from oxygen minimum zone, Eastern Pacific Ocean - ETNP201302SV91 | ecosystem: Environmental > Aquatic > Marine > Oceanic | place: Pacific Ocean: Eastern...
GAGAAGTAGTCGTGGTAGGATCGAAATTGGAGTTGATCGTAATCGCCATGCGGCCCCCAAGGGAAGATCTGGTTTGCATACTCAACTGACCAGATATCCTCTGGAGAAGCTCCTGGGCCGGTTTCTTGGGCTGTAGAGATTGGGGCTAGTGCCACTGGAGAGAGCATGGATAGCAGGAATGGTAGGAGCATTGCTGTCACGGGAACTCGACGAGCGCGCGCTTCTGCTTGCTCGGCACGTGTGGTGTCTCTTGGTGACATCTGAACACCTCTGCGACCATAGAGGCGGTATTCAATCCCTCGGAGAAGCGGTCCATAGGACCGGGGGTGCCTTTTTGAGGGAGGCGTCCTCGGCCGCACCATGGAAGTACTCGATAATTTCATGGATGGCGAAGCAGTGATTGGTGGTTTCTCAACAGGAACTCTGGTTGTTGTACTCGCTTGTGCTGCACTCAGTATGGGGGCTGGAATACTCTCTAGACGGATGATTTTCCCGCGCCTGATGGACATTTTCTCCAAGATTGAAAGGATAGAAAGCGAGAATGTGTTTGCTCCAAAATCACTTAGGTGGATGGTAGTCTTCTTTGCAATGTGGTTCTCACTGGATTGGCTCTCCGCTACAGATGAAATGGGAGAGTACGTGAACGCAGCACCCGTTTGGGATGCCAATCTAATAGACACTGTAGAGCAAATCGCATGGGCTGGCTTCATCCTACTCGTTCTTCTGACAGCCTACCGATTGGTCGATTATCTCGATGCTTTCATCGTGGTTGAGGGAGACGATATGGCGGCCCGCCGCTCGCTGGCCAGCGTCGCTGAATCAATAGGTCGGCTCGCTGTGGTGGTAGTCGCATTCTTCGTGATGGCAGGACTGTTCGGAGTCAATCTCAACGGCCTTATCGCAGGTCTTGGAATCACTGGCCTAGCTCTGGCACTTGCAGCACGGGACTCTGTGGCGAACGTCTTCGGGGCTATCTCGATAATCGTCGACCAGCCATTCAACGTCGGTGACTGGATTGTTGTCGAGGATGTCGAGGGAGAGGTCGTCACCATCGGCCTGCGTACCACCATGCTGAGGACGGGGGCTGACACGATGGTCACAATTCCCAACTCCAACATCACCAACTCTCCCGTTGAGAACTTCAGTCAACGCAGGTTCCGCAGGATTCGCCCAAGTTTCGAGTTCGAGGAAGATAGCAGTGCTGCCCAGCTCCGTCAATTCTGTGAGTCTCTGTGCGAGCAGGTGCTGAATGATCCGAGATCCATCAAGCGCGAGGACTCGTGGGTTCGTGTCACTGAGACACTTCCATCAAAGATTACGGTTTCAACCAACTTCTACTGTGCTTCCTCTGGAAAGACCCAGAGGGATTTCACCGAGGACATTCTGCTGATGGCTCGGGCTAGAGGCAACGAGAGCGGTTTGGTTTTCCACGAGCCGAGGCTCAGAGCCCAGAAATAGGGTGAGGACATGGCCAGACTAATTCTGGTCCGTCACGGCCAATCTGTATGGAATGCAACAAACCGATTCACCGGTTGGACTGACGTCGGCCTCTCCGAGCAAGGCGTAGAGGAAGCCGAGGATGCGGGGCGACAATTGGCAGGTATTCGAATTGATGTTGTCCACACAAGTGACCTCGTGCGGGCCCAGAGGACAGCTGAAATCATCATGCGGTACAACGATGCCTCAGAGGATGTGCCGACGAATTATGACTGGAGACTCAATGAACGCCACTATGGTGCGCTACAGGGTCTGAACAAGGCTGAGACAGCGGAGAAGCACGGTGCGGAGCAGGTTCACATCTGGCGCCGTTCGTTCGATGTCGCCCCTCCTGATGGTGAGAGTCTAGAGATGACGGCCGAGAGGACCATTCCCTACTTTGCCGAAGAGATAGTACCGGATCTAGTCGATGGCAAGAACGTCCTAGTCTCAGCTCATGGCAACTCACTGCGCTCTATTGTGATGCACATTGATGGAATAAGTCCTGAGGACATTGTCTCTCTTGAGATACCTACAGGAGAGCCGATACACTACAGCTACGAAGAAGGTGTCATTTCCCGAGATCAGTGAACGGCCTCTCAGGAGGCGGTGACAAGCGCTTGTACATCCTATACAGCCAGAAACTCAAGGCGATGCATGCTACTGGAATAGGAACTTCTTCCATCGTAGGTGGGAAAGTATTGACCAAAGAAACAATGCCAAAGAACGCAGTCATCACCGAGAGTGATGAGAACAGACGGTTGCTGAACATTCGCTTCTGGTAAGCCTTGACATAAGCCAGCGTAGTAACTGCCGGCTCTGGCGCACCTGATTGGTGAGAGGTGGCCTCGAGTACATCGAGTAGACACTGTTCGTACTCCCATATCGCCATCCCACCTCTATGTGAGTAGAATGCTTCGTCGGAGGTCCATTCAGATGGCGCTGTGGACTTCCAACCATCAATTAGTGCAGAGCGCAGAGGGATTAGTTCGAGGTTTGTTGACGTTGAGTAATGAATTCTTGACAAATCGTGGACTATGGATGCAAGGTCGCGCATAGCCGGGAATTCGCAGGTAGGTGTGCGCAAAGCATCGGCCAACCTCGGCCTTCCTATCCTCAGTGAGTCGCCTGAAACGTCCGAGAGTCTGGTATCTCCGAGAGTGAGTGTGCATGGCTGGCTCTTCGAGTACGGGGCTCGCCAAATGTACGTCGCGTGAAGAGTCTCCTCGAGCCACTGGTTCCTAGCGTTCCATCTAGATGGATCTGGGGGGGTCATCCTTGCTGCCATGGCTTTTGTATGATAGAGGCCCAAGACTATCCCGGCGTTTCGCAGTTTTTCTTGAGCAGTGCTCATTTCGTCTGCCTCTAGGGCTTTTATGACCTCGTTCGCAGAGTCAAAAGATGTGGGATCTGTGGATCTGATTATGATGAGATCGGTGCCTTGCCAGGAGTACCCTCCCGATGGTACGCGGGAGCCCGTGGGGGCCGCTTTTACCCGTGCTCTGAGCCGACCATCCGAGCCCCATGGAAGGAATTCAGCGCTCCAATCAGAATCAGCGGACAGTTTGACTACCAATCCTCTGTTGGTGGCAGTAGTTGAAATCGAAACTATGGAATCGGGTTCAGGGACCTCCCCCCATGGCTCCAAACGAGCAACAAGAGATTTCCAATCGTCAGTATTCGTCAAATCATGTGGCTCCAACATCCTAGCAACCATGCCAATCCCCGCAAAGGTGACCGCATTGAATCCTGGCGGAGCATCGGAATCGGATTCAATCTTAGCCATCGCGGCCGGTCTCCAAGGTCTCTCATGCTCTGCCACGGCGCATCCCCCAGAACCACGAGGTGGTGGTCGGTTTCATTGAATCGGTCGGCGAAGCCTTGAATCTGACCCCCCTCAGCGAGGCTCATGGGAGATGCTGTGTCCGACATCCCACTGGCCGTTGACATGGACGGTACTCTGATTCTCTCAGATATGAGCAAAATCTGTTTTTCCAGAGTTATTCCGAGGCGACCGTGGATGCTTCTGAGCATGATTTTGAAAGAGTTCACGGGAAGAAGGGCGCAGTGGAAGCGCGATCTCGCCGAGAAACTGGTCTTCGATCCTGCAGAGTTGGACTACCATGAGGCTTTTCTCGATTGGCTCACAGGCGAGCGAGCAAGGGGGCGAAAACTGGTTTTGGCAACGGCATCTGATCGAATTGTGGCTGAGAGGGTGGCCGCCCATGTGGGCCTATTCTCCGATGTGATGGCTTCGGACGCCACCTACAACTTGCGTGACAAGCACAAAGCTGAGGCTCTTGTCTCCAGATACGGTGAGAACGGCTTCGGATATGCAGGCAACAGTCATCACGATGTTGTCGTTTGGGAGCGAGCTGGACAGGTAATTGTCGTCAACCCCGAAAAGGGTCTTCTGGAGAAGCTCGAAGACGGGGCGGATATCGTCTTCGAGTAGGTGCTTGAGTAGGCGACGCCCTTTAGCGCAGTAATCATTTGGTGATAGCATGGGACGCATGCGCAAGTCGTTGGGACGTCGGGTCGACGGTCTAGCCAAGTGGTTCCTGAGATTCAGAATAGTCTCCGTGCCTGCTCGGCTGATAGCGAACTCCAGCTATGCATGGAGCTTCATCTCTCGGACTGACAGAATACGGACCAACAGACTGCGCGACAGACTGAAGCAAGGCGAATTACCCGAGCACGTCTCAATCATTATGGATGGAAATAGGAGATTCGCATGGAGTAGTAAAATCGAGCGTGATCTGGGCCACCACCATGGTAAGGAGAAGCTCAAGGATGTGATGGACTGGATTCTCGATCTGGAGATTCCATACCTCACTGTGTATGCACTCTCAACCGAGAACATGCGCGAGCGTCCAGAGGATGAGCTTGAGTCGCTGTATGACTTGTATGTCGCCGGTCTCGACGAGATTGCAGCAGATCCTCGGATACACTCGCGTGGGGTCAAGGTGCAGGCTGTGGGTCGATTGGCGAGTTTGCCTTCAAAGGTACGCGAAGCGATAAAACGCGTCGAGAGTCAGACTGCAGAACATTCCAACTTCTTGTTCACAGTTTGTCTGGCCTACGGAGGGAGGGAGGAGATTGTCGATGCGGTGCGCGAAGTAGCGGTGGACCACGCCAAGGGTGAACTCGCACTGGAATCGATAGACTCATCTCAGATTTCTGCTAGGATGTACACAGCTGACCTGCCTGACCCGGATCTCGTCATCCGGACTAGTGGCGAAGAGCGTATCTCGAACTTCCTCCTGTGGCAGATAGCCTACTCAGAACTGCATTTCACCGACGTTCACTGGCCCTCATTCTCTAAGAACGACCTGTACGAGGCGCTCGATTCCTACCAAAGCAGGAGGCGTCGCTATGGAGAATGATGTGTGCGATATCTGTGGGCGCGACGGCTACAGTAATCCGGCTGTCGCTGTGGATGCAGTCGCCCTCAGGGAGGGCGAGTCGGGCACCGAGGCGTTGCTGATTAGGAGGGGTGGTGAGCCAGAGGTCTGGCGGGGCAGATGGGCATTCCCTGGTGGCTTCGTCGACTACGGTGAAGATCCCGAGCACGCGGTCCTGCGCGAGCTCGAGGAGGAGGCTGGAGTCGATGGCTTCGATCCAGTGGCCCTCGCGATCCACGGTGACCCCGACAGGGACCCAAGGAAGCATATCATAGCGCTGTTCTACCTAGTTGACGTAGAACCGGAAGCGGTGCCACGGAGTGGCGATGATGCAGAAGATGCTGCTTGGGTGCCAATAGCCGAACTAACAGATGATCAAGTAGCTGGAAGTCACTTCCAAATCATCGAAATGTTGCGTGAGTAAACATTTCACCGAAGAGCCCGTGCGAGAGGTATGGCTCGCAAACTGAAGATTGATACTGGAGGAGCTGTCTTCGGACCGTATAGCCCAGGAATCACCGTCAAGGACCATATCTGGTTGTCCGGGCAAGTGGATATCTCAGTAGACGGCATAGAGGCACAAACGCACGGCACTTTGGCCAAGGTAGATGGTCTGCTAGATGCAGCCGGAAGCTCCAAATCGGACCTTGTCAAGGTCACTATCCTATTGGCCGACATAGGATTCTTCCCCACAATAAACGAAATCTACTCCGAATGGCTCGGGGACTCTATGCCTCCTGCCAGAGCAACTTACGGAGTCGCGGACCTACCTGGCGGCGCGTTGATTGAGATTGTCTGTGAGGCGTTTCGCGATTGTGGGGACGCCTGATGCATGATATCATCCTGAAGCGTTTTGAGAAGCCTGATGAGTTACGAGAGTTTGAGAAGGGCAGGTTCGAAATAGTCCATTTCGATGGTATGACCATAGGACGGGCAACTTACGATCCGGGTTGGAAGTGGTCGGTCGATGTCTCACCACTGTCTGGTACAGAATTCTGCGAAGTCGAGCACCTTGGGATGGTGCTCGAAGGTCATGCGACATGTGCTTTCAAAGACGGCGAGGTGTACACCCTAGGTCCGGGTGATCTGTTCTATATCGGTCCGGAACCTCACGACAGTTGGGTCGTAGGTGACGAGAAATATGTCTCACTGCACTTCCAAGGGGCCGATAAGTACGCTGATTGAGTGGCTGTCCCGAATCGGGAACGCTTAGGAGTGTCTGCATCTGGCCCGGGCCGTGAGTGTGTTCAAGGCGTACGACATCAGGGGCATCGCGGACAGCGAGTTGACGCCTGAATTCGCAAAAACTCTAGGAAAAGCTGTTGCAACTCACCTCGACGCTTCCGCGGTTGCTATCGCGAGAGATATCAGAGATTCCGGACCCACTCTCCATGCTGCCTTCGTTGAAGGGCTCGTAAGCACCGGCGCGGATGTCCTCGATTTGGGTGTGACTACTACTGGGGTACTGTACCGTGCCACGGTCGATCTTCCGGTGCAGGCTGCAGTAGCCATCACAGCGAGTCATAACCCGCCTGAGTACAACGGATTCAAAATCTGTCATGGCAAACTTCCAGTGGCCGGAGATGAACTGCAAGAGCTTAGGTCGACCTTCGAGGCGGGTGAGTTCCGTGAGGGCGAGGGCACACACATTGAGGTAGGGGGCTTCGAGGATCACTACATCCGTACGATAGTGGAGAACGCCGGCAGACCTGCTAGGCCGATCCGTATTGTAGTGGACTGCGGCAATGCGGTCCCTGGGCCACTGGCGGTGAGACTGATGGATGCCTTGGGGGTCGACGCGGTGCCGCTGCACTGCGAGTGGGACAGCAACTTCCCGAACCACCCCCCAGACCCTACTCGCCCCGAGAACATGACTGATCTCGCTGCAGCAGTAGTCGACAACGGCTACGAGTTCGGTATCGGGATGGACGGGGACGGGGACAGAATTGGTGTGGTCGATGAGGCTGGACGATTCATCCACCCGGACAGGTTGATGGCAATATTCGCCTCAGACGTCCTGTCCAACCTCCCTGAAGATGCCACGGAGGAAGAGAGAACAGTCTACTTCGATGTCAAGTGCAGTATGGCACTAGAGGAGGCGATTGCATCTGCTGGCGGAATGCCGCGAATGGTGAGGACCGGTCACTCGTTCATGAAGCGAGAGTTGAGGGACAATCCCCAAGCCCCTATGGCAGGTGAGATGTCGGGGCACTTCTTCTTGCACGACCGCTGGCCGGGCTTTGACGACTCACTCTACAACTCCGCGCGCTTGCTTGAGATAATCGGGCGCGACCCCGCTCCCTCAGATGGTGGTCCTTCCTTCTCAGAGCGCTTCTCATTCCTGCCAGACTACCCTTCAACAGGGGAGGCTAAGGTCCCACTACCTGGTGAGCGAGAAGAAGTCATGATAGCCGTGCAGGAAGCCTTCTCGGACATGGAGTGCTCCACAGTGGATGGCATTAGGGTGCGTTACGACGACGGTTGGTACCTGTGCCGACCAAGCAACACCGAAGCCATCCTGGTGATGCGCGCGGAGGGCAGGACCGATGCTGCGCTGGAGAGTATCCTCGCGGACGTCAACGCCCGCATCGGGCACATGGCGGATCTCAGCGCGCTGCGCTAATCTTCCAAGGAGTCAGCAGAGGCTAGTATTGGTAGAGCCACCAAAAGGCCGCATATACCAGCACAGAAGACTTGGAAGAATGCTCCAATGCCTCCCGCGGCTGCCCCGAGAGCGCTGTCTCCGGCTATCTCTGCCATGGCATCGGCGAACAGAACGGTCCCAATCAGTGACACAGCGAGTTGGGCCCCAATTGCGTAGAGTCCCATCATGACACCGCTCCTCTGGTAGTTGCGGACCTGGTTTCCGGCATATGCAATCACGAAAGGAACTACAGCTCCTACACCCGCTTGGACCCACATGAAAATCGAGTTGACCTCAATACCAATATTTTCGTACTCAGAAATCGAATCTCCAGTGACGGCTAATGCGAGAACTCCCATCAGTCCCACTAGAACTCCGTAAATCATCATGAGAATTCCCATAATCTTGGGCAGGGAGCTCTTCGGGCCAACCATCACAGCAGGTTGGCCATACGCTCCACCATCATCGCCAGCGGGGGCGGCATTCGGTGTTCCTGATAGTGTCGTTTCTTCGGGGGCTGCGCCCTCGTTGGCCTCTTCCATGCACGTGTGTAAGTAATTCAGACCTTAGCATTGTCTACGGCACCGATTCTCTTATGCGGGTGCCTCAGGTGGCCGCGCTGACGCCACTGTAGCTTAGTTGGTAGAGCACCTGATTCGTAATCAGGAGGTCGGGAGTTCAAGTCTCCCCAGTGGCTCATTCCGCTGGTTCGAGACCCAATGCACCGAGCAGTGGTCTGAACTTATCGTTTGAACGTGAGAGTGCGTCAATAACGGGCATTGGATCGCCTGAGAGCATTCCCAGTGCCGAACCACCTCCCGTGCTGTTGTGGCTGACCTCGCCTGCCATTCCACGCTGGTTGACCAACGCACTAGTGTGTCCGCCGCCGACGATAGACACCCCAGTAGACTCTGCGCACATGTTGAGAATCTCGATGGTTCCGAAGGCGAATTCAGGCAGCTCAAAGTATGAAGCCGGGCCGTTCCAAAGCACACAGCCGGCACCCGTAATTAGAGGCCGCATGTCCATCAATGTCTGAAAGCCGATGTCGTAGATAGGGTGTTGTGTTGGCAGTGCTCGGAGTTCCAACGGCTGGCGTTGGCCGTCCACCTCAACGGCGAGATCACGAGGCAAGAATAGTAGTTCCGAGTGGTCTGTGACCAGTCTTGCGGCCATTTGCCAAGTCTTTTCGAATTCATCCCCCATAGTACCACGAATGAACTCCTTGTTGCTATTCCCAATGTCATGACCACTTGCCCACAGCATCAGGTTTCCAACTACTCCTACCATGACAATGGTGTCAACTACTTCACGGCCGATTAGATTGAGTGCTACTCTTAGAGAGTCGTCGCACTTCGCACCACCAAGAATTGCTACATATGGCCTCGGGGGATCGTTAACAGCAAGGCTCAGTGACCTAATCTCATTGTTCATCAGCCGACCTGCGATGCAAGGCATCTCCTCAGCAAATCCGGTCAGAGTTGGAGAATTGCGGTGTGATGCTCCGAAGGCATCAGTAACGTAGACATCGGCCATAGCGGAAAGCTTTGTGACAATCTCAGAGTTGCGCTCCTCATCCTCACTTACCTTCTCAGGGCCATACTCATCGGGGTGCATTCTGACGTTGTCTAGGAATACCTTCTCTCCGGGCTGAAGCGCCTCTATGGCCATTAGCGCCTCATCTCCGCAGATGTCAGAGACGAATTGAATTGGTTGGCCGAGTAGACGGGACAGTCGGTCACAGTGGCCCGACATATCGGTGAAGTCTTCCTTGCCTGGTCTCGACTGGTGTCCCATGATGACGACCTGTGCATCAGATAGGTCCCCTAGGGTCTCCAGTATCGAGCGTAGTCTACTGTCATCGAGGAATGCGCCGGTCGATGGATGGAGAGGAGAATTGACATCGGTTCTGTATAGCACAGTCCGTCCCGTAAGGCGGACGTCGTCCAGCGACAGGACGGTAGTCACGTTTGGCGGCACCAGCGGCCCCTCTATGGCCATTGTGGGTGCAGAACACACTCTGTGTGTTCCCACAATACCTTTTGTGGGTGACTCTAGAAGCGTTAGCATGAGTTGGGATGCCGAGCGTATTTCAGGCCCGGACGGCGAGGACTGGAGGGTTCCCGTATCAGAATTGGAAACGAGGCAATCTAGGCTTTCTGAGGCACTTGCCCAAGCTGGCCATGAATCCGTGCTAATTGACGACCCAGTCGAACTCTACTGGTTAACTGGAGGCCGGCAGAACTCACTGCTGCTGATCGGCGCAGAAGGCTCAGGAGTATCAAACACCCAATGGGTCAGGCGCTCTCTACAGCGGGCCCGTCACGAAGCAGGGGGCAGTGATTCGCCCCACTCAGTAGTAGCCAGACCTGGAATGAGTGAATTTGAGGTTTCTCTCAGTGAAGTAGGGTGCACTCAGACCCCAGGGATGCTGGCCGCCAAGGTACCGAAATCTAGGTGGTCCTTCCTGTCATCGAAAATAGATGGTTTAGATGGCGAAAGTGAGGACTGTACGGGTATACTGTATTCACTCAGGGAGACCAAGTCGGAATGGGAACTTGAGATGCACCGCGAGAGTGGTCGGATTAATCGGATGATGTTTGATGTGATTCGTGACCAAGGGGGCATCGGACAGACCGAAATCGAGATGGCTGGGGCTGCCGATGAGGTGAGTAGGGCTGCGGGATTTGGTGGACGTATCAGAATGAGGACTTGGCCAATGGACTGCGATAGGGTGGTTATCGCCGCCGGTCGTTCTGGTGCGGTGCCCTCATACTTCGACTCGGGAGTAGCTGGACTTGGAGCCAGTCCAATAGCCTCACTGGGTGCAGGCTTTGCCAGAGTAGTCATGGGTGAGCCAGTGCTTGTGGACATTGTCCACGTCCACCGTGGCTATGTCTCAGATTGCACTCGAATGTTCAGCGCTGGCCGACTCTCCGACGAGTGGATGCAGAAACTCAATGACATGGAAGAAGTCGCTGACTTCGTCATAGACAGCCTTGGAAAAGGAGTAGATTGCTCGACTGTCTGGGACGAAGGGAGTGCAATGGTAACGGAAATGGGTCATGCAAGTCACCTGATGGGGATGCCTCCTGATCAGGCTAGATTCCTTGGGCATTCTGTCGGCCTTGAGCTAGATGAGACGCCGGTGATAGCAAGTGGTTTCGACCAGCCCCTGCAAAAGGGTGGTACTATGGCCATCGAGCCCAAAGTAATCTATTCCGAAGGAGCAATTGGGGTCGAGGACACATGGGTGCGCGGTGCAGACGGGATGGAGTGTCTGACGATGGGTGAATCCTTCCCGCTACTGACGGAGTGGTAGCATGAGCAGGGCCAAACGGAAAGCACAGATGAGGCTCGCCAAAGTACTGCGAGATCGTAACGAGCCGCACGGAAAACCGATTACAGACGAGTCGATTATGAGAGGAGTGGAGGTTGACGAATCTGGAATAGTGGAATTATGGGTAAGGCCCCCTCATCCGCACTGTCCATGCTGCCTCGATGACTTGATTAACCTCAGGAACGAGATATCATCCCAGAAAGGAGTGCTTGGATGTCATGTCGAAGTGGTAGGAATACCTCATGCAGAACGATGGACTGCTGCTGTAAACGAATAA
>Ga0066836_10001881_pt1 | contig 11139 bp, 9 predicted proteins | sample ETNtaG_18_FD_71568 | JGI IMG/M metagenome (GOLD analysis project Ga0066836, IMG submission 71568) | Marine microbial and viral communities from oxygen minimum zone, Eastern Pacific Ocean - ETNP201302SV91 | ecosystem: Environmental > Aquatic > Marine > Oceanic | place: Pacific Ocean: Eastern...
AGGGTTTTTTAATGAGTGGATATACCATTGATCCCATGCCAACAAGCGCAATACCCGTGGATCATTTTATTTATACAGATGGACTCGCTACAATTTCAATTTATGTTGAAAAACTTAATAAACAGCAGCCTATTAGTACAGAGACAACCAATTTTGGCGGTGTAAATACTTACTCAATATCAACGGGTGGTTATCAAATAACAGCTGTTGGCGAAGTCCCGAAAGCGACCGTTGAATTAATCGCAAATTCTGTGAAATTATCCCCATAGATATTAATTAGATAAAGGTAAAAAAATAATGCGAGAAAGAATATTGAGAAATTTCTTTGTTTTTTGTTTATATTTTTGTTCGAGCCTCGCATATTCACAATCACTTCCTGACTTTACTCCGCTTGTTGAGAAAAATTCAGCGGCAGTTGTTAATATCAGTACTAGTTCAAGAGTTTCGGGTAAAAAGATACCTCAAGGTTTTAATATGCCTGATATTCCCGAGGATAGCCCGTTTTATGATTTTTTTAAAAAATATTTTGGTGATATTCCTGAAGGGCATGGTCAATCTCAAGAACGTTCTTCATTGGGTTCAGGCTTTATTATTTCAAAAGATGGGTATGTCATAACAAATCATCATGTTGTAAAAGATGCAGATGAAATCATTGTTAGACTAAATGACAGAAGAGAGTTTATTGCTGATTTAGTTGGTTCTGACGCAAGAAGCGACATAGCTGTTTTGAAAATTGAAGGAAAAAAATTACCGTTTTTAAAATTTGGGGATTCATCTAAAGTAAATGTTGGGGAATGGGTGTTAGCCATTGGCTCTCCTTTTGGTTTTGATTATTCAGTTACTGCTGGAATTATTAGTGCTATAGGGCGTAGCTTGCCCAATGAAAATTATGTTCCTTTTATACAAACAGATGTAGCAATTAATCCAGGAAATTCTGGCGGACCATTATTTAATCTTGATGGAGAGGTTATTGGCGTTAATTCACAAATATATAGTCGAACTGGCGGCTTTATGGGCCTATCTTTTGCTGTACCTGTTAACGTAGTTGAAAATGTATATAATCAACTAAAAGAGCAAGGACGTGTTTCAAGAGGCTGGCTAGGTGTACTTATTCAAGATGTAACTCGTGAATTAGCCGAATCATTTGATATGACTCATCCGCATGGTGCGCTAATTGCAAAAGTTTTGCCTGATGGACCAGCAGAAAAAGGAGGAATTGAAGTTGGAGATATAATTGTAAAATTTAATGGAAATAAAATTAGTTTCTCTTCCGATTTACCTCCCTTAGTAGGCAGTACATTAGTTGGTAGTACCGTATCAGTAGATATTATAAGACGTTCTAAAGCTAAGAAAATTAAGATTAAAATATTAGAATTGCCCACTGACGATCAAGTGGCGTCTAAAAAATCGATAGATAATTCTGATCCTCTTAAGAATCCTCTAAATATAGTCGTTAAAAATTTAACAGAAGATCAAAAGAAACAAATTGATATTTATGATCATGGTGTTTTGGTTGAGCAAATTGCTCCTGGTCCAGCACAAGAATCAGGTATACGTAGGGGGGACGTACTTCTTCTTTTAGATAATGTTAAGATTGAAGACGTTAATCACTTCAATAAATTAGTCAAAGAATTACCAAAAGAACGTTCAATATCAGTTTTAATTCAAAGACGGGATGGTCCAGTTTTTCTAGCTCTAAAGTTAGATAAACAATCTAAATAGTCTGCTAGTCTTATTGATACAAAGATTTGTTTGCGCATTGTCGATATATTTTTCTTTGATTTCGTTTAAAGCCTGACTGATATCGTATAGAATCGCGCCATTTGCACAATCTTTACAGGTATAATAAATAGACTGCCAATGGAACATATACGAAATTTTTCAATTATTGCTCATATTGATCACGGTAAATCTACATTAGCCGATCGATTTATTCAGATCTGTGGGGCACTAACAGAAAGAGAAATGGAAGAGCAGGTGTTAGACTCAATGGACATTGAGCGTGAACGCGGTATTACAATAAAATCTCAAAGTGTTACCCTAAATTATAAGAAAAAAAATGGAGAAAAGTATCAATTAAATATTATTGATACCCCAGGACATGTTGATTTCAGTTATGAAGTTTCACGATCATTGGCAGCTTGTGAAGGCGCGTTACTCGTTATTGATTCTGCTCAAGGAGTAGAGGCTCAAAGTGTTGCTAATTGTCATACTGCAATAAATAATAATCTGAAAGTATTACCAGTATTAAATAAAATTGATTTACCATCATCTGAACCCGAACGTGTTATTTCTGAAATAGAAGAAATTATTGGTATTGATGCACAGGACGCTTTAAAAGTCAGTGCGAAATCTGGTGAAGGCATCTCAGAATTATTAGACCAGTTAGTAGAGCTTATTCCGGCTCCATCCGGCAATAAAGATGGCCCTCTTAAAGCACTAATAATTGATTCCTGGTTTGATAATTATCTTGGTGTTGTCTCTTTAGTTAGAATTGTTGATGGGCAACTTAAAATTGGCGATAAAGTTAGAATTATGTCGTCAAAACGCGATTTTCTTATTGATCAATTAGGAATATTTACACCTAAACGTAGTCCTAGAAAATCTCTACGTACCGGGGAGGTTGGCTACGTAGTTGCAGGTATTAAAGATATTGATGGCGCACCTGTTGGAGATACTATTACATTGAGTAATGCTCCGGCACTTGAAGTTTTGCCTGGGTTTCAAACTATAAAACCGCGTGTATTTTCAGGTCTTTTCCCAATTGATTCATCTGCGTATGAGTCATTCAGAGAGGCTTTAGCAAAATTAAAATTAAACGATGCAGCATTATATTATGAGCCCGAAACATCACAAGCTCTTGGTTTTGGTTTTCGATGTGGATTTCTTGGGATGTTGCATATGGAAATTATTCAAGAACGTCTGGAAAGAGAGTACGACCTTAATTTAATTGTAACCTCGCCAACAGTTGTTTATGAAGTTCTTACAACAGATAAATCAATTATTAATATCGATAATCCAGCTAAATTACCTCCGGTAAATAAAATTTTAGAAATAAGAGAGCCAATAATTGTAGCTGATATCCTCGTGCCACAGAATTATTTAGGAAATGTTATAACTCTATGTATTGAAAAAAGAGGGGTACAGAGAAAATTACAGTATTTAGGAAATCAGGTCTCCTTATCATTTGAAATGCCAATGAGTGAAGTAGTGCTAGATTTTTTTGATAGACTTAAATCAGTAAGCAGGGGATTCGCTTCTTTTGATTACTCTTTCTTAAAATATAATGCAGCTAATTTAGTGAAACTTGAAATACTTATTAATAATGAATACGTTGATGCGTTGTCTTTTATTGTACATAAAGACTTTTCACAAAATAAAGGTCGTGATCTTACCGAGAAAATAAAGGAATTCATTCCTCGTCAAATGTATGATGTTGCAATACAGGCAGCTATAGGATCAAAAATTCTTTCTAGACAAACAGTAAAAGCAATGAGAAAAAATGTAACAGCGAAATGTTATGGTGGCGATATTACCCGTAAACGTAAACTTTTAGAAAAACAGAAAGCTGGCAAGAAACGTATGAAACAATTTGGCAGTGTCGAAATCCCTCAAGATGCTTTTATGGCAATTCTTCATGTAGGAAAAAATAAATGAACTTTGAACTATTATTAGTTTCTTTGACAGCAATCAGCGGTTTAATTTGGCTGAGCGATTATTTTTTATTCAAATTAAAAAGAGAACATCTTGATACAAGAAATAATGAATATAAGCAAAAAAAACAATCTTTTTTTGTTGAGCAATGCATATCATTTTTCCCTATATTTTTAATAGTTTTAGTTTTACGGTCGTTTGTTTTTGAGCCATTTAGAATTCCATCAGCCTCAATGATGCCGACATTATTAATCGGCGATTTCATACTAGTTAATAAATATGAATATGGCCTACGTTTACCCGTTATTTATGATAAATTTTTCGATAACAATACACCAAAAAGAGGTGACGTTGTGGTATTTCGTTATCCTGATAATCCGAAAATACCTTACATCAAAAGAATTATCGGATTGCCGGGGGATAAAATTGCTTACTATAATAAAACACTATATATAAATGATGTTTTAGCTGACCAAACTACAAGCGGTGTATATCCGGCGTATGGTTCAGGTTTAACGATGATCGGTTCCTTATTAATCTCAGAAGATCTTGGTAATATTGAACATGAAATATTAATTGATCCAGAAAGAAACTCTCTTGAATTTGTAACAATAGTGCCAGATTCTCAATATTTGGTTCTTGGAGATAATAGAGATAATAGCAAGGATAGCCGTTATTGGGGATTTGTCCCCGAAAAAAATCTAGTCGGGAAAGCTTTTTTAATATGGATGAATTGGGATAGGAAAACTAAAAATGTTGTAAATTTCCAACGAATTGGTAAATTTATAAAATAAATTTAAAAAGAGAGTAAAAATATGAAATATCTATCAAAACATCAAAGCGGTATGACATTTTTAGGGGTGCTGATGATACTGGCTATGTTGGGTTGCTTTTTTCTTTTTGGACTAAGGGCGTTTCCAATATATACAGAATTTTTTGCTATGAAACAATCAATGAAGGCTGTAGCAAATCAACCACTCTCAAAGAGACCAAATACTCTTCTAACACGAAGACTATTACTAAGAAATTTAGAACTTAACAGTGTTTATAAGTACAATGAAAAAAATATTAAAGATATTGCAAAAGTAAAGAAAAAGAAGGGCAAGAGGTATCTTCTCGTCAATTATGATGCAAGTAATAGGTTGTTTGGCAATTTATATTTAAGTTTAAAAATAGATGAATCAATTGAATTACCCGGAGGCAAAAAATAAGTAATTTCATCAATTACACATTCAATAATAAAAATTTATTAAATGTTGCGCTAACACATCGAAGCCTTGGGAATAAAAATAATGAAAGGCTTGAATATTTAGGCGATGCAATTTTAGGCTTTATCATTGCAGAGTTTATTTATAATGAATTTTCAGCTTCAGCAGAAGGAGAACTAACACGGCTTAGAGCATCGCTTGTAAAAAAAGAAAAGTTAGCAGAGATTGCACGTGAAATATCACTTGATAAAGAAATAAAATTAGGTTCAGGCGAGTTAAAAAGTGGCGGATGGCGACGCGACTCAATACTAGCAAATACATTAGAGGCATTAATTGGCGCAATATATTTAGATTCTGATATTGATAAATGTCGATCTTTTATTCTAAATATATATCATGAACATTTAGCTATAATTAATCCGCAAGACATAAAAAAAGATCCAAAATCTCAGTTACAAGAATATTTACAATCAAGAAAAAAGTCCGCTCCTGTTTATGAAGTGATTAACGAGGAAGGTTCATCGCATAGTCCTGAATTTACTATTTCATGTAAGATTGATTTATTGGATAATTCAATTATTGCAACAGGAAGTAGTAAGCAAAAGGCAGAGCAGTCTGTTGCAAAAAAAATACTTCAGCAGATTCAGAATAATAAATAAATGTTTGCTGTTAAATTAAATGAGTGAATTTAGATCAGGTTATGTAAGTATTATAGGCAAACCTAATGTAGGAAAATCTACTTTATTAAATCAATTAGTAGATCAAAAAATTAGTATTGTTACAAGAAAACCACAAACAACTCGCTGGAGCGTTAATGGAATAAAGACAAGTGAAAACTATCAAATTGTTTTTATAGATACTCCAGGATTACAGGTTAATCCAAAACTTGCGTTAAATAGATATATGAATAAGGAAGTATCTAATTCTCTTATATTTGTTAACGTTATAATTTTTGTTATTGAAGCACTGAAATGGAATGAATTAGACTGGAATGTAGTAAAATTGTTAAAAAATCTTGATAGACCTAAAATAATTTTGGCTATAAATAAAATTGATAAAGTATCAAAAAAAGAAAAATTATTATCTAATATTGATCTAATATCTAAAAAAGTAAAATTCGATGAAATAATTCCAATATCTGCAACAAAGAAAGAGGGCCTGAATGATTTAATAGAATTAGCAGTAAAGAATATACCAGTTTCAGGGCCACTATACCCAATTGACCAGATAACAAATCGTAGCGAACGTTTTTTTGCAGCTGAATTTATACGTGAAAAATTAATTATGAGACTAAGTAATGAGATACCGCATCATTTGTCAGTTACAATTGAGGAGTTCAGAGATACTAAGAATATACTTCATATCGACGCATGTATTTGGGTTGAAAAAGAAAGTCATAAATCTATTGTGATCGGAAAAGAAGGAAAAGTTCTTAAAGATGTTGGTACCCTTGCGAGAAATGATCTTGAAAAATTCTTTAATAAAAATATAAATCTGAAAACATGGGTAAAAATTAAAAATAAATGGGCAGATTCTAGAACCGCATTAAAACAATTTGGTTATTGAATTTATACTAATGAAAATAAATTTTACACCATGTTATGTTTTACATCGTAGAAATTTTAGTGAAACTAGTTTTATATTAGAGATTTTCTCCAGAGATTACGGACGAGTAAGTATTATTGCTAAAGGAGCCAAACAAAATAAAAAATATCAAGGTATAAACTTTGATCTTTACCAGAAATATAATATATCTTGGATAAGTAGGAATGAGTTAGGTACGCTTACTGCTATAGATATTGTATCGTCGAAACATTCTTTTATTGCAGAGAAAGCAATTATAGGATTTTATATTAATGAAATTATATTAAAATTATTATACAAAGATGAACCACACCCAGAGCTTTTTGATATGTATGAATTAACTTTAAATAGATTATTTTCAAATGAAAATGAAAAAATTATATTACGTTATTTTGAAAAAATATTATTGCAATCACTTGGTTATGGAGTATCACTAGATCATGATGTGAAGACTGGATTATCAATAACTCCTGCAAATGAATATTATTATAAAATAGATTCTGGCCCATCTTCGGATATATTATCATCAAATGAGGGTATGAAAATATCTGGTAAAACTTTATTTGAACTTAATAATGAAACATTATCTGATACTAAAAATATTAATGAGGCGAAAGATTTACTCTCAATGATACTAAGAAAACATATTAATCAGCCTCTAGAAAGCAGAAAGCTGTATAAGTCATACGCCAATATCAAAAATTAATTTAAATAATATTAATGTTACTCGGGGTAAATATCGATCACATAGCAACTCTTCGGCAGGCAAGAGGGACTCAATATCCAGATTTAATTCTTGCCGCATCAATTATTGAAAATGCTGGCGCTGACTCAATCACCATCCATTTACGTGAAGATCGTCGTCATATTCAAGAAAGCGATGTCCGTAAATTAAAAAAATCACTAAAAAAACCAATGAATTTGGAAATGGCAGTAACTGAAGAAATGTTGACATTTGCTGAGGAAATTAAACCTGAATTTTGTTGTTTTGTTCCAGAAAAAAGAGAAGAACTAACAACTGAAGGAGGTTTGGATATATTCTCTCAATTAGCAAAAATTAAAGAAGCTTGTGAAAGATTAAAAGATGCCGGAATTAGGGTTTCATTATTTATTGATGCTGATGAGAAACAAATTAATGCAGCAGCTGATACATTAGCTCCATATATTGAGATACATACTGGACACTTTGCAGATGCGAGTAATCAAAAATGCATGGAAAAAGAATTGGACAATATACATAGATCAATAGCGTTGGCAATGAATTTAGGATTAAAAGTAAACGCCGGTCATGGATTAAATTATAAAAATATAGAAAGCATAGCTGCTATACCTGAAATATTAGAATTGAATATCGGGCATAGCATTATTTCACGCGCTGTTTTTTCTGGTTTGTCAGGTGCAGTGCAAGAAATGAAAGAATTAATAGATACTCAATATCAGCTTGAAAAATTTTAGTTAATTATATATTTCTAAAATTGGAATTTAATTATGTTAGATAAGGAAAATCAAATATCAAATAGAAGAACTTTTGCAATCATTTCTCACCCTGACGCTGGAAAAACAACTGTTACTGAGCAATTACTAGTATTTGGAGGAGCAATTCAAATGGCAGGGACTGTTAAAGCTAGAAAATCCTCTCGTCATGCAACTTCTGATTGGATGAAAATGGAAAAGGAAAGAGGAATTTCAGTAACAAGTTCGGTTATGCAATTTAAGTACAATAATAAATTCATCAATCTACTGGATACTCCTGGACATGCAGATTTTTCAGAGGATACATACAGAACTTTAACAGCTGTTGATTCTGCTTTAATGGTTATTGATGTCGCTAAGGGTGTAGAGGAGCGTACTTTAAAACTAATGGATGTATGCCGATTGCGTGATACTCCTATTATTACTTTTATTAATAAGCTTGATCGTGAAGGAAAACACCCAATTGATTTGTTAGATGAGATAGAAAAAGAATTGAAGATTAAATGCGTGCCATTTACATGGCCAATTGGTATGGGTTCAAGGCTTATCGGTATTTATAATATATTTAATGATTCAATTCGTATTTACAATAAAAATGATAAGTCCAATCATGTCGAGATTATAAATAACCTAGATAGTAAGAAAGCAAAAGAATTTCTAGGAGATAATTATGACTTAATTCTGGAGGAAGTAGAATTAATACAAGGTGTTTATGAAGGGTTTGATAAAGAAAAATATTTATTAGGCTCACATACACCTGTATTTTTTGGAACAGCGTTACACAATTTTGGAATAGCAGAATTTCTTGAGTGTTTGACGCAATATGCTCCTTCTCCACAACCTAGAATCACACAGGAAAGACAAATTGAGCCTAATGAAACTAAACTCAGCGGCTTTATTTTTAAAATTCAAGCGAATATGGACCCAGCACATAGAGATAGAATTGCATTTTTAAGAATATGTTCAGGAATGTATTTTAAAGGAATGAAAATGCATCATGTAAGATTAGAGAGAGACATACAAATATCTAATGCATTAACATTTCTAGCAGGAAGTCGTGAGCAAGCTGAAGAAGCATGGGCCGGAGATGTGATTGGCTTGCATAATCATGGAACAATTCAAGTTGGAGATACTTTTACGCAAGGCGAAAAATTAAATTTCACGGGCATACCATATTTTGCACCCGAACTATTTAAAAGAGTAAAATTAAATGACCCATTAAAACTAAAAGCTCTTCAAAAAGGATTAACGCAATTAGGCGAAGAAGGTGCTACTCAAGTATTTAAACCTTTAAACAGTAATGATTTGATTCTAGGTGCTGTTGGTATTCTTCAATTCGATGTTGTAGCCTGGAGATTAAAAGAAGAATACAGTGTTGAATGTTCATATGACGCTATTCCAGTTCAGTCAGCTCGGTGGGTGTCATGTAATGATGAAAAAATATTAGATAATTTTAGAAAAAAAGTAAGCAATTATCTAGCATTGGATGCGGGTGGGTATTTAACTTATTTAGCTCCTTCAATAGTCAATCTTAATTTGGCAATTGAGCGATGGCCTGAAATCATCTTTAACGCAACACGCGAACATTAATTTCATTTAAATACTAGAAAAATTCATTATTCTGCTGAATTTGGTGGTGTTGATTCTAATTGTGTTGTCTTAACATTCGATTGTTGAATATTTTCATTATTAATTTTATCTTTAGTTGGTGCATCTGAAAAATGATTTTCTTTTTTATTTTTATTCGAATCAGAATATTTTTTGTTACTCTGATTTCTTCTGCCTCTAGATTGATTATTTGGTTTTGAATTACGTTGGGCTTTATTCCTATTTTGATATTTCTTTGAATGATATTTTCTACGTTGTTTATTTCCTCGATACCGATTATTTGCTTTATACTTTTGATTTTTTTTACTTGTCGTTCCAAATATAATTTTAAGCAATTTCTCTATAATATTTTTTAGACTATATTTCTTTCTTTTTCCAGGAGCAGGTTTGCTAGGTATAATTTGTTTTATTAATGGTTGCTCAGCAATATTTTTTCTTTCACTATATTTCACAGAGTCTTTAATATTATTATTTTCATCCCTTTTTAATTTATAACTTACTACTTCTTTATTATCTTCAAAAGATTCCGTTTTCTTTATACGTTCTATTGAATATTGCGGTGTAACTAGCGATGTATCAGGAATGATGATAATTTCAACATCAAGACGTTTTTGTATATCCGAGATCAAATCACGTTTCTCGTTAAGCAAGAATGCAGTAGCATCGACCGGCGTATGAACAATAAGTTTTAAAGTTATATCCTTCATAGCTTCTTCTTCAATTATTCTGAGAACTGAAAGAGATAATGACTTAACATCTCTGATTGTTCCCTGACCATCACATCGTGGGCAAGATGAGTGATTTGAATCATCTAGCGAGGACCTTAGTCTTTGACGAGACATTTCGAATAATCCAAAACGCGATATTTTTCCAAGCTGTACACGCGCTCTATCAGCATGTAAATTTTCTCGTAATGCAATTTCAACTTTACGTTTATTATTAAGATTCATCATATCAATAAAATCAATGACGATTAGTCCGCCAATATCTCTGAGACGAAGTTGTCGTGAAATTTCTTCAGCAGCTTCTAAATTAGTACTAAGAGCCGTTTCTTCAATATCGCTACCTTTTGTTGATTTAGCTGAATTAATATCAATCGAGATTAAAGCTTCTGTATGATCAATAATAAGCGCCCCTCCTGAAGGCAGGTGAACTACTCTTGAAAAAGCTGATTCAATCTGACTTTCAATTTGGTATCTAGTAAATAAGGGGTCGCTTTCTTTGTAGAGTTGAAGTTTATTTAGGTTATGTGGCATTACCTGATTCATAAATTCGCGACATTTTTCATGCATATCTGGATCATCTATCCAGATTTCAGCAATATCTTCTTTTAAGTAATCGCGAATTGCTCGAATCACTACATCACTTTCCTGATAAATCAGAAAAGGAGAAGAACGCTTTTTTGAGGCATTTTTAATTGTGTCCCATAGCTGAGATAAATAATCTAAATCCCATTGAAGTTCTTCTTTTGATTTTCCAATACCAACTGTTCTCAAAATCAGTCCTACCCCTTCAGGAACAACTAGTCCACTCATTGCGTCACGTGCTTCTGCGCGATCATTACCCTCAATTTGCCGTGACACTCCTTCAACATTCGGGTTATTTGGCATTA
>Ga0066836_10001882_pt1 | contig 11138 bp, 3 predicted proteins | sample ETNtaG_18_FD_71568 | JGI IMG/M metagenome (GOLD analysis project Ga0066836, IMG submission 71568) | Marine microbial and viral communities from oxygen minimum zone, Eastern Pacific Ocean - ETNP201302SV91 | ecosystem: Environmental > Aquatic > Marine > Oceanic | place: Pacific Ocean: Eastern...
TCCATTCTGCTTCTTTTTGTTCTCTAAGTGTCCGCAACCATTCGATATGTTCGTCTTTGATATCTTGTACCAGAGATTTTGTTGAATTAACGAGGTTTGCTGGAGTTGGCTTAGGCCCGATTGAATTCTTTGCTTGCTCTAGAGATGCTGCCAGCCCAGCATCTAGTTCGTTGAGTTTCTTTCCTCCTGTGATGGTGAGACTGCCACTAAGTTTAGTAGAGGTGTCTTCGCACTGAGCGATTTCTTGTGCACTTAATGTTGCTTTTAGTGCCGTAGTATCACAAACATCGTTGTAGGTTTTTAGAATTAAAGTAACGACATTTTCAATCCCATCTGCCGAACCAATCAGTGCACGGATATTGTAATCATGAATAGTATGTTGAGCGCTAGCCAGGGTTAATTCTTCGTCTGCTGTTTTGTATTGGTCATGTAAGGCTTGTTCTGTAACGTTAGCAGATCTTATTGTCCCATTACTTGTCATTTCCTTTAGTTCCACCCAGCGTTCTATGTTAGGCATGGCTGATGCCTGTTCTATTTCCAACCTCTCGAGTAAGGGTTTAACCTCGGTAATTACCCTGTTTGAATCCATATCAAACCATTCTCCTGCGATACGGTCGTATGCGAAGTAGTGGTGAAGGAAATTTTCAGTATAATGCATCAATTGCATATGGTGATCATACTCTGAAACTTCTTTGCGAGGATTTCCAGTTTGATGCTCACGTATACGATCTGCCACTGTTCTCTTGGTTAGACCGAGTTTGACATAACGACCAATAGAACCGTCAAGATAGTCCTCTTCCCGAATACAGTAAATCCAACCAGGGATAAGTTTAGGGAGTTTTATGGCCATAATTTACCGTTATTTCTCTCTAATTTAACCTTTTATTAATAGATTAAATCAGAGGAACATTGACACTTCATGGTGAAGTCATTAGTTCCAGATTCTACTAGATTCCCATTCTAAGCCCAGTAGTATTCCGATCTCTGTCAATATTACATAATTTAGTAACAGGTATGTCAAATATGCAATGACAAGAACTAGAAGGGAAGTATTGATGATTTTTCTTCGCTGTCTTTTCACATCGTCAAGTGTGCAAATCCCCTTATTTCTAAAGTACATTACAAGTCCAAAGATAACAAATAAACTAGCAAGACCAAGCATGGTTGGCCTATACCACCAGTAACCACCAGTCCCCCAATAAAGTGTGTCAGATAAAGCAGCAGCACTGCTAACACTTGCAAGACCGAACATGACAAGGATTACACTAGGCAAACAGCACAATGAACCGATTACAGCAGAACCTGAAATCCATTTCCACAAACTTTTGTCCACTATGCTCCCCCTCGTGTTGTTTTACAACCTATTGTAAACTCGGGGTTGTCTTTCATCTTTTGAAGTGTTGTTTCCAACAAGTCATCTTCAGGAGTACGTGGTAAGACCCCTGCCACATTCCATGAAACCGAAACCGTGTCTTTTTCATGTTCGAAAGTTTGTACTTGATATTCCTCGATGTTTATTGTTCTTGGATTCAAATTCATTCCAAGATGCTGTGCCTTTTGGATCGCTTCTTTTGCAGTCCAGATTCTAATCGCTTGCTCAGGATTTTGGCGTAACCAATTCAATTCTTCGCCACTAGCCATCATATCAAATGCATTTTCTTGGATTCCTCTATCGGTGGGTTCACTATCGATTCCAATCCACCACCCTGCCTCAATAATAGCGCATACAGCCCAATTTCCCGAATGACCAATACTGATACCGGGCAAGGGCGAATTATTCCAGGTGCCTTCTATCCAGGAAAGATATGGCGCACGATTTGCATCTCTCCTAACCTCTAATGATGAAATTTCTAAACCCCAGTGTTCAAGACTTTTTTCAAGTAAAGCTCTTCCACTATTATGTTCAATGATTCTTTTTTCAGTAGCCCTACCTAAGTCTTCAGAAAAGATACTGGTGCATTTGGAAATAGGACTACGACTCAGTAGCATGCGAGGGCCTTGCGGCGCTGGCAGAATCTCCATCATCTCACCTCGAAAGGCTGAACTTCTGGTCTTCAGGAACCTCTGCCATAGATTTGAGACGCAGACCTTTCAGTGCAATTACCGGCGCATCATCATCCCCTACTATGACTACGTCATGGATTGTTACACCACCTTCTTCGCTAGAGATTCGCACAGAACGCATTCGAAGGAGTTCGTCTTTTTCTGGGACTCTAAGCATGGTTGACCATTCGATACCAATAGGCAAACTAGAGTATCCATCTACCTCCATAGCCACTAAACCTGCATTTTGGAATCCAGCCTCAATTAGCATCGGCAATGCATCCAGAAGAACTTCTTCACCTTCTTTCTCCAACCTAAACTGGTCGGCAGCAGGTAATTGATGGCGCATAAGTGCAATACCATCAACACCCAAAGAATCGCCATTACCAATGCCACGTAGTATTCCTCCATGACTTTGGAATCTTGGACCATGGAAATATCTGAGGTAAATGAAACTCGCTGAATGGATTAATTCTCCACCTGCTGGTGTTCCAATCTCTGGGATTGCATCTACTTCACTTTGTAAAAATGGTAGCAAATCGTCCGAACTAGAAACCAAACGAACCTTTGCTTCATGATGTAGCCTTGGTTCTCCAAATACTTCTCCTTTGGAATTGACTAAATCAGATACTAATCTACAAGAAACCCATGCCATATCTCCTTCAACATGGCCTAATGATGCCTCAACTCTGACGGTCATTGCCCCTTTCATAATCTTGACAGGAAGACCGAATGAAACCTTTTCAAATCCGGCAATATGATGACCCGGCATCAATAATAGAGCATTTTCTGCAAACATCTCAAGAGCCATAACACCTGGATGGTAGGGTATACCATCTATTGCATGGTCTATCAAGAATGGATGATCTGTTGCCGATAATGTACATTGGGAAGTGAGTTTTTGACCTTCTGTGAAATTTAGAATCTTATCGATTAACGGGAACCGACGTGGGTCTGAAATTGCTGCAGCCATATCTGCTGGCAACTTCATTGGTGGTTCTCTAAATGCATCATATCTATCCATCAATCCCAATGAACCACATGCCAAAACCTTACGCTTTCCTCCCGCAAGAACTTCATCTACAAATATCTCAACGCCTGTTTCGACAGATAATGTTTCGATTCCCGCAGCCTCGAATACTGCTTCGATTGAACCTCTAGTGGCCATTCCCACATCTCGCCATCCAGTCCAGCCGATAGCAACAGCACGACAATTACCCGATGCGGTTAGTCTCGCCATCTCTGCATCCAAAACTGAATTAGCAGCAGCATAATCGGTTTGACCTCCATTTCCAAAGCGTCCTGCTACTGAAGTAAACGCACATGCAAAGCGTAGGCTATCGCCTGCTGCATTTGCTAATGCACGCCATCCATCTACCTTCACACGCACTATTTTATCGAATGTTGACCAATTCTTATCTGCGACCAGTTTGGATTCTTCCAATCCAGCTCCATGAACGATTCCTGTGATCTTCCTTCCATCAACAATCGAAATTATTCCTTCGCTATCGGTAACATCTACACTGTGATACTCTGCGTAATTTCCAGTATCTTCTATAATCGAAATTGTGTGGTATATATCTCTACTTCGAGTAAACCTAGTCCATTCTTTATTCCACTCTACCATGGTAACCTTGCCCGATTCAGATTCAGAAGTCATCCGATCTCGCAGTGACATCTTTTCGGTATTGAGTTGGTCGTCTTTCCAGTCCAACCAACTAGATGTTTCCTCGATTAATTGTGAACGTCCAAGTAGGATAAATCTGGCTTTTGAATTCTTGGAAGCCTCTGCCACACCTATTATTGAGGCTGCGGTTACACCTGAACCGCCCCCGCTTACAATCCAAATATCATCAGAGTTTAGTGAAGTTCTCTCCTCAACTAAGTCTTCTTTGAAACATACCAATGTCCAACGGCGACTATCTCTATCGATTCCAATTTCTACATCACCATCTGCCTCAAACATTTCATTCTCGATTAGTTCTGCAGCAATTTCTGCATCAACTATCATTTCTGGATGTATGTCTAAAGCTCTGCAACGGAGGTTACCTCTTTCGAAAGCATAGGACTTTGTCACCCCGCTAGCAGCACATTGTAATGGATTAAGGCGCTCTCCTAAATTGCCATGTCTGCCATCTAATGCAGTAACACTACCGACTAGTCCGGAAGGTAATGAGGCAAATTGTCCATCAAAACCTTTGAGCAAACCAAACCAAGAATGGGCAGCCAATAGGATTTGATTAGAAGGATTAGATTCAGCATCCCAACTTTCGCCAGCAAGAGATAGTGGCGCTAGATGAATAATTCCTCCAACATTAGAAATCCTACTACATACCTCTGCAATCTGTGACTCTGAGCCGGGGTCTGCACGATAGGTGTGACCAGATAATTCGTCTTGCTCTGATACAGATTTAGCACCGTACTCGAAACCAATCTTGGCTACACTGATGCCCTTTGCTTCCAATCTTATTGCTAATGCATCAGCAACTCCCCAATTATCTTGGGTAAGAACAATTGTTCCATGAGTCTCTAATGAACTGATTTGTGCAGGACATGGTTCAACCTCAACCTGCCATCTCCTGCATTCGCTGGATAATTCTTTTTCAATAGTAACCTCTGCCTCTGATGTAACCATTTCAGGAACTTGTGCTTCTGCTATCGTTTCTGATTCTGCCCCGCCGGTCATCTTTTGGATGTATGAAACAAAGTGATTCAATGTTGGATGGTCTGAAAGTATGAAATCTTCATCGACTGGTAACGAAAACATTTCTCTTACATCACCCATTATTTCAGCCTGTTTAACAGTATCAATACCTAATTCTCCCTCAAGGTCTTGATCCATTTCGATGAAATCTTCTGGATAACCTGTATGCTTCACTACAACAGAGATTAACCCTGGTTGAATCTCTCCTGAATCTTGAATTAAGACTGGGCTTGGTGTGGGAGCCTCTACCTTTGTTGGAGTAGGAATTTGTTCTGATTTAACTGGAGTTTCGACTATTGATTCTTGACCTGTCATCTTTTGGATATATGCTACAAAGTGATTCAAAGTTGGATGGTCTGAAAGTATGAAGTCTTCATCTACTGGTAAGGAGAAAATCTCTCTAACATCGCCCATTATTTCGGCCTGCTTCACCGTATCGATACCTAATTCGCCTTCCAAGTCTTGATCCATTTCGATAAAGTCCGCAGGATAACCTGTATGCTTCACTACAACTTCTATCAGCCGAGGTTGTATATCGCCAGATGGCACATTTGTTATGTTAACAACAGGACTTGCTACCTCTGTAGGAATTGTTACTTCTTCTATCGTAATAGGTGCTGCCACTGGCACTTGCTTTGCTATTGGGGCAGTGGTTGTATCACCAGACATTTTCGTAATATAATCAATCATATGATTCAAGGTTGGATAATCAGAAAGTATGAAATCCTCATCTACTGGTAATTTGAATCGTTCTCTGATATCTGCCATAATCTCGGCTTGCTTTACAGTGTCAATGCCCAATTCACCTTCTAGGTCTTGGTCTAATTCTACAAAGTCAGCAGGATAACCAGTGTGTTTCACTACAACTTCGATAACTGCTGGAATAAGTTCACCTGCAGGTTTTGCTTGAACTTCAGCGGTTGTCTTTGGAATCGGTTCTGGTTTAGGCTCAGGTTTAGGTTCCACAGTTGCTTGAATTACCGGGACTGCTTGTTCAGTAATTTCAACTCCATCCGTAATTGAATAAACATCTCCTTGTATGCCCCCATGTAGATTATTTTCACCATCGACATATGCAACTAATTTGTTCTGTAGAACTCTTAACTCTAATTCATCTGTTCCTGCCAAATTTCTATTCCATTGTAGTAATTTAGCGCCATCAATTCTTGGCCCTTGATAGTCGAATTTTCGGACTAAAGAAAGTCCTATTTGGCTTCCAAAGCCTGCACCAAAGCGCATACCATAGCGTATATTCTTGTATTCGCCACCCTTTGATAAATTGAGATTCCCTAATTCAGGGTCGTGTTCTTTATGGTTTGCAATTGGAGGTACTCTTCCTGTATCAAGACCATAAAACATCAATGCGTCTTCTATTCCAACACCCATTGGATGTCCCGTGAATCCTTTGGTATTTGCAATTAACAAAGAGTCTGCTTTAGCCCCAAAGGTCTCACGTAATGCCTTGACTTCTGCTTGAGCTGACCCTCCTCTTGCCGGTGTGTAAGTCTCGTGAGAAAAGAACACTAAATCATCAGCGATTTCATCGCGATTCAAAGACCAGCGCTGCTCCATATCACCAATGAATTGATCAACAGATTCCGCAACATGGTCGACATTCAATCTTGTTCCATGGAAAGCAGAATTAGCCATCTTAGTTCCTAAAAGTTCGGCAATCGGTTGGACACCTCGTGCATCGGATTGAGACTTCCTTTCTACTACGAATGCTGCTGCACCCATTCCCATTATCAGTCCATCACGGCGTTTGTCGAATGGAAGTGCGGTATTTTCCACCACATTATCGGTCGCTGCTGCTCCACTTGCTGCAAAGCCAGAACCTATCCATTCCCACAAATCTTCTCCAGTGATATCGTCGGCTGATATGATAACAACTCTATCACATCGGTCTGTAGATAGCCAATCTTCTGCGATACTGAATGCTGCTGTTGCAGAAGCGCAAGCGACGTTTATGGTCGAATTAGGACCCCTTATTCCTACATGCTGGGCGAATTGTGAATGGCCCATTGTTAAGATTTGGAATAGATAGCGACGGTCGAAACGCCCTTCTGCATCCGCACCGTTATTCTTAGCATGTTTTGCTGCCATTTGGTGCCCTGAGAAGCATGAAGAAAAGACTACTCCCGTCCTATCTCGATATATTGAAGGAATTTCCCAAGAACGGATTAACCTAAGCCCTCCCTTACCGATTTGCTCTACTGGGGTAAGGGGGATTGCTGCATCTTTGAGTGCTAATAATCCAGCTGCACATGCTAATTGTGTAGATATGTCCCACGATTGTAGAACTTTAGAATCGATTCCAAATTCCTCCGCTGCATCAAATGCACCCTTCAGCCCAGCCAATTGAGGAATATCGCCGAATTCAGTAGCACTTTCCATTCCTACGCTACCATCTCTATTCTTGATTAGTCGTACTATATTTTTGTCAAGTAATCTCTGCTTATAATCATCTGAAACTTCACTAATACAGGTTTCACCTCTTACTAACTTCTCAAAATTATCTTCATCGAAAACTCGGTCTCCACCAGGTAATCCTAGAGAAATCCCTGTGATTACAAATGGATCAGATGCACGATTGTCTACACTGATATTTCGTGGAACTGCACTAATACCAACTGGGGCATCAACAATCCATCTAGTTATGTCAGCAGGAGTTTTTGCTACAGATACATCCCATTCTGAATCTGTTTTACATTTGGCACTAACAGTGCTAACCACTTGCTGTACTTGAGAATCTGACAAACCAAGTACTTCCCGCATATCGACATTACCCTGACAGAAATTTGCAGGGTAGCCACTTACATCAGCGATTAACTGGCCAACTAAAGCCTTCTTTGCCGAATCTGGATCTATTGGTTTTTGAATAGTTTCTGCCGATTTAACTATTGCTGGAGCAGCACTTGTGACACCTTTGGAAGGTAACGGTCTTGAGCGTTCTTTGAGAGGAGTTGTTGGGATTTCATCCAATGTCTCTCGATAAGCTTCCAGCGGACCTGCTCTAAAAGCCTCTGTCAATTCAGAACTATCATTTTGGGGCCATGTTGGAACTCTTCCCGCTAATGCTAAGGCTCCTAGTGCTGAAAGGAAAGTCGCTATACCTCCTGCCTTAGGATGATTGGTCATTATTGGCAATCCCTCTTTTCCTTCAAGGATCTGTGAGGCAAATACTGTCAATGCCCTCTTTGGTCCGACTTCAAGGAATATTCTGGCACCTGCTTCATACATTGTGTTAATTTGAGTCGTCCATTCTACGCTTGAGGCCATCTGTGGTGCTAATTTTTCTAGGGCTGCTGCTTTGGAATCTGTACCATCGCCCGTATCCATTGGATACCATCCACCATCCACATTGCTAGTGATAGGTATTGATGGCCAATGAATATCTAATCCTTCAAGGAATCTGCGTAAAGGCTCATTTGCAGGTGCTACAATCTTCGAATGGAATGCGTGGCTTGTCTGAAGCGCTACAGTTTGGAATCCTTCTGCTTCAAATTTGGATATCGCTAATTTTACAGGTTCGGTTTCACCAGCAATAACTGTCATCTTTGGAGAGTTTTTGTTAGCGGCGATGACATAACCATCGATTTCTTCGATGATTTTTGCAATTTTATCATATGGAGCAGATACGCTAGCCATTAGTCCTTTGTCCTCGATTACTACGCTTCCCATCTCAGTACCGCGTGCGGCTGCTGCGCGTAACGCTCCATCCATATCGAGAATGCCTGCACTCATCAATGCAGCATATTCTCCAAGACTGTGTCCTGCGACCATGTCAGGTTTGTGGCCGTGAGAATTCAGTGCAGCCTCTATTGCTAAATCAGCGGTTAGCATTGCAGGTTGAGTATATTCGGTTTGTTTCAGTTTATGTTCTGATTCTTTTAGTTCATCTGCAGTGAGGTTTTCTCGTAAAACGAAAGAGGAAAGAGTCTCTCCATCAAGAACATCAACCATTGTTTCATCAGCTTTCTCCCAGACCTTTCCAACTCCTGAAAAGCGAGTATGTAAATCTAAAGTCATACCAACATATTGGCTTCCTTGACCGGGGTACATGTGAGCTATTTTGGCTGAAGATGGCGTGACCAAAGGGTCATCTGAAATTAGTATTCCTTGCGACTGTAAAAATCCCCATTTCTCTTTGTCGGACATCGCCTTACATGCCAGTTCTTTGCGTTTATCAAACTCAGCCCAGTTGGTTGCAATTAGCGCTAACCTTACTGTATCACTCGCCTCGAAGGACCACTTATTGCTGAGAGAATTAGACAAGCGAATCCCATTAGGGTCGGAATCAAAATTTGATTGTGGGAATTCGATTGAAGCTAATTTGGCAGCGACCTCTCCAATTCCGCTTCCAGATAATAGGAGAAGACCGCCTTCGACCGATTTCATCTTTTCATGTGAAAGACTCGGTTTAGCGGTTTCATCCAATATTGAAGGTGAACTCTTCGATTTACTATCTTGAGAATAGGTTTTCCATTTGGCTTCCCAGTCTTGAGCGATACTTGCATGATAATCGGGCTGAAAACCTTCGATAGCAACATGGAAATTAGTACCACCAAAGCCGAAGGCCGAAACGCCTGCTCTTCGGGGATGATTTGCAGGTTGTGGCCAATCACGAGGCTGGGTTGGGACAAAAAATGGTATTTCACTCCACTCTACAGTCGGATTTGGTGTCGAAAAGCCAGCACTAGGAGGGATAGTCGAATGATATACTGCATTACAGGCTTTCATTATTCCAGCAATCCCTGCTGCCGCTTTGAGATGGCCTATCTGACTCTTTACCGAACCAACTGCCACGTGATCTCCACCATCTAGCCCTTCCCACAAAAGAGAGAGCGTGGATAATTCAGTCGCATCTCCGACCTTTGTTGAAGTTCCGTGTGCTTCTACCAACTCTACGGTAGAAGGAGCATATCCTGCTTGCGAATAGGCTCTGCTAACCGCTTGTACTTGGCCACGTTGTGATGGAGCAGTGATTCCTTTTCCTCTGCCATCAGAAGAACCTCCAACACCCCTTATTACGGCCTTGATGTCATCTTCATCACGCATTGCATCACTAAGGCGTTTGAGCACCATAACTCCAGCGCCTTCACCCATTACAAAGCCATTAGCACGAGCATCAAAAGGAGTAGAATGAGTAGGTGAAAGCGCACCAATTGCACTAAATTTAGCGTATGTTGGAGCCTCCATACAACGGTCGGCCGCCCCCGATAACATGACATCTACTTGCCTTGTTTGCAGAAGGCGGCATGAATCTAGTAAAGCCGCCATTGAAGAGGCGCAGGCGGCATCTGTAGAGTAATTCGGGCCTTGTAGGTCAAGCAGATTTGCAACCCTTCCCGAAACAACATTTGCTAATTCACCGGGCATGGTATCTTCATCGATTCGAGGTTTTCCTTCACAAATAGCTTCGACCATAGCATCTGCTTGGGCTTCACTAACCCCGTTATCGATTGCCAATTTACGCATCTCAGCAGAATATACTCTGATATTTGATTCTGAACGGTTCTCGCCTCCAAGTGCATTTGCAAATACTACACCTGTTCTTGCTCTATCGAGTGTTTTTCCCCCTTCTCCATAACCGGCATTTGAAATTGCATCTGCTGAAACTGTAACCGCCCACAGTTGGCAGGGATCGATTTGTGGTAATGTGCCGGGAGGTTGCCGCCATCTTCTCCAATCAAATTCGTAATCTTCTACAAAGCCGCCTATCTTAGAATATGTTTTGCCTTCTTCGATATTTCCGGGGCCACCTTCACGCCAGTAAATTTCTGGACTCCAGCGATAAGAGGGGACTTCCTTAATCGAAACGTGTGCATCGATTATGTTCTGCCAAAAATCTTCAATCGTTTTCGCATCTGGCATCAATGCCGCCATACCAATAACTGCGATAGGCTCGAAAGGAGCCTGTTCCAACCCTTCACAGGATTTTCCATCAGCGGTAGTGATAGTCATTTCAATCACCCATAATACTTGAGGGAACCATCGTTATCGAATAGCCAGCATCAACATGAATACACTGGCCTGTAACTCCAGAAGAAAGCGCACTTGCCAACCAAGTTGTACAACCAGCTACATCGCTTTGAGTAACATTTCTCCTCAACGGCGAGTTATTTTTCACATGGTCGAGGATATTGTCAAATCCAGGGATTCCACTGGCTGCTATCGTTCTAATCGGCCCGCTAGATATTGCATTCACGCGATGACCTTCTGGCCCTAAATGACATGCTAACTCTCTGGTCCAGCACTCTAATGCGGCCTTTGCCATACTCATTATTCCATAAGAAGGCACATGGCGAGTAGAAGCAGCATAGGTCAAGGTGATAGTAGAGGAACCTTGATTGAGATATGGTAAAGCAAACTTCAAGCAACGTTGAAGAGA
>Ga0066836_10001890_pt1 | contig 11128 bp, 12 predicted proteins | sample ETNtaG_18_FD_71568 | JGI IMG/M metagenome (GOLD analysis project Ga0066836, IMG submission 71568) | Marine microbial and viral communities from oxygen minimum zone, Eastern Pacific Ocean - ETNP201302SV91 | ecosystem: Environmental > Aquatic > Marine > Oceanic | place: Pacific Ocean: Eastern...
ATTCCTTTTTTTTAAAATGTCAGTTATCTTTTTAATGGAAATCTAAAATTCAAAGTTTATGGTAGCAATTGGAGAAAAAGCACCTAATCTCAAATTGGGAAAATGGGTTCAAGGAATGGAGACAAACTTTGACAAAGAAGGAGATAACGTAAAGTTAGTCGAGGTCTTTCAAGTAAATTGTCCTGGATGTTTCATGTATTCAATGCCAGAAATAATTAACATTTATCAAAAATACAAAGAAGAAGGTCTAACCGTATTCGGCGTAGCAACTGCTTTTGAAGATTATGATAAAAATACACTAGAAAATTTAGAAATGCTGCTAACAACTGGTGAAGTAGTAGGAGATACAAAACAAGCACTATCACAGTATGGTCAGTTAGATGATGGTAAACTTCAATTCAAAATTCCATATCCAGTAGCAATGGATTCTCTAGTAAAAGAAGGAGGTGAGCCAACAAGAGAGAAAATGACTGCATTTATCAAAAATCAACTTCCTGATTTTGATTCTCAGCCTGAAGATTACAAACAACAGATTTTTGCAAGAGTTAAAGATTATTTCAAATCAAAAGAATATTCTGCTGAAACATTTGAAATGTACTCTTTACAAGGTACACCATCTACAATTCTAGTTGATAGAAAAGGAATTTTGCGTGATGTTTCATTTGGTCAAGCTGCCGATTTAGATTCTAGGGTTCAAAAACTATTAAACGAATAATTTTTTGTATTTTCTCAGTATTATCAAACCGATAAACGATGTTGCAAGAACTAATGGTGCAATTTCATAAAACTCAGGAATTGCATACGTTCCAATAATTTCAATTTTTTCATCATTAGAATTAAATGGTATCCTGAGTATACCTTCTTCAATAATGTAATCAGATTCTACATCATCAATCAGAACAATAAAAGATCCGTCATCAAATGGAATTATAATATCATCAGATAGTGTAAATGACAGACCCCCATCATCACCAGGATCAAATAATGTAAAGATTAGAGAATTTGTTGATTGGTTACCTTCTATATCATCAACATATCCATCAGATATTTGAAAGTCAATTACATCTTTGATTTCAAAAGTATCAAGATATGTTGTCCCAATGATTTCAATTTTATGTTTTCCAGTTCCTACAAAATCAATTGTTACAAAGGTTGTATTTTTTCCCTTTTGTAGTTCTGCAGGGAATTTATTATTGTCAAGAAGAATAGTGTAATCACCCCCAATCAAATCATTTGAAAAACTAATTTCAAGAGAATTATTTTCTATAGAGCTTAAAACAAACAATGTTAATGATTTTTTATCTTTATCAAAATCAAGATTTGAAATGTCTAGATTTCCAGTTGCTTCAACAAGAAATGAATGGTCATCAGTTTTTATAGGAAAGGTGAATCTTAATCCAGTTTTATCTGATAATTGAATAGCATCAGCAAGTGGAATTGATATCGAGATTATTACTAGAAGAATTAATAATTTTTTTATCATGCAGTAACAGAAATTACTCTTTTTCTTAATTCTTTATCTTTTGCAATTCTTGGATGTGATGGATCTGCTAAAATCACTTCATACCAATAGTGTTTGCCGTCTTTGTATAGAAAGTAAGAACCTAAAAGTTTCATGTTTGGATATCTTTCAAGAACACGTCTTTGTGCTACAGTTTTCATGCTGTCATCTGCTTTAATTCGAGTTACACCTAGATGTTTTGGACGTCTTCCACCTCGAGGGCGTTGTCGCCTCATTCCACCAGTTCCAACTCTCATTCTAATTACAATAATTCCTTGTTTTGCTTTATAGCCAAGTCGTCTTGCACGAAGAAGTCTGCTTGGCCTCTCAATACGTGTAACTGCATCTTCTTTTCTCCATGAAATTGCACGTTCTCTCAATACAGAAGAATTTTCTTTCCACATCTTATACCAAACATTATCTTGACTAGTCATTAGATTCATAGAAAAAAATCCCCTTAATAATCCTATGAGATACAAAATACAAAATTCAATATATTATGTATAAATCAGATAATAATATGAGACTTGGATTATTACTAATTCTTGGCATTGTAGTTATTTTTTCAGGAAATGCATTTGCACAAAATTCACCAGATGTAGAAATTATTATTTCATCTTCAAATTACAATTATGGGGATAAGTTAGATTACAACATCATAGTCTCAGAGGTTACAGGAGACGACGCCATAATTTTCATAACAGACACAGTTGGAACTAAAAGTCAATTATATTCAATTCAGATTTATGAAAAGGAATCAAGAATAATTGCACCGTTTGCATTTGACAGTGTTATTTGGAGAGAAGGTACATATCAATTAGAATTACAATATGCAGGTTCAACATCTATAACCAAATTTACAATTGAAAATGATGGTAAGATCGGAATCCCGTATTGGATTAAAGATATATCAAAATTATGGGTTACTGGACAAACTAATGAAGAAGAGTTTGCAAAATCAATCCAATTTTTAATTGATGAAAAGATTATTTTTAATTCAACACCAGGGCAAGAATTATACATTCCAAAATGGTTCAAATTTACAACTGCATGGTGGACTAACAATCAAGTTTCAGATACGGTTTATGGATATTCTTTACAATTTTTAATCGATGAGAGATTAATTACAATTCCAATTGATCAAAAATCATTTAGTCAAGAATCAGTATCAGATAATACTTTGTGACTTTTCTTTCCAATTCCCCATAAAATTAACATGATTACTATTCCTAATGACATTCCAATTACTATGGAATAGATTAATGGACCAGTTCTAACATTAGATGCATTTTTTTCCATTGGAGATAAAACACATTCACCATTTTCATAAATTGTACCATCACCACATGAATTCATTAGTTTTTCAAGTTTTTGTTCTTCAGCTAATTTAGATTCAGCTTCTGCTGCTGCTTTGTCTGCTGCTGCTTTGTCTGCTGCTGCTTTGTCTGCTGCTGCTTTGTCTGCTGCTGCTTTGTCTGCTGCTGCTTTGTCTGCTGCTGCTGCTTTGTCTTCTACTTCTTTTTCCAATTTCTCTTTTTGTTCATTTAAAAATGAGTTACCAGCTAGAATAGTTCCAATTATTTCAATTTCTTCAGTTCCTGTTGAAAGAGAAAAAGACAGTGTTCTAGAAGTGTCATTTTTTGTTTCCTCAAATTCAATTTCGTCACCGTCAGATAAAATGAAGAAATCATCATCAGAATACCCAATCTTTGCATCAAAAAAGTCTCTTTGGAAAGTAATCGTTACATCACCATCAGAATCAGATATCTCAGTTTCAAAGATTAAAGAAATGAAATCAAGATCAGCAGTAACTGATTTCAAAACAACATTATTTGCGACATACTCAATATCATAACTATTAGAATTAATTTCGGTTGAGATAGTTTCAGCAAATGCAGATGGAATCATTATTGCGGCAAGAAGTGCAGCTACACATACAATATTTACTTTCAAGTCTAAATTACGCCTCTAAGGATTTGTATTATCTTTTCTGCTATAACATTTGCAGCTAATGACTGAGCTTCTTTTGTCTGAGCACCCATATGAGGCGTGGAAATGAAATTTGGTAGGCCAGTAAGCTTGTTTGAGGTGGCAGGTTCAATTTCAAATACGTCCAATGCAGCACCACCTAATTTTCCATCTTTAAGGAATTCGTATAATGCATCTTCATCGATAACACCTCCACGAGAGGTATTGATTATTCTGGCAGTATTTTTCATGGTGTCCATCTTTTCAGCATTTATCAAATGTTTTGTGCTGTCCAATAATGGTACATGTAATGAAACATAATCAGAACTTGCAAGAAGTGTTCCAAGATCTGCTTTCATTAATCCAACTTCTTTAGAAAATTCTTCATCTATAGGAGCAACATCAAAACCAATAATATTCATGTTTAATGCCTTAGCAAGTCGTCCTAATCTTTTACCAATATTTCCCAATCCAACAATGCCCAGATATTTTCCTCGCAATTCAGAACCCATCAATTCTTTTTTTATCCAGTTTCCATTTCGGACTTCTCTGTCAGCTCGTGGAATTTCTCGTGCAAGAGATAGCATCAATCCAAGAACTAACTCTGCAACTGCGTTCATTGCACCTTCAACTGCATTAATTACACGTATACTTTTTTCTTTTGCAGCTGTTTGATCAATATTATCAAGACCTACACCAACACGTGCTATTATCTGACATTTGTTTGCTTTTTCAATCAATTCTTTGGTGAGTTTTGTTCTACTTCTAACAATAACAACTTCAAAGTTTTGAATTTTTTCAGCAATTTGCTCAGGAGTAATTTCTGGTTCATATGTAATTTGTAAACCATTTTTTTCCAGGATTTCATTTAGAACAGGATTTACTTGATCACATATCAAAACTGATTGAGTAAGACTCATGCAAGACACCTAAATCCATTTAATATAATCATTGTGAGGAATTCCTAAATTATCTTTGGAATAATAGAATTTATGGAGATTGGGATGGATTTGATGCAAGTTTTTCCAATCGTGTGCATAGTTGCTGCAGTAGGAATTTTTGCTGGAGCTAGAATCTGGGTTTTATTTAGAAAATAAAAGGAAAAGAGGGGAAATGGTTAGTTTATCCTTGTGCTGCAGCAATTACTGCAGGGATTACTTCCCATAGAGGTAAAGCGCCGTTTTCAATAGCTGCGTTTGCAACATCATCAGTACACATACATTTTACGTTCAATGCAGGATGAGAAATTGTGTTCTGTCCTGCTGGTGGAACTGCATCAGATGGGTTTCCTAGGACACCTGCATATGAACCTGCATCAACTGCACCTTGGACTACGCCAAGTGCGGTTGCAGTTTCATTTACTGGGTCTAATGGAAGACCTGCAACGATAACAGTTGCTGCACCACTATAGATAGCTGCATAATCATGGTTTACTGCTGCGTAAACGCCTGGTTCATCAAAGACCATATCTACGATCATATTTTGTGAACCACCAAGTAACCATGTTTCACTACCTTGTGCTTGAACTCTGTTTGCTTGTACTACTCTGTCGATGATTTCACCGACAACGTGCCAATAGACTGGTTCGTTTCCTTGGTTTTCAATAAAGAAACGTACGTGTGTGTCAGTTGGTACGAAGAGTAGTTGTGATTGATGTTGTTTTAAGTCCATTGAATTCCATGGTTGTGCAACAAAGATGTTCTTGTTTGCATCACCGAACATTAACAAGTTATGAATTCCATTTGGAACATAACTAAATGCTTGTCCGTTAACGACAGTTTGAGATGTGGAGTGTGCCATCATCTTTGACATGTCATATGTGCCAGCGTCAGTTAAGTACAACTGGTTGTATTGCAATTGGAACTCTAGTGCATCTGCATCATAGAATTGTTTGTCCTTTACAACTTCACCACCTTCTAGTGCTGTTTTTTCCACCATTAGTCTTTTGTAACCGTCAAGTGGGTCAACAATGGTGATACCATACATACCAGAAAGTACGTGTTGGTCCATTGCTGCAACATTAACACCAGAGCAGTGGTATTTGAAAACACCTGGAACTTCTGCAATAAAGCAGTACTCACCGGTTTCACCGATGTTTACTGCACCCATGTAAGGTTTTGATGACATTTGTGATGCATGCATATCATTTCCGTGTTGAGTTACCTCATCACCTGGAATTGTCAATGTCATGTGTACAACGTCACCTTGAGTAACTCTTAGGGTTGGTCCTGGGATTTGACCACTGAATGTCATTGCACTGTAAGTGCCAGACAATGATGGGAGTTCTACACTCTCACCAGTAAGATCAAAGTTTACCACTGGACGACCTGAGTTTGTCAAGTCTGCACATGGGCCCGATGCATAAGCTTCAGGCATTACTAGTTCTAATCCGCCCATAGTTGCTACTTTTGCAAGTGGAGTTGCCTCTACTTCCATTGTAGAACCGCCATTTAGGGGAGCAGTAATAGAACTTCCGAATAGTGCGCCGCCCATAACTGCAATTGCAGCTACGGTCATGATAGTACTATAACGTCTATTCATGAATTCGATGCTTGAACTAGGCTATATAAAATGATCTTGATTTTTTTTCAAGTACCAGTATTTTACGATCTAAGAACTAGATTATTACAGAAAATTTAATTATAATAGAAAAAAATGTAATTTTTATTTGTGAAGATATAAAGAGAATGTATGGGATTTAGGACAGATAAAGATTCTTTGGGTCCTGTAAAAATCCCAGCAGATGCATATTATGGGCCATTTACAGGTAGAGCAATAAAGCAATACAATGTGACAGGAAGACCATCTCATAAAAATTTGATAAAGTCATTTGTTATGATTAAACGTTCAGCTGCAGTTGCAAATATGAAAACGAAAGCAATTAACAGAAAACAAGGAAATGCTATTGTCAAAGCATGTGATAAAATCCTTGCAGGGAAATATCTCGACCAATTTTTGGTTGACATGATAAACTCTGGTGCAGGTACAGCGTTTAACATGAATACAAATGAAGTAATTACAAATGTAGCATTAAGAACATTAGGAAAGAAGCAAGGTCAATATCAGTTCCTTCATCCAAATGATCATGTAAACATGTCACAATCAAGTAACGATACATATCCTACTGCAATGCATATGGCAATACTATTCTCGTTTAAAGAAATGCTTCCTGCTATTGACAAATTAATTAAATCATTAAATAAAAAAGCAAAACAATTCTCAAAATATAAAAAAATTGGACGTACACATCTAATGGATGCACTTCCAGTAACACTTGGAAGTGAATTTACTGCTTATGTAACCTCATTAACTAATGCAAGAAATGAAATTGTTGCTTCACAAAAAGAATTAGAACAAATAGCACTTGGAGGAACAGCTGTTGGTACTGGTGCAAACACACCAAGAGGTTATCGTAGGATAGTAATTACAGAATTGTCTAGAATTTCAAAATTACCATTAAAGCCACAAAAAGATATGCAATATTCATTACAAAGTAAATTTCCAGTTGCAAATGCATCATCTGCGTTGAAAAATTTTGCAATTGAATTAAGTAAAGTCTCAAGTGATATTAGATTGATGGCATCAGGACCAATTGCAGGTTTAGCAGAACTTGGAATACCAGCGGTTCATGCAGGCTCATCCATAATGCCCGGAAAAGTGAATCCATCTTTAGCAGAATGCATGAATATGATTTGTTTTAGTGTAATAGGAAATGATACTACAGTTTCATTTGCAGCACAAGCAGGACAGTTTGAGCTTAATGTAATGTTACCAGGAATGTTAAAGGCAGTTTTAGATTCAACAGACATGCTAACAAACTTTTTGCCAGTATTTTCAGATAATCTAATTGATGGATTAACTGCAAACCAAAACAAACTTAGAGAAAATATTGAAAACAGTCCAGTAATCGTGACACTTCTTACACCAAAAATTGGTTATCTAAAGTCTGCAGAATTATTCAAAGAATCTCTAAAGACTGGAAAGACAATTAGAGAATTAGTAGTGTCTAAAAAATTAATGACAAATAAAGAAGTTAGTTCGCTGTTGGGTTAAGATGGCAAAAATTTGGGTAGAGGCTTATGGTTGCTCTGCTAGTTTTTCAGACTCGGAAATGATTTCAGGGCTTATTGTAAATGGAGGTCACACATTAGCCGAAAATCCAGAAGATTCTGATTTGAGTGTGATTGTCACATGTTCTGTAAAAGATGTTACAGCATCAAAAATGATTCATAGAATTAAAGAATCAAATTCAAAACCTTTGGTAGTTGCCGGCTGTTTGCCAAAGGCGGAGAGAGATACTGTGGAGAAATTTGCAGGAGAGGCCAGTTTACTAGGGCCAAATTCAATTGGGAAAACACTCCAAGTCATCCAGTCCACCTTAAATGGAAAAAAGTTGATTGCATTAGATGATTCAGATATCTCCAAGGTAGGATTACCAAAAATCCGTTTAAATCCGACTGTAGGAATTGTAGAGATCGCCAGCGGGTGTTTAAGTGAATGTACTTTTTGCCAGACTAAATTATCAAAAGGAGATTTACAAAGTTATAGAGTAGGAGATATTGTTAGACAAGTAAAAACTGAGATAGCAGATGGATGTTCAGAAGTGTGGCTTACTTCAACAGATAATGGATGTTATGGTTTTGATATTGATTCAGATTTACCTGAATTAGTAAATTCTGTAGTAGATATTCCAGAAAAATTTTTCATTAGAGTAGGAATGATGAATCCAATGTATATGACAAGAATTCATGACAAATTGTTAAAGTCATTTGAGAGCAGTAAAGTATTCAAATTTTTGCATGTCCCTGTTCAAAGCGGAAGTAATAAAGTTCTAAACGATATGAAAAGAGGTCATACAGTCAAAACCTTCAGAGATGTGACTAGAAGGTTTAGAGAGAAATTTGAGAATTTTACAATATCTACCGACATAATAGTTGGATTTCCTACAGAAACTAGAGATGATTTTGATATGACTATGGAATTATTAGAAGAGACACGACCAGACATTGTGAATTTATCAAGATATAGTCAGAGACCTGGAACAGATGCAGCCGAAATGGTACAGATTGATGTTGTAGAGGTAAAAAGAAGAAGTAAGATTGCCTACGAATTGATCACAAAAATTTCAAAGGAAAACAATCAAAAGTGGATCGGATGGAAGGGTCAGGTCTTATTTGATGAGGAATTTGAGAATCAGGTTAGAGGACGTAATTTTGCATACAAGCCAATTTTTGTTAATGATAAGCCAAAAATCGGTCAGATTTCATCTGTCGAGATTACAGATGCCACAAATCACAGCCTCATTGGAAGAATAATCAACTAGTATAACTCAAGAATTTTAGATCGGAATTCTAATCAAAACTAAGTAAACAGTTTTTTATCAGAAATCGCGATACTGTTCATGACTTTTGAAGTTAAAGAGCCAGTATTAGTTATTGGATTAGGTGGAGCAGGCATAAAACTAGCCTCAGAAATGAGAGAAGTTTTAGGTGCAGATTCATTAAAAATTAGCCAAGATAAGAAAGATGTTTCAGAGCACAATTCGATTCATATTTCAACAAAATCAGTCATTAATCCATCTGTTCAATTGATCAGAGGATGTGCTATGGAAGAAAGTGATAAGATTGCAGAACATCTTAGCACTTACGAAACTATCATAATTATGGCAAATCTTGCTGGAAAATCAGGTGCCGCTTTAGCACCAGTTGTATCTTCAATTTGTAAAGAACAAAACAAAAATGTTCTATCATTTGCAATTATGCCTTTTAAATTTGAAAAAGACAGAATATTCCAATCTGGAATATCATTAAAGAGGTTAAGAATGAATTCAGATTCTACAATAATTATTGATAATGATGCAGTTTTAGACAGTAACCCTGATCTAAATGCAGAGAAATGTTATGATATAACAAATAATGCAATCAAATGTCTTGCAACATCAGTAAAATCTTCAGCATTAGCTGATGATACTAACATACTATCAACATCACGAAGTACAGAAAACATGGAAGATTCTGTAAAAGATTCGATTAGAATGCTATACGAAGATGCACCACCAAACAGTATCAAACGTTCAATGTTGTATGTATATGGCGCAAGTAAAATTCCAGTTGGAGTGATAAATTCAATTTCAAATATACTAGGAGGTATATTTGATGAGAATAATTCTCAAGTGGACATGTCAACATCTACCAACACAAATGTAGTTTTGCTAAGTGCAATTGCAGGAGAAACACGATTTGAGAAATATGATCCATTGGGAATGATTTCAAAGGAAAAAACTTTAGACTGGGATGAACCAGAAACAAGTTTTAACTGTGAATTAGATTTACAACAAATAGAATAAATAATTTTTTTTATTTCTTAGATTTTGGTTTTGATTCTTTAGCTTTTGGCTTGTCTGCTTTTGGTTTTGATTCTTTAGCTTTTGGCTTGTCTGCTTTTGGTTTTGATTCTTTAGCTTTTGGCTTGTCTGCTTTTGGTTTTGATTCTTTAGCTTTTGATTCTTTAGCTTTTGGCTTGTCTGCTTTTGGTTTTTCAATTTGAGCGGTTTCTTCTTTAAGAGTTTCTTCAGTTACTTCAATTGCATCTGCATCATCTATTTGAGGTTCAATTTTTTGTTTTATTTCAGTAGATTTCTTTGAATCTTTTTCATCAGATTCAGTACCTTCTTCATAATTAGAAATCAAAATAAACCCATCATCAGTTTTTGTCATTCTGACGCGGATTTTCCGAGGTGGACTTCGAACACCTTTTGACCAGATCAAATGAGCAACTTCTTCATCAATTTTGATTTGCTGCGTTTTCATATGTTTACGAGCAAATTCTCGAATCATGTTAATTGCTCTAACAGCCCTATGTTGACTTTGAGAAAGAAGTACTTTCCCAAGAGGGATTGTATAAACACGTTCAAGTTCTTGAGACAATTATCCAACCTCCACATCACTTCTACGCCATTGTCTTGCTTTAGGATTAGTTCTAACTGAACGTTTTGTTTTTAGAATTACCCAAGCAGGTACAGCTGAAGCTTGTTTTGTTTTCTTAAGCAATCTGATTTTTCTACCAGATGTTTTTCTAGTTGCCATAAGGATTGAACCAAATTTTCCTCTTTTTAAATCAAGCGTGGTTTTCGACTATAAAACAAAGTATTCAGCGTCAGGATGATGAACAACTATTGCAGCAGTTGATTGTTCTGGAATAATCTGTCCAGATTCTGTCAATTCCATGCCAGACTTTTCTCCATGAATTAATTTCCAAACAAGATGATGCTGTGCTGTGTCAGGACAACTTGGATAACCCCAACTGTATCTTAAACCACCTTTGTCAGATAATTGTAATTCAGATTTAATTTTCTGATTAATCCAATCTGCCATTGCCTCAGCAGTTTCAACGGCAAGACCATGAAGATAGTACGCATCAGTGTATTTGTCTTCTTTATCCCACTTTTCAATTAATTCAGCAACTTTAGTTCCTACAGTTACAGATTGGAATGCTACAATATCATTTTCACCAAAATAATCTGTTAAACACAAATGTTTTGTTTTTGATGAACGAGGAAAATCAAAAATTATGTCTTGACCATCTGGGCCATCTACAACTAATTTATCATCACGATTATGACATGAGAAATATCCGTAAACAGCTTGTGGTTCAAAGAGA
>Ga0066836_10001895_pt1 | contig 11119 bp, 13 predicted proteins | sample ETNtaG_18_FD_71568 | JGI IMG/M metagenome (GOLD analysis project Ga0066836, IMG submission 71568) | Marine microbial and viral communities from oxygen minimum zone, Eastern Pacific Ocean - ETNP201302SV91 | ecosystem: Environmental > Aquatic > Marine > Oceanic | place: Pacific Ocean: Eastern...
AAAATTAAGAAACTTTTAGATAAAAAAAATAATAATTAGATATATTTTATTTCTATTATTTCGAAGTTTTTTTCCCCAGATGGAGTTATAACTGTTACCAAATCTTTTTTACTTTTTCCTATTAACGCTTTGCCGATAGGTGATCTAAAATAAATATAATTTTTTTTTATGTCAGCCTCATCTTTCCCTACTATTTTGTAAGTTTTTTTTTGCTTATTTTCTAAATCAACGAGCGAAACAGTTGAACCAAAAATTGCATTATCTTTTTTTTCTAGTTTAGTAACATCAATAACATTTGCTCTTGCAATTAAATCATTTATTATAATGATTCTATCTTCAATTTTTGCTTGTTCTTCTTTTGCAGCATGATACTCGGCATTCTCTTTTAAATCTCCATGAGCTCTAGCTTCAGCAATTGCCTCAACTATTTTAGGTCGTTTGACATTTTTTAATTCTTCTAATTCTTTTTTTATCTTTTCAAGTCCCTGAGATGTAATTGGTTCTTTTTCCATATATTATTTCCATTTTGCAATTGGTGGCATAGACATTAGTATTGCTTCTGGATTGCCACCACTATTTAATCCAAATTTTGTTCCACGATCATACATTAAATTAAATTCCACGTATCTACCTCGCTTTATTAATTGAATTTCTTTTTCTCTTTTTGTCCATTTTAAAGAAATTTTTTTACCTATAATTTCTTTAATAAGATAATTAAAGGTAATGCCCACATCTTTTGTAAACAAAAAATCTTTTTTCCAATTATCCATTTTATAATCAAAAAATATTCCTCCTATTCCTCTTTTTTCATTTCTATGAGGCAGATAAAAATATTTATCACACCATTTTTTATACTTTGGGTAATATTTTTTATTATGAAGATTGCACATTTTCTTTAATACATCATGAAAATATTTTTTTTCTTTAATGTCAATAACGCAAGGTGTTACGTCTATACCGCCACCAAACCAATTTTTTTGTGTACATATAAATCTAGTATTAAAATGCATCGCAGGAGCCTTTGGATTTTTTGGGTGCAAGACTACAGAAACTCCTGAAGCCCAAAAACTACTATTATTTTTTGCTCCGGGTATTTTTTTTGCAAATTCTTTAGAAAATTTACCTTTTACATTTGAAAAAGCCACACCACCTTTTTCAATTATTTTACCTTTTATGATTCTATATTCACCGTGTTTCCATTTATTTTTTTTAAATTTTATTCTAGATCCATGTTTTCTTTCTAATTGTTCAATGCTATCACAAATCATATTTTGTAATTTAATAAACCAATCTCTCGTTAATTTTTTTTTTGTTTTTATTTTCATTTGCTATAAATTTGAATTTTGCCTTAAAGCTTCCGATAAAGTTATAGCTACAGCCATACCAATATTAAGAGATCTAGTATTTTTGTTCATCGGTATTTTTAGTCTTTGATATGAATTATCATGAACAATTTTTGGAACTCCTTCACTTTCTCTACCAAAAAGTAACGTATCTTTTTTATTGAATTTAAAACTACTATAGTTTTTTTTAGCCTTTGTGGTCATAAGTATAATTCTCTTGTTCTTTTTTTTGTTCAAAAAATTGTCATAGGACTTGTAAATTATAATTTTACTTTTATCCAAATAATCCATTGCAACTCTTTTTAATCTTTTATCATTAAGATAAAAACCACATGGTTCAATTATTTCAAGAGTTGTATTAAAACAAGAACATAAACGAATTATAGCAGCAGTATTTTGTGGTATATCTGGTTGATATAGAGCAATATTAAACATTTTTTAGTTGTGTGTTATTTTGTGTGTCATTCTGACCCTAGCAAATTTATATTAATTGTAATTAATTAGTAATATATACTACATAAAAGCTTCAAAAGTATGAGTAAGGAAATTAAGCCAAAAAGAAGAGATTTTCTATTTACAGCAACATATACAGTTGGTGCAGTTGGTTTGGGTGTAACTATTTGGCCTCTTGTTGACCAGATGAATCCAGATTCTTCTGTAAAAGCTTTATCAACTACTGAGGTTGACATAAGCAGTATTGAACCAGGAAAAACGATAACTGTTCTATGGAGAGGAAAACCAATATTTATTAGAAGAAGAACAAAAAAAGAAATCGCTGAAGCGGCGGCTGTTGATCTAAAAGATTTAAAAGATCCACAAAAAGATTCAGAAAGGGCTAAAAACCCAGAATGGCTAGTGATGGTCGGTGTATGTACCCATCTTGGTTGCGTGCCTTTAGGCGACAAAGGAGAATACAAAGCATGGTTTTGTCCTTGTCATGGTTCACACTACGATAGTTCTGGAAGAATTAGAAAGGGACCTGCTCCAAAAAATTTAGAAATACCCAAATATGAATTTGTGGACAATAATACAATTAAAATAGGTTAAACTAATATGAGTGAAGAAAAATATGTTCCTAAATCTAAGTTGGCTGCATGGTTTGATAGTCGACTACCACTTTTATCTCTTTCACATCATTTAAGAACATACCCAACTCCAAAAAATTTAAATTACTGGTGGACTTTTGGAGGTATATTAACTTTTTGTTTAATTACTCAAATTGTTACAGGAGTAATTCTTGCTATGCACTACGTTGCTCATACTGAGCATGCTTTTCAAAGTATTGAACATATTATGAGAGATGTAAATTATGGATGGTTAATGAGATATGTCCACTCAAATGGCGCATCTATGTTTTTCCTAGCTGTTTATATTCATATTTTTAGAAGTTTATATTTTGGCTCATACAAAGCTCCAAGAGAAATGATTTGGATTACTGGTCTCTTAATTTATTTCCTTATGATGGCCACAGCTTTTATGGGATATGTTTTACCTTGGGGTCAAATGAGTTTTTGGGGTGCCACAGTAATTACCAATTTGTTCAGTGCAATCCCATTCATAGGCGAAAGTGTTACTGGTTGGTTGTGGGGAGGATTTTCCGTAGATAATCCAACTTTAAATCGATTTTATAGTCTGCACTATTTGTTACCATTTTTGATTTTTGGTTTAGTAATTCTACATATATGGTCGCTACACGTTCCTGGTAATAATAATCCAATAGGGATCGATGTAAGAAAGGGTAGCAGTGAAACTATGCCTTTCCATCCATATATGGTTATGAAAGATCTTTTTGCATTACTTACATTTTTGTTAATATTTTTTAGTTTTGTATTTTTTTTACCAGATTTTTTAGGACATCCAGATAATTATATTCCTGCAGATCCATTAGTTACACCTGCGCACATAGTTCCCGAGTGGTATCTATTACCTTTTTATGCAATTTTGAGAGCTATACCTAGCAAACTAGGAGGAGTAATTTTTATGTTTGCATCAATTTTTGTTTTGGCTGTTTTACCATGGCTTGACAGCTCAAAAGTAAGATCATCAACATTCAGGCCGATATATAGAAAGTTTTTTTGGGTATTGGTAGTTATAGTAATATTACTTGGTTACCTTGGAGCAAAACCACCAGAAGGAATTTATTTAATTTTAGCTAGAATAGGGACCGCTTACTATTTTATTCATTTCTTAATTTTATTGCCTTTACTTAGTCGTTATGAAAAAACTGATCCATTACCCATGAGTATTTCTGATCCAGTTTTAGATAAGCCTGGAGTAATTGATAAATTTAAAAAGATGGCGGGAAAATACGAAGGAGAAAATGTTGGGACGTTTAAATAATCTATTTGGAAAAATATTATTAATAATATTTATTATAATAGCTAGCAATTCAGCTTTTTCTGAAGAAAATAAAGCAGAATTTTTAAAAAATGACTGGAGTTTCAACGGAGTATTCGGAACTTTTGATAGAGCTTCTTTGCAAAGAGGTTATCAGGTTTACCAAGAAGTTTGTTCAGGATGTCACTCCGTTCAGCATTTGAGTTATAGAAATTTAGCTGAAAATGGAGGACCAGAATTTTCAGCAGAAGAAGCCAAGGCTATTGCCGAACAATTTGAAGTTATAGATGGCCCCAATGAAGATGGAGAAATGTTTACAAGAAAAGGAAGATTATCTGATAAATTTGTTAGTCCTTTTCCAAATATAAAAGCTGCAGCAGCTGCGAATGGAGGAGCTTATCCTCCAGACATGTCAGTTTTGGTAAAAGCAAGAAAGGGTGGAGCAGCTTATATTTACTCATTATTAATGGGATATGAAGAGGCACCAGCAGGATATGAGCTAGATGATGGTGTTTATTATAATAAATACATGCCTGGTCATAAAATAAAGATGGCAGAACCTATATCTGATGGAATAGTAGAATATGCAGACGGAACAGAGACAACTAAAGCACAAATAGCTAAAGACGTAACTACCTTTTTAGTTTGGGCAGCAGACCCACATCTTGAAGCAAGACACAAGATGGGATTTAAAGTTTTCTTTTACTTAATTATCCTTTTAACTCTAGTTTATTTAAGTAAGCAAAAAATATGGTCACGATTTGGCTCAAAAGTTGAAAAAGAAGAGGAAGAAGTTTTTGATAAAGCAGAAAGAGTTGTGACTGAATACGAAGGGGAAGATCCTAATACTTTTAAGTAGTCTACGCTCTCACCGGTGCGACAAAAAAGTTTTCATTTTATTTTTTTTTAAATTATTTTCATATTTTAAACACAATCTAGTATTACATGAACGTTAAATGCGTTTTAAATTATTTTATACTTTCATTTTTTTGTATTGGACAGTTTTAGTTGCAGGCCCATTTATTAATTAATATATGACAAAAATATTATTTTTTTCTTCCTGGTCTCTAATTATTGTATTCTTTATGATAGCTACAATTCTTTCATAATGATTTTTCAGAGAAACCGTCAATATAGATTTGATTTTTTTTATCTCTTGATCTTTGCTTTATTAGCGATAACAGCGATTTTATCGTGATGTATAAGAATAGACTTAGCTTCCCACTCTAAAGTACATTACGTCGCCGTCATTGACTAGATAGTCTTTTCCTTCAAGTCTTAATTTTCCGACTGTCTTACATTCATTAAAACCTTTATATTTTATAAAGTCTTCGCTTGTTACGGTTTCAGCTCTGATAAATTTTTTCTTAAAATCAGTATGAATAACACCAGCAGCGTCTGCGGCTTTGGATTTTTTTTCGATGGTCCAAGCTCTGCTTTCTTCAGGGCCAGAAGTAAAGAAAGTACTAAGACCTAGAGCTTTATAGCCTGTTTTAATTAGATTATCTAAACCAGTACTTTTTATTCCAGATTCAAGCATAAAATCCTTTCTATCAGTTGCTTGAAGTCCCATAATTTGATCTTCTATATCTGCACAAACAATAATTATATTTTCTTCTGGGAATTTTTCCTTACAAATATCAGAATATTTATTTCCATCTGGCAAGCTTTTTTCATCAACATTGCATACAATTATTCTTGGTTTAAGAGATAAAAGAGCTGACTTTTTTATTAAATCTTTGCTGTATTTTTTCTTTAATTCGTCTGGTTTTTTTCCATCACTTATTAATTTTTTACATTCTTCTAGAAATTCTAATTCATCTTTTTCAAGCTTTTTTTTATTATTTTTTTCCAGTCTTTTTTGCAAAGACTCTAAATCGGATAACAGAATTTCAGTTTCGATAATTTCAAGATCCCTTATAGGATCTACATTTTTATTCACATTTTGTATTTTTTCAGAGTCAAAACATCTCGTTAAATGAATAATAGTATCTACTTCTCTAACATGAGAAAGAAATTTATTTCCTAACCCTTCTCCTTTGGAAGCACCTTTAACTAACCCAGCAATATCTACAAAAGTGATTGCAGCATTAATTGTTTTTATTGATTTTGATATTTTAGAAATTTTAGCAAGTCTTTCATCCGGCACAGCAACTATACCGACATTCGGATCAATAGTACAAAAAGGAAAATTTTCTGCTTGAGCTTTTTTTGATATAGTTAATGCATTAAATAATGTTGATTTACCAACGTTGGGCAATCCAACAATTCCACACTTAAAACTCATTATTATTTTTGATTAATTTTGCTTGAAAAAAGATCTAAGTCTTTACTTATTAAAATAGATAACGATTGTATTATATTTGTAGCAACTGCATCTACTTCATCTTTTTCATCAACCGAGAAGTTGTCCAAAACATGATCTGCTCCATCCGAATTTTTTTTGGGCCTGCCAATACCTATTCTTATTCGAGAATAATTTTTTCCAATATTTTTGTCTATAGAATCAATTCCGTTGTGCCCAGCACTACTTCCACCAAATTTTACTTTAATTTTTCCAAGGTCAATATCCATATCATCATGGAATACAAAAACATCTTTTACATCTATTTTAAAATATTCAATAAGTTCTTTAATACATATTCCTGAGCTATTCATAAAAGTAAGGGGTTTTATAGCGTAAACTTTTTTTTCTTCAATCGTTCCTGTTGTTAACAAACCTTTAAATTTTGGTTTTTGTTTAGATAATTTAAATTTTTTGTTAATTTGATCAATCACAAAAAAACCTACATTGTGACGATTGTTTGAATTATTTGGATTAGGATTTCCCAAACCAACAAAAAGTAGCATAATTTATAATTTATCCTATGTTATTTTTTTTTAGTTTCTTTATTTGAAGACTTACCCTTATCTCCCGTTGCAGCTTTTGTTTTATCATCGGAAGAAGGTTTTGCAGTTTTGCCTTTATCCCCTGATGCTGCTTTTGCTTTATCATCAGCAGGTTTACCTTCTTCAGTAGAGGCAGCACCTTCAGCACCCTCAACACCTTCGGCCGGCGTCTCTCCCTCTACAGCAGCTTCTTCAACTTTTTCTGGTTCAACTAAAATTGTTGGAGCTACAACAGTTCCTATTACAAAATCTCTATCAGTGATTGTAGGAACAACACCATCTGGCAATTTTACGTTAGATATTTTAAGACTAGTATTAATTTCTGTATTATCTAGATCAACAATTATTTCTTTTGGAATATTTTCTGTAGGACATTTTAATTCTACTTTTCTTCTTACAATGTTTAAAACTCCACCTTTTTTTAAACCTGGAGACTTATCTGAATTAATAAATTTTACAGGTATTTCTAAAATTAATTTTGATCCTTTTTTAACTCTGATAAAATCAATATGAATAGGTTCATCAGAAATAGGATCGTAAGCAATATCTCTCGGTAAAGCTTTTTCTGAATCACCATCAATATCTAGATCAAAAACTTTAGACATAAAAGTTTCAGTATTTATTAGGTTTTGTAAATGTAATTTTTTTAAACTTATATTTAAATTACTTTTTTCCCCACCGTACAATACAGCAGGTATAAAACCATCAGCTCTTAATTTATTTACCTGGCCGGTGGATACAGTATTTCTTTTTGTAGCTTTTAAAATATTCATAAAATGAATGAAAGGGTGTTTTTATATTATGTTTGGAAAAAAAACAAGTAAAATTACTTAAAAAGACTAGAAACCGAAGTAGAGTTTGCAATCCTCTTCATAGCTTCAGAAATCATTGAAGCAAGAGAAATTATTTCTATTTTTTTACACCCTCTAATTTTTTTTGAATTATCTATTGTATCAGTTGTTATTAGTTTTTTAATTAGAGATTTTTCTATTTTATTTACCGCCTCACCACTTAATACTGCATGGGTAATATAAACATATACATCTTTTGCACCTTTTTCTTTTAGAGCTTTAACTGCGTTTACTATAGTGCCTCCCGAATCTATTATGTCGTCTACAATCACACAGTTTTTATTTTTTACATTTCCAACAATATTCATAACTTCTGATTTCCCTGGAGCTGGTCGTCTTTTATCTATTATGGCAATGCTGGAATTTATTCTTCTGCTTAATGCTCTAGTTCTTTCAACTCCACCAACATCTGGTGCTACACAAATTAAATTATTTAATTTAATTTTCTTTTTTATGTGTCTTGCGAAGATAGGAGTAGAAAATAAATTATCTACTGGAATATCAAAAAAACCCTGAATTTGGCCTGCATGCAAGTCAACACTTAGTATTCTGTTAGCGCCTGCATTTGTAATTAGATTCGAAACCAATTTTGCCGATATTGCAGTTCTTGGAACTACTTTTCTATCTTGTCTTGCGTATCCGAAATAGGGAATTACAGCGGTAATATTTTTTGCAGATGATCTTCGTAATGCGTCGATGCAAATCAGAAGTTCCATTAAATTATCATTGGCTGGATTAGAAGTTGATTGAACAACAAATATACTATTGCCCCTAATGTTTTCATTAATTTCTACGTAGACTTCGCCATCAGCAAATCTTCTGATATTTGAGTTGACTAATTTTAGTTTGAGCTGTCTTGCTATATCTTTGCACAGTTTCAAATTACTTGTACCAGCAAGAACTTTCATAAGATAAGTTGTTTATATATCTTTAATAAAAATTTTCAAATCAATTAAACATTTAATTAAGTCATTAATATGACGGAAATACACCTTCCATAATCTTCCTCTTTGTTTAAACAAGATCTTCTATAGCTGTAAAAAAAATCTTTTTCTATAAAAGTATCCATTTTTATATTTTCTATATTTTTAATATTTAAGTCCGACATCTGTTTGTTTATAAATCCTCTAAGGTCAAAAGCATATTTTTCATTAGCTTTTTTTTTAAAAAATTCTTCATATTTTGGTTTTTTAGCTAGAAATTTTTCAAAAAAATCAATTTTTACCTCATAGCTTTTTTGTCCAATACATGGCCCAACTACTGCCACTAAATTATTTGTATTAGAATTCAATTCCTTAAATTTTTTAACTGTATTTTCAATTACTCCATTTAGAGCTCCTTTCCAGCCAGAATGTATACATCCAATAATTTTTTTTGAATGGTCATATAATAAAATAGGAGCACAATCTGCTGTAAGTATACAAATAGCAACATTTTGTATTTTCGTAACAATAGCATCTCCATCTAATTTATTTTTTATAGAATTTTCATTTTCAAAATATATAACTCTGTTACTGTGAATTTGATTTAGTGTAATTAAAACTTCATTCTTGCAACCAATTTTTTCACAAACTAAATTAAGATTTTTTAAAATATTTTCTTTTTTATCATTTGAACCTAATCCACAATTTAAACTAGAATATAAACCTTTTGAATGACCGTTTTTTCTTGAAAAAAAACAATGCTTTATATTTTCAAATTTTTGTAATTTTTTTGAAAAAAACATATTTAAAACCCTAAGGAAAATTTTCTACTTTTTTTTTGAGCAAATAAAACTTTAAAAAGAATTCCCATTTCCTTATAATCTAGCAATCTTTTTAGTCTATAAAACATATTTGCTTTTTCTTTAAATGTCATTTTTTTAGATAAAATATTTGCTCTTTCCAAGATACCAACTTTTTTTAAAAATTCATTTTGAGTTGTTATTTTTTCTACATTGAGTTTATTTTTTTTTAAAATTTTATTAAATAATTTAAAGTTTAGGTGTGATGTAATATCTGAATGATAAGGCATTGAAAGAATGTTTGTATATTTATGTTTTTTAACCGATTGTAAAGTATTTTGATTTTTTTTTACATCATAGCCATAATCAAAAATTAATAATCCTCCATCAAATTTTTCAATTCTTTTTGCTATGGCTTCAAGAAACTTTAAAGCTTCTATTGGGTATTCAATAATATTATTTGCAGGAATTAAATCTAAATTTTTTATACGTTTTATTAAATTGCTATTTGCTTTTTTATTAAAAAATTTTATTTTTTTTTTATTTTTTGCCAATGTAACATGCCTTTCAAAAAATAAATTTTTCTTTTTATATATCTGCTTGATTGGCAACGAATCAAAAAATTCATTACCTAGAAAAATTACAGGACCATAATTTATGTCATTTATTTTTTTTATCCATTTGACTTTATCATTATTAATTTTTGCTTTTTGAATTGCTTTTAATTTGTCACTTATTTCAAATAAATTTATTTCTAAAGAATTATAAAAATTTTTGAATTGTTTAAATGTTTTTAATAAATCTAAACACAACGAGCCTTCACCCGGGCCAAGTTCAACCAATAAAATTTTTTTTGGCTTTCCTAAATATTCCCAAAAAGAAACACACCATACTGCTAACATTTCTCCAAAAAGATTTGATATTAAAGGAGATGTAATAAAATCCCCATCTTTTCCAAAAGGATTTTTTTTCATGTAATAACCAAATCTTTTATCGTAAAGCGCAATATTAATAAATTTATCTAATGGGATAGATTTTTTTTCTTTTAATATATTAATTATTTTGTTCATTATTTTTAGTAAGAAAGATTATAAAACAACCAGCTAAAAAAGTTATTAAACTTAATAAAACTCCCATTGAAAAATAACCAAAAAAGTAACCGAGATGTACATCTGGTTCTCTAAAACCTTCTCCAATAATTCTTGCAATTGAATACAAAATTAAAAAAAGACCTGAGATATAACCAGGTTTTAATAACAATCTTTTTTTAAATGCAAAAAAATTTATTAAAATAAGAAGAATAACACCTTCTAAAATAGCTTCATAAATTTGTGATGGATGTCTAGAAATATTGCCACCGTTGGGGAAAATAATTGACCAAGGAAGTGTAGAAATTTTTCCAAAAAGTTCTCCATTAATAAAATTGGCAATTCTTCCTAGACAAATACCTATAGGAGCTACACAACATATGATGTCAGAAAAGTAGAAAAAATTAATTTTTTTAATTCTAGAAAATATAATAGTTGCAATTATAACTCCTAATAATCCACCATGAAAAGACATACCTCCTTCCCAAAGCTTCAAAATTTCAAAAAAATTATTACTATAGTAGTTTAAATTGTAAAAAATTATATAGCCAAGCCGACCACCAATAACAATTCCTAATACTAAATAAATTATCAAATCATCAAAGTCCTTTTGTTTAATTATTGTAAAATTATATTTTTTTTTCATTTTTTTTATTATTTGAGCTGCATAAAGCCAACCCAATATGATCCCAGCAATATAAGCAATGGAGTACCATCTAATTTGGAATACTCCTAAATCTATAAATATTGGATCAAAATTATGAACTATCATTTGCAAAAAAAGATTTATTTAACTATGAAATTAAAATAGCTTAAAGATATTTAAAAATATATGGAAAAATATAATAAGTTATTAAGAAATATAACAGAATTAATCGAAAAAGGTTT